>Ga0066836_10000925_pt1 | contig 14993 bp, 17 predicted proteins | sample ETNtaG_18_FD_71568 | JGI IMG/M metagenome (GOLD analysis project Ga0066836, IMG submission 71568) | Marine microbial and viral communities from oxygen minimum zone, Eastern Pacific Ocean - ETNP201302SV91 | ecosystem: Environmental > Aquatic > Marine > Oceanic | place: Pacific Ocean: Eastern...
CAGAACTTCAGAGAAGAAAAGTTACAAATTCCATTCAAGTTCTTTCTTTTATGACTGCCATAGGATTATCTTTAATAGCTTATTCATCCAGTAATGATTTATTAAAGACATGGGAGGCTTCTGTTCCAGAGAACTCTCCCAATAATTTTGCAATCAATATAACAAAGAAAGATTTGGAGCCTATTAATAGTTTTTTTAAGGAAAAGGGGATCAAAAGAACAGAATTTTACCCCATTACCAACTCTAGAATTATAAAACTAGCTGATTCAGAAGAGCCAATAGAAAGAAATTTTAATATGACTTGGATAGATGATTTACCTTCACAAAATAAAATTCTTAAAGGGGAGTGGTTTTCTGACTCTAAAAAGAATGGAGTTTCCATATCAGAAGAAATCTCAGAAAGATATCAATTGGAAGTTGGAGATAAAATCAAAGTTATCTTTTTAGATAAGGAGATCATTACTTATATTCAAAGTATTAGAGGCGTTGATTGGGAAAGTTTTTCACCAAATTTCTTTATGATTGGTTCGCCTGAAATCTTTAAGAATAATTCTTCTACTTATATAACTTCCTTCTATATCCCTACCAAAAAACAAGAAGTAGCCTCTGAATTTATGAGAAAATTTAGAACTGTTTCTATATTCTCTATAGAGGCAATTATCCAGCAAGTTACAGATATTATTGACCAGGTTTCTAAAGCCCTCCAAGTTATCTTAATCTTAACAATAGTTAGTTCTTTCTTTCTTGCTCTGTCTACTTTACAAGATGGATTTGATATTAGACTCCATCAATCAGCTATCCTTAGGACTTTTGGAGCAGAAAGGCAGCTGATCACTCGATCTACCTTAATTGAATTTTCTTTTCTTGGATTAACTTCAGGCCTATTAGCTGCAGGACTAGCTCAATTAGGTTTGTATTTTATGGAAAAAGAAGTATTTGAGGTCATTCCTAAATTTCATTGGGATATTTGGGTAATAGGACCAATTTCGGGTCTTATAATAATTTCAGTCTTAAGTATGTTTTTGATCAATTCAATTATGAAGAAATCTCCTAAAAGTATACTTTACGGGAGATAAAATAGGATGCTCTCTAACTGTCAATTTAGGTGATATAGTAAGATTTATGAATACAGCAAAATTAATAACAATCTTACTTTGGTTTCTCTTAGGCCTTAACTATCTATTTTACGGAAACGTATATTTAAATTATTTCGCATTAATCCTTTTAGTGATTCATGCAATTGAATGTGTAGTTTTTTATAAAAAACTATCTTCGTCTGAAGATGGAATACTCTTATCGATTTTTAAAACTATGGTTTTTGGCGTTATATATGTAAATGAACTAAAGAATTAGTATAAATTTAAGGAGGTAATATATGGATTTTAGAGAACATTCATTAGATGAACTAGTTTCTAAGGTTAAATCTAAAGCAATTTCAGCAAGAGAGTTAACTCAAGAGGCTCTAAATAATATAGATAATTTAGATAGTAAATTAAATGCATTTTGTGCAGTAAATCATGAGGAAGCAATTAATCAAGCGAATGATTTAGATACAAGAATATCTAAAGGAGAAGAACTAGGCTCCTTAGCCGGAATACCAATTGGCATTAAAGATTTAGAGGATGCAAAAGGGTTTGTAACAACTTTTGGATCTGCTTTGCATGTCAACGACGCACCCGCAGAAGAAGATTCTGTTTTAGTTTCAAGATTAAGAAAAGCAGGATGTGTAATCTTAGGAAAAACAAATACACCCGAGTTTGGCCATAAAGGAAAAACTGACAATGTTCCTTTTGGACATACTAAAAATCCTTGGAATTTGGACTATTCCCCAGGAGGATCATCAGGAGGAACTTCAGCTGCTTTAGCATCCGGAATGATACCTTTAGGAACTGGTTCAGATGGAGGAGGATCAATCAGAATTCCATCAGCTTTATGTGGACTTAGTGGAATTAAGACTTCGCAAGGAAGAATTCCTTTAGGAGGAAAGACACCTCCCGGTTCAGGGCTATTAACGGTTAAAGGACCCATGGCGAATACGACTAAAGATACAGTATTAGCTTTAGATGCGACTAAAGGACAACACCCAACAGATATATTTTCTTTGGATGGAGAAGAAAATTGGTCTTCTAATATTTCTACTGAGTTACCAGAAAAAATAATATGGTCTCCTACTATGGGATTTTCTACGGTGGATAATCAAGTTCTTGAAATATGCGAGAAAGCAATCTCTTCATTAGAAGGAGCGGGTGTTGAAGTCATTGTGAAAGAAACTATTTGGGACACTAATCCAGTTGAAGCTTGGATGGTTTTTTGGGCTTGTGCAAGAGCTAGAGCTCAACAACATTTAATAGGGACAAAGGACTATGAATTAATAGACCCCTTACTAAGAGTGTTTATAGAGATGGGAGTAGAAATGAACGGTGCTTCTTACGCTTCTGCTGTTGATGCTTGTCATCATTATAATTATTCACTTGAAGAGTCTTTTAAAGATTGTCCTTTAATAATAACTCCTGCTACTTGTGGGCAGCCTCCAAAATTAGAAGGAGATGGAACTGTGAATGGTGAAGAAACGGCTGCATGGGTAGATTTTACTATGGGAATTAATATGACAAGAAATCCTGCTGGAGTTATTCCTGTAGGAACTTTAGACAACAATTTACCTGTAGCAATTCAGATAATAGGTCAACAAAGAGCTGATTTAAATGTTTTAAATGCTATGCAAGCTTTTGAATCTGTTATTAATTTTCAAGATAAAGCTAAGGATTTCTAAAAATGAATAATTTTGAAAAAGGATATAATTACCAAGAAGTAAACAATATCCAGATTCACTATTCGCTAGAAGGAGATAAAGATAAACCTAATTTAGTCTTAATAAACATGGCTAGTCATAATTTGACATCTTGGGAGGCAGTTCTAGATGACTTAATTAAAGATTTTTATATATTACGTTTTGATGGAAGGGGAACTGGATTAAGTGGTTGGGGTAATGAAGAAGAATTTACCTTTTCACAATATGCTGATGATTTATCAGAACTAATGAAAGGCCTAAATATTGATAAGGCCTTTGTTTTGGGGATAGCTTATGGAGCAAGAACTGCTGCACAATTTTCTTTAAGGCATTCGAATCAATTAAAAGCACTAGCTTTATGTGACGTGGCTTTGTCCCAGCCAGTCAATCAAGTAGAACAAGCAAATCTTGGTCAAAAGGCGAGAGAGCTATTAGCAGATGCCGCTGAACCTAAAGTTGACTATCAAAAATATTGGAGATTTTATAAAAATAAAGATCAAGCCTTAAATTTCCATAAAGCTCATTTAAGTGAAGAAGATATAACAAATAAATTATCTAAGGTCTCAGTCCCTTCTTTAATTACTTGTGGCAGACAAGACATGAACTTAGATGAAGCTAAAAGGATTTCTGAAAAAATAAAAAATTCAACTTTTCAAATTATGGAGATGACTGGTCATGCATCTATATTATTTAGACCAAAGCTTTTTTCTAACATAGTTAAAGAGTTTTATTATTCTAATTTTGGAGAAGGGAATGAATGAAATTACTATAGGAAGTGAAGAGTGGCTAAATCTAGTAAAAGAAGAGATAGTTGAACCAGAAATAAGAATAATAGATCCGCATCATCATTTATGGGATTTTCCAACATCTACTTATTTGGTAAAAGAACTAAAAGAGGACACTTCTTCAGGACATAAAGTAGAAAAGACGATCTACATGGAGTGTGGGTTTGGTTACTATCAAGAAGGCCCAGAGCACTTAAAGCCAGTAGGTGAAACAGAAATAGTTAAAAAATATTCAGATGAAAGCAAAGATAGTGAAGGAGCCGTAATATCTGGAATTGTATCTAAGGCGGATTTAAGATTAGGAGATAGTCTAAACGAAGTTTTAGATGCTCACTCTCAAGCCTCTGAAGGACTGTTTAGAGGAATTAGACATGCTGGAGCAAGCGCTGAATATCCAGACCAATTAACCATACCAGGAGGAGCTCCTAGAGAGCTTTTTGAAGATGGAGCATTTATTGATGGAATAAAACTTTTAGGAAAAAAAGGATATACCTATGATACTTGGCATTACCATTATCAAAATAAAGATTTTATTAAGATGGTTTCTCAAATTCCAGACACAACAATTATTCTTGATCATTTTGGAACTCCTTTAGGTGTTGGACCTTACGCAACTCAGAAGGAAGCTATTTACAAAGAGTGGAAAGAAGACATGATCGAGCTATCTAAATTTGAGAATGTAGTTATGAAAATAGGGGGCCTAGCTATGCCAGATAATGGTTTTGGATGGGACATTAGAAATAGACCAGCTTCTTCAGATGAATTTGTAAATTCTCAAAAGAGATATTATCTTCATGTGATTGATTGTTTTGGTCCAGACAGATGCATGATGGAAAGCAATTTCCCTGTCGATAGAAGATCAATTTCTTATCATGTTTTATACAACGGACTAAAAAAAATAGTTGCTGATTTTTCAGATGACGAAAAGGATCAGATGTTTTATGGAACGGCAGAAAAAATATATAACCCTGCATGAAACTAATAGCTTTTTTCATCTTACTTTTTACCTTTAATATCTATGCTGAATTTGTAACTGATCTTAAAGTTAAATGGGTTGTAGATGGTGATACAGTTCACGCGATTAAAGAAGGTGAGGTTTATAAAATAAGGTTAACCGAAATTGATGCACCAGAAAGAGATCAGCCTTTTGGAACTGAATCGGGTGAATTACTTAAAGAGCTATTAATAGATGGATATTTTGCAGCTGATTTTTCCGGTAAAGATAAATATGGAAGGTATCTAGGAAGAATCTATGATAATGATAAAGATATTAATAGAGAGATGGTAGAACAAGGCATGGCTTGGGTTTACGATTATTACGTTACGGATAAAACTTTCTATACAAATCAAACTTCTGCTCGAGATAACAAAAAAGGAATTTGGTCAGATGAGAATCCAATTCCTCCTTGGTCTTGGAGATCAAATAAAAGAAATTAGTTAGAACTTATGAATTCTTTTAAATGGTTATTTGTAATCTTATTAAGCTTAATAATATGCTCTTTAATAGTACTTATTTTGTTATGGGCTTCGGGATCTTTTAACTTCTTAGAAAATCAAAAGTTTAATTTCATGAATGATGGCTTATTTCTAGGGTTATTAATGGTCGCCTCAATGGCAATATCTTACTTTTATTTATATAAAAGGTAGCGTAGCTTATTCATATTGTAACGCCACTGCAGGATCAAGACTTGCTGCTCTTCTTGCAGGCCATACCCCAAAAAGAAGACCCACAAAAGCAGAAAAAGTAATAGACCCCAGTATTGCCGAGATTGGTATATAGAATGGCCAGTCTTGAGATAAAGCTACACTCATAACAATCAAAGAACCAATCAGGACTCCCATGATTCCACCGATAACACATAACATCATTGCTTCAATAAGGAATTGAATAAGGATAATTCTGGGCGTAGCACCCAAGGCTTTTCTTAAACCAATCTCTCTGGTTCTTTCCGTGACTGAAACTAACATAATATTCATCACACCGATTCCTCCCACCAACAGACTAATGCTGGCAATTCCAGTAATCATAGTGGTTAATATAGAAAGGGTTTCTTGTTGCATTTCTCTTATTTCAGACCAATCAATTATTCTGAAATCATTATCATCTCCAGGTCCTATGTCGTGTTCGCTTCTGACAACTCTTTCTATCTCAATCATTGCTTCATTAATTGAAGTATCATCGGGTACGGAAACTCTAATAGAGTTTAATCTTTCATGACCCATAACTCTTTCTGAAGCTGTGAGTAAGGGGATAAAAACTCTCTCATCCGGACCGTTCCAGCCTCCAGAGCCTTTCTTTTTAAGAATTCCAATAACTTTAAAGGAAGTTCCTCCAATTGATATTTCTTTATTAATTAGAGGCTCATCAATTCCTTCTATAAGGTTTAGTTCTTTTTGAACTTCTGCTCCAACTACGGCTACTCTATGTCTACTTAGACTGTCTTCATCGGTATAAAGTTCTCCTTGTTCTAGCTCAAGACCTTCAACAGAGAAATACCTTCCATTTGTTCCATTAATTCCAAGTGAAGCATTTTTGTCTCCAAATTTTACTTGTTTATGTCCTTCCATTTGCGGAGACACCTGCCAATTTATTTCCCTATCTTTTTGTAAAGACTTTGCGTCATCCATGGTTAAAGGTACCCAATTGGATCTAACTCCTCTTTTTTTTCTTTGACCAGGAAATATTGAAACATTCTTTCCACCTAATGAATCCATAGACTCTTCTATTTCTTTTTGAGCTGTAGAGCCTATTGCTATCATCGAAATAACTGCAGCTGTACCAATAATTATTGCGAGTGCAGTTAATAAAGACCTAAGGAGATTAGATCTTATTGCTTCAAAAGCCGAACTTATTGATTCCTCGATTATCACGATTATCTTCTCATATTAGATCTTAATCTCTTTCTAAACTCTGCTTGGTTTTTAATAAGACTTGCAGTTGGCAGAACGTAAATTTCTTCTCCTTGTCTAACTCCTGCTAAGATTTCAGTATATTTAAAATCAGTTTTTCCAACTGTAACCCATTCTAATTTAGGCCCTTCTTGGCTTGATTTAACTACAATATACTTAGTAAATCCCTCTTGTTTGTCTTTTGTAGACAAGAACTCATTTAAATCCTCGTCATCAATTCCAATGTATTCTGATAAAGATTTTATGCTTTTCCTTGTTTGTAAAGAACCTGTAGGAATGGCAAGAGACACTTTTTTATTTAAAATTTCTATCTCAACTTCAGTATTCATTTCTAGAAGCAAAAGATTATCTTTGTTATCTATGTCAATAAGTATAGGAAAAATAGTTACGTTCTGGACATCAATCCCCAAAGGTGCAATCTTTGAAACAATACCTTTAAATTGTTTATCTCTAAAAGCAGACACTTTAAGCAATACTTCTTGGTCTATAGAGATTTTTCCTATATCAACTTCATCAATGTAGGCTCTAACTCTAACTTTATTTAAATCAGCCATTCTCATTAGTAATGTTCCTCCACTCACGGAGGCAGTAGGGGAGGTAATTACATTTCCTATTTCTATGGACCTTTGGATAACGGTACCGGTTATGGGAGATTTTACTGTTGTATCATCTAGGGCTATTTTCGCATTTTCTAAAAATACTTGAGCTCTCACTAAAGAGGCTTGCGCAGAAGCATGCATTTCTTGAATATCTTCGAAATCTTTATCTGAAATATTTTCTCCTTCATAAAGTTCATTTCCTCTTTGTAGCTGAGAAGTAGCATTTTGGAGCCTAACTTTAGCCACTTGAAGATCTGCTTTAGCTTGAGAAAGGGTATTTTGAGGAGTTCTCTGATCTATTTCAGCAAGCACTTCACCTTTTTGAACTAAATCACCAACTTCAGCTCCTAGAAATAAAACCTCTCCTGAAGCTTTTGATTTAATCTCTACTGCCGATATAGCTTCTACATTTCCAGTTGCTTCAACTGTAATTTGTAAGTTTTTTGGACCAGCTTTCTTTAAGGTATAAAAATCAAAACTTTCTTCCTTTCCTGAAGAAAAGAAAATAATTAACAATATTAAACCCACTACTGAGCTTGTTTTTTTATAGTTCTTTATAAGTTCAAGAATTTTATTAATTTGATTCATCAGATTCAATTTCTCCGTCTTTTATAGTGATAGTTCTATTTGTTTGATTAGCAATGTCTTTTTCATGAGTAATTACTACAATCGTTTGTCCTTCTTTATTTAGATTAAGAAATATATCCATAATCTCTTTTCCTGTTTTTGAGTCTAGATTTCCAGTAGGCTCATCAGCAAAAACTATTGAAGGTTTATTAACAAGAGCTCTAGCGATAGCTACTCTTTGCTGTTGACCTCCGGATAACTCATTAGGTTTATGTGAGCTTCTATCCGATAGTTTTACTAATTCTAAAACTTCAGAAGCTTTTTCTAGTCTTTTTTCTTTTTCTAAAGAAGCATATTTAAGTGGTAAAGCAACGTTTTCAAGAGCACTACTTCGAGCTAGCAAATGGAATTTTTGGAATATAAAGCCTATCTCTTTATTCCTTATCTTAGCTAATTCTTCTTCTTCTAATTTACTAACATCTCTTTCATTAAGAAGGTATGTTCCATTTGTAGGAGAGTCTAAACATCCAATAATATTCATTAAGGTTGATTTACCTGAACCAGAGGGGCCCATTATTGAAATGAACTCACCTTTTTTTATAGAAAAACTTACTTCTTTTAGGGCTTCAACAGAATTAGCTCCTAAGTCATAAGTTTTAGAAATATCTTTTGTATCTATTATATTCATTATCAATAAGCAATTTTCAATAGAAAATCCTTAGGTGTATTATATAACTATAACACCTTGATGTTATTGATATATTATTTTTTTGTTTTTAGATGTCCGCTTTTCTTTAAGCTTTTAAAAGAGTCTTTGGCTATCATATATGCATGATTTCTAAGTCCTGACTTATGTAAACCTCCTCTACCTCTAGTTGTAACGGTTTCAGCCCAAATTGGATCGTCATTATCAACACTAAACAATTTTGTTCTAAAACGAACCATTGCTAGATCATCAGTAGAACTTGTGGCACCAGTACCTCCTGCTCCCTCAGCACCTTGCTGCATTCCTCCTCTTCTAGTATCTAATCGAAGAATCCAGACTATAAAAGCACTATCTGCTCCAGAATTTTTAGCAAATTCTAGTCTTGCTTCTTGAGGATAGTCTCTAACGGCAGGAAATTCTTCGGTATCTAAATAAACTTCAATTCCTTGCTTTACAAGCATTTTCTTTAATTCTTGTTCTATATAAGGCTTGGTAGGGTAAGTTGCATTTATTACATTTACATAAACCTTTTCAGGCTTGTAATTCTCATATCCCTTTAGGGTTTTAGCTATTAACGTCTGAAAAGACAAACTAACTAGGACTAATAAGACTAATATTTTTTTCATATTCTTTAATTGATGGATTAATTTTTTGCAAATATAACATAGAATATTGCTGCATTTAACAATACATAAGGAATAAATATGGAAGTAACGATGAAAGAAGTCAGGGAAGAAATAGATCTTTTAGATAAGGAGCTAGTACTTCTTTTAGCTAGAAGACAAAAATGCATAGAAATGGCAGCTTACGTAAAGAAGGATAAGAGCTTGGTGGTGGATCAAAGTAGAATAAATGAAGTAATTTCTAAAGTATCTAGTTTTGGAGATGTTTGTGGTTTAAGTGCTCATTTTTCAGTTCCTATATGGAAAACAATTATTCAGCTCTCAATAGATCATGAAAATCTTGAAATAGATAAAATGAATGAAATAAATTAAATAATGTAAACTTATATAAATCTAAGTTTGGGAGAAAAGAATGACGGCGTTTACCCTTGGGGGCGATAGTAGAGAGATAAAGGAAGTAGGTAGAGATAAATTTAATCCAGATTTATATGAATCAAAAGATCATCCTTTCTTAATTAAAAGACTCAGTCCTACTATAGGAGCTGAATTATTAGAAATAGATCTTAGTCAAGAAATATCAAGTGAAGTTAAGGATGATATTTACAAAGCTTTATTAGTTTATAAGGTTATTTTCTTTAGAGATCAAACTATAACTACTAACCAACATTTAAATTTCGCTAGATTATATGGAGATCTAGAGATTCATCCTTTTGCTACTAACGATACAAACAATCCTGAAGTACTAAAAATAACCCATAATAAAGATAGCAGGGGAAGGGAAAATACCTGGCACTCAGATGTAACTTGGAGATTAAAGCCTTCTTTGGGTTCTATATTAAAGATGGTTCAAAAACCAGATAATGGAGGAGACACTCTTTTCGCTGATATGTATGCTGCTTATGATAATTTACCCGAAGACATTAAAGAAAGATTAGAAGGAGAGGTTGCAGTTCATGATTTTGCTAATTTTAGAAAAGGTTTAGTTAAGAAAGGACTTAGTCCAGAAGAGATAGATGAAGTAAATAAAAAATATCCTAATCCAGAGCACCCCGTAATAAGAACACACCCCGATACAGGTAAAAAATGTGTCTATGTAAATTTAGCTTTTACCCAACACATTAAAGGATGGGATCCTGAGGAATCTAAGAAAATGCTTAAGTTCTTGTATTCAAGGGCTTCTATTCCAGAGTATCAATGCAGATTCGCTTGGGAAAACGGATCGATAGCTTTTTGGGATAATAGATCTTGTCAGCATTATGCAAATTCTGATTATTGGCCACAGGTTCGTAAAGTTGAGAGAGTGACAATTACAGGAGACACTCCTAGATAAGTCTCTGGCATAGTTAAAATCCTTAAAAAATGAATAATAAAATGTCTTTATTAGACTGGGTATTAATCCTTGGTATAGGTTCAATTTGGGGGTCATCTTTTTTATTTGTAAGAATAGCAGTGCCCGAAATGGGACCGCTGAATGTTGTAGTTAGCAGAATGTTTATAGGAGGTCTGTTTTTAGCACCTTTTTTTTTAAGATTGAAACATTTAACTAAGATCAAAGAACACTTTCCTGTCATATTATTTTTTAGTTTATTTTACGCTGTGTTTCCTTTCCTTTTATTTGCTAACTCTGCATTGTTTTTAAACACAGGGACTTTGTCTATCTTGAATTCAACCACTCCGCTATTTGCATTAGTTATTGCAATAATTTGGTTAAAAGCGCAGTTCAGTTTTCTACAGTTATCAGGTCTTCTTTTAGGGATAGCTGGGATACTTACCATTATTGGTTTTCAGTCATTAACATTTTCTGTTCTTCCATTTATCTTTTGTCTTGTAGCGGCATTCTTCTATGCTCTCTCTTCTACTTTTATTTATAAACTTGAAGACATAGACCCAAGCTATTTAGCTACTACTTCACTTTTATTAGGATTTTTTATAGCATTTCCTTTTACTTATTTAGAAGGTGGTATTAATTTTAATCAGGAATCTAGGGTATTAGTAAGTATCTTTCTTTTAGGAACTCTTTGCACTGGATTAGGTTACATAGGGCATATGTTTTTAATTAAAAGAATAGGTCCTGTGAGAGCTACAACTTCTTTATTTATTGTGCCAATATCTGGAATGATTTTAGGAAATACTTTTTTAAATGAACCTATAACTTGGTTTATGCTATTAGGGTGTCTTCTTATCCTTCTTGGAGTTGCAATGGCTAATATACAAAAAGAAAGTTAAATTCCTCTTTTCAAGTAGACAACACTATAAGACTCAAAATTATTCTCTCCTATTTCTATAAAACCCATGGCTTGATGGAAGGAGAGAGAGGGAATATTTTTTGGTCTAGTATTAACTTCACATAACAAGGGAACTTTCAATAACTCAGCTGATTCCATAATTTTACTGTAAATATTTTTACCAATGCCTGACCTTCTATATTCTTTTCGAACTGCTATTCGATCTACATACAAGAATTTTTTATATCTTTCTGATAGATAGAGATAATTCTTTGATTTATAAGGCTTATTCTCTTTCATGCAGAGCATAAAGCCAACAAGTCCTTTTTCATTTTTTGCAATTAAAATATGTTCTGAATAAGAAATTAGAGTTTTAAAATCATTAATATCAGAAACATCTCCGACCTCAGGAGTATTTTCTTGGTTTATTTGATGCATTTGAAGAACCTGAGAAGCATTAGGTTCTTTAACAGAAATAATTTTCAAATTAATTACTTAATTCTAGTCCTTCTAAGCCGCCCTTATCTCTCCATTTCTTCATTCTAGAGAAGAATTCTATAGGTCCGCCGCCATAAGTATTATTCTGAGGCGTAACATTTACGTTACCTTCATTGTTGTAGTAACCAGGCGTGCAGTTTTTTTGGAAGTCAGCTGTTATTCTAGCTTTTTCAATAATTAAATTTACCCATTCTTCCTCTGCTTCTTTCGTAGCTTCTATGACTTTAGCTCCTTGTTCTTTAGCTGATTTAAGAATATACGCTAAGTGAATACTCTGTTCATCTAAAGAATAAGTGTAGGTTGCAGTAAACCCGGATTGTGCAGGACCAAAAAAGAAGCTATTTGGAAACTGATTACAATGCATTCCATGAAGGGTTGATAAACCATTTTGCCATTTTTCAGAAATAGAAATACCATCTCTTCCTTGAATTTGATATCCAGCTCTTCGGCTATAGTCTGTACCCACTTCAAAACCAGTAGCAAAAATAATGCAATCCACTTCGTATTCAATTCCTTCAAAAACAATTCCTTTCTCTGTGATTTCACTTAGTCCTTTTCCATCAGTATCTATTAAATGAACATTAGGTAGATTAAATGTTTGAAGGTATTCATCATGAAAGCAAGGTCTTTTACAGAATTGGTTGTAATAAGGTTTGAGTGATTCAGCAGTTCTATTGTCTTCAACAATCTCATCTGCTCTGGCTCTAACCTTTTCCATTTTTTGGAAATCAGCCATTTGCATAGCATTGGGTAGATCCATATGCTTCATAGCTTTATTAGTCATATATTTTTTGAAACCTTGTGAATAAAGCTTAGAGGAGAAGGGCGCCGTTAAAGCCCAAGAAAACATTTGTGTTTTAGAAGGAGCTTTCTCTCTTACACTGCCAAATAACATTCTAAAAGCTTCAGTCCATCCATCTGAAACTAGATCTTCTTTTACCATTCCTCCTGAAAGGAGGGTTTCAAAGTTATTTCTTCTTTCGTTATGCCAACCTTTTTTCTGAGAAGGAATCCAATCAGGATCAGTGGGTTGGTTATTTCTGACGTCTATCGAAGAAGGAGTTCTCTGAAAAACAAACAATTCTTTAGCTGAGGCTCCTACATGAGGCACACATTGAACAGAAGTAGCACCAGTGCCTATAACAGCAACCCTCTTATCTTTAAGTCCTGTTAGGTTTCCGTCTGAAGATCCCCCAGTATATTCATAGTCCCATCTGCTAGTATGAAAAGTATGGCCTTTGTAATCATTAATACCCTTAATTGCAGGTAATTTAGGTCTATTTAGAGGGCCATTAGAATGAACTACATATCTAGCTTTAATTTCATCATTTCTATTTGTATAAACTATCCATTGTTGTTTATCTTGATCCCATTTAGTTGAAGTTACCTCAGTTTGAAGGCAAGCATTTTCATGTAAATTAAATTTTTCAGAAATAATATGACAGTACTCTAAGGTTTCTTTGGCGTTTGTATATTTTTGCTTAGGAATAAAACCCGTCTCTTCAAGAAGGGGGAAATATATATATGATTCTATGTCGCAAGATGCTCCTGGGTATCTATTCCAGTACCAAGTTCCTCCAAAATCTGATCCTTTTTCTACTATCTTGAAATCATCTATTCCGGCTTCTCTAAGTCTAGCTCCAGCTAGCATTCCTCCAAAACCACCTCCTATAATTAAAACCTCTACTTCATCTTTTAAAGGGTCTCTTTGAATCTCTTCTTCGACATAAGGGTCCTCTAGAAAATAAGAGAATTCTCCTTTAACCTCTATGTATTGTTCGTTTCCATCTGTCCTTAATCTTTTGTCTCTTTCTTCTCTGTATTTCTTTCTTAAATACTCAGGATCAAATTCAGGTACTTTAGGTTGGTTGTGTTCCTTGTTTGGCTGCATTGCTCTCCCTTTATTAAATGCTTGGTTGTTTTTACCAAATATTAATTCATCTTACAAGTTTGCCTTCTTTGAAGGTATCTAAATCTGGTTATTTTTCTAGTTGTACTCTTTTAGAGCATCTAATAATGCTTCTAGTGCCAATCCTTTTATTACATTATCTGAACCAATTACTGAGTCAAAAAGTTTTGACCCTTTTGATTCATATTTGTAGCACCCACAACACTCAAGAGGATTATCTTCTTTGATATAATTTTTTATCTGCTTAAGGCTCAAATCTTTCATTGTGAGATCAGCAGATTCTGCATGCTCCCATAAAAAACTACTGTCCTTATACAAACAAACGCCAGAATATTGTTTATGAGTTTTACCAGATAACTCAGATAAATTCTCTACAGCTTTCTTAAATATTTTAGGTTTATCAAAAATCTTATTTCCTAGTACGCACATTTGATCTGCTCCTATAACCAAAGCATCTGGATGTGATTTACTAACTTCCCTAGCCTTCGCTTTTGCTAACTCTTTAACTCTTTCAGAGAAGCTTTCATTAACAAAACTCGACTTTATTAATTTTTCATCTACTTGGGATTTTATGACAATAAATGAGACTCCAGCCTCATCTAACATCATTTGTCTTATCTTAGAACCAGATGCCAGTACTATCAATTGCTCTGGCATAAGATAAAATTTTAAGGTTTGGCTGAATTAATTAAATTCATAAATTCACTTCTAGTATTAGAATTAGTCCTAAATAAGCCTAACATTCTACTAGTAATAGTGCTGCTTTCTGTCTTATGTGCCCCCCTAGTTGTCATACACATATGCTGAGCATCAATTACTACCGCAACTCCTTTTGGATTAAGAGTTTGATCAATAGTATCTGCAATTTGCGCCGTCATGGTTTCTTGAGTTTGCAACCTCTTAGAGTAAACATCAGCTATCCTTGCTAATTTACTTATGCCAACAACTCTCTTATTTGGAATATAACCAATATGAGCTATACCTATAAATGGAACCATATGATGTTCACAATGGGATTCTATTTTTATATCTCTAACAATAACCATTTCGTCATAGCCTTCGACATCATCAAAGGTTTTGGACAATATTTGAACTGGATCTTCGCTATACCCTTCAAAGAATTCTTCATAAGCCTTAACAACTCTTTTGGGAGTTTCTAATAAACCCTCTCTATCAGGATTATCTCCAGCCCACTTTAAAAGAGTTCTAACTGCCGCTTCAGCTTCCTCTCTTGAAACATCCAATACTTTCTTTTCTTTAAATTCTTTTGCCATCCTAAGCCACCTTAGTTATTTCTGAAAAAGCATTATACATTTTCAATAAAAGTTTTGTTTTTTTACCAAAATAGTTATATTTCAAGGATAAATAAAAGATTTTTATAAA
>Ga0066836_10000926_pt1 | contig 14993 bp, 15 predicted proteins | sample ETNtaG_18_FD_71568 | JGI IMG/M metagenome (GOLD analysis project Ga0066836, IMG submission 71568) | Marine microbial and viral communities from oxygen minimum zone, Eastern Pacific Ocean - ETNP201302SV91 | ecosystem: Environmental > Aquatic > Marine > Oceanic | place: Pacific Ocean: Eastern...
AACGAGATATCTAGAGATATACATCCTTGCAGAGATATTGACTCAGTAGACAAAGCATTGGATATATTATTGGATAATAAAGAACAGATTTTGATAGTCAAAGATGAATTTGGAGGGACTGTGGGGTTAGTTACAATGGAAGATATCATTGAGACTCTATTGGGTGTAGAAATTGTAGATGAAGATGACCAAGATGCTATCGAAGAAGGAACACACCACGAAGATATGAGAGAACTTGCTAAAATAAGACTCGAAGAAAATGACTTAGAGGAATAATTATTCATTTCTTTTGGACTGGCGTTTTTTAATTTGCTTCAATAAGACTCTAGAAAAAACCATAGAGAATAATAGGAATAAAACAGATACCCATGTAGGTGCCTGAGTGTTTGTTGCAAATATCCAAGTCAATAAAAGAATACCGGCACCATAAAATGCTCTAAATATTGAATAAACAATGAATGATTTGACCAGTTTATTTTCAAAAAATTTCCCCAATTTAGATTCAGTCACTGAACACACCTCAATTATATGCCTGTAGTAGAGAAATTATTTGGCTGTTTCTATAGAGTCTAGAATACCTTTTGTAGTGATAACATCTCGAATGAGCATGAGAAAACGGTTTCTTGCCGTATTAGTCAGTTTAGTATTTGTTTCTCTGACATTTAGTGGTTGTATATCTAACAACAAAGATATATCAACTAATAATGGAGAAGATAATGGCTCAGAGGATATTTTGAGTGGTGGTGATTACATAGAATGTATGATTCATGAAGAGCTAGAAAGATGTTGGAATGTCTTTGTACCAACAAATTTGAATGCTTCTGAAAATGTTCCAATGATTATTGACTTACATGGAAACACTCTAACTATGGGAGAACAGAGAAATTTATCAGATTTTGATGAAATTGTAGAGGAAAACGGAGCGATTGCTGTATGGCCACAAGGTTACGAAAATTCGTGGAATGCAGGATACTGCTGTAGTGAGGCTGGAGAACTTGGATTAAATGATACTGGATTGATCTTAGAGATAGTAAAAAGGGTTGTTTCAAATCATTCTGTCGATGAGAATAGGATCTATCTGACAGGATGGTCTAATGGGTGTGCACTAAGCCAAAAATTAGCGAATGAGCATAGTGATATATTTGCAGCCATAGCCTGTATGTCATACTACTTACTTGATGACCCTGTTCCAGAATATGTGCCGATACCCATTATGGAAATTCATGGTCTTGTCGATCAAATCATCTTATACTCTAACGATGCTATTCATTTACCTAACGTAGAAGCTCAAGAACATGGAGCGATTCAAAATCTCTTAATGTGGTCTGATATGAATGGCTGTGACGGGAATTCACCTGATTCTAATTCTCCATCTATATTCTACTCAGTTCAATCATTTACAAATTGCAATGATGGAGCTGACGTATCTCTTGTGACTCTATATGGAGCTGATCATAATCCATATGAAAATTCTTTTGACCCAGAGGGACCTATTATTTTCATAGGTAACGGAGGAACTGTGGATACTAACGGAATTGCTTGGGACTTTGTAAGCCAATACTCCAAAAATGATAATTAAAAGGGCAATTCCTTATTTAGACGCTTTGTCATTTCTAGATATCTATCTGTATTCTCAGTATCTGGTAAATTAATTACGAACTGCCAATAACGCCATGCTGCTATTGAGAGTGTGGCTAGACGATGTAAAGCAGGTAAGGCTTTCACTTCATCCGAATTCAAAGTCCGTACCGATTGGTAACCTGATAATATTGAATTCCAACGTTCTGCAACAGGCTCTCCTTCCAACCAACCAAATCCAACAAATGTCATTGCTAGATCAAAAGCCAATATATCATATGAAACTTCCTCGAAGTCAAGGATTGCCCTAACTTCTTCCGATGAACCAATGACATTATCTGGAAATAAATCGCCGTGTATAATCCCTTTAGGGAGTTCACCTATAGTACTCATTAACAATGTGCTTTCAGTTTTTAATAAATATAAAAATTCAGACCATTCTCCACTCTCATCTGCTATTTTGAATAGTTTCTCAAATAACTTATACCCCATAGAAAAATCTGTTCTAAGAATACTCGGAGGATCGAGTAAATGTAATTCTGCTTGGGCTCGACCTAAGGAATACAAAGAGTCAGGAGTTGGTTGTAACCAATTACCTTCAATAAAGGGCAATAGAGTCCATGCAAGTCCGTTTTTAATAAATATATAACCCCCATCTAGAAATTTCATAGGAGAGGGTGTAGAGATGCCTTTTTCCGATAAATAAGAAGTCACAGAAAGTAAATAATTCACCTCTTCTAATGACTGTTCATTCCAAATCTTGAGAACGACCTTTTCGCTATTATCTAGAGTCAAGACATAGTTTGAGTTTGCCCAACCGCCCTCTAATTTCTTAATTGCTAGGAGGTTAGAGAGACCTGCAGCATCAACGACCTCAGAGGCGTCATCAAACGAGGCTTCTGTGTAAGTCATGTCCTTTTCCTACATAAATTTCTTTTTCGTTTTATCTGAAAGAGATAGTCAAATGAAAGTATTAAATTATCAATACGCAACCTATACAATTGTGGATGAAGAACAACGTTCGCCAGTTTCTCTAGATTCATTACTGGAAGAAAGAGATGTTTACGTCGGCAAAGCACTTTCTCTTGCACACGGCAAGCCTCTACATATAGTCAAAGGAGATATGCAGTATCTATATTCTGCAACAGGTGAAAAATATCTAGATTTGGTAAATAATGTATGTCATGTAGGTCATTCAAATCCTAAAGTCGTTGAAGCAGGGCAGAAACAGATGGCTGTACTAAATACAAATACTAGATACATATATGAGGGTTTTACAAATTATATTAGACGTTTAGCAGAAACTCTACCAGATCCACTGAAAGTTGGTTATCTTGTAAACTCAGGAAGTGAAGCAAATGAGTTAGCTGTACGCATTGCTAGAGCACATACAGGAGCACATGACATAGTGGTGGTTGAAGGCGCCTATCATGGCCATACTGGCATGCTCATAGACCTGAGTCCATACAAATTCAGAGGATATGATGGAAAAGGTGAATCAAAAGACTGGGTTCATGTTGTTCCAGTTCCAGACATCTATAGAGGAGGGGACAAAGATTATGCTAATGAATTCGCTATAATTGTAGATAAGGCAGCCCCTATTGCAGGTTTTCTAGTAGAATCAATGCTGTCCTGTGCTGGTCAGATACCACTACCTCCTGGTTATCTCAAATCGACCTTTAGTCATGTTCGTTCTTCAGGAGGATTATGCATAGCAGATGAAGTTCAAGTTGGTTTCGGGAGAGTAGGAGCAGATATGTGGGCTTTTGAAGAACATGGAGTTGTCCCCGACATCGTAGTAATGGGGAAGCCAATAGGTAATGGACATCCTATGGCTGCTGTATTCACCACGCCTGAAATAGCTGCATCATTTGAAGAAATGGAGTTTTTTTCAACATTTGGAGGGAATCCTGTATCTTGTGCTATAGGATTAACAGTACTGGATGTCATTGAAGAAGACGGGCTAATGAGAAATGCAGAGATTCTAGGTGAACAATTCATTTCAGGATTGAAGAAATTGATGAATAGGCATCAAATAATAGGTGACGTCAGAGGAAGAGGATTATTCATTGGTTTCGAACTAGTGAAAAATAGGGAAACTCTAGAACCTGCACCGATTGAAGCAAAAAAATTGGTAGAGGGTTTACTTGCTCGGAATATTCTTCTCAGTGTTGATGGAATACATAAAAATGTCATAAAAATCAAACCCCCTATGGTAATAACGAAAGAAGACGTTGGTAAAACTCTACAAGCAATCGACGAAGTCTTGAAAACTATGAAATAGACAAGATTCTGATCAGAGCCCATCATTGTATATTGGACTTTCATCCAAATGCATTGCAAGATTGAATATCCACCATGAAATTAAATCAAATGACTCGACTAAATTCTGTATTCCGGTTCCATTATCTGTTTCCATCATACTAACCATTGTTTCAAGATCATCACATGCTGCATGATAACAATCGGAGCCACCTGTTAGAGAGCCGAAATCCATCGAAACTACACCCAATTGATCAGCGATTCTTTCGTAATCACTCCTACCTCTCTGAGACTCGTGGACTGAAATAGATAGTCTCTTCTGGTCACTAGAATCCACATCTTTCATTGAGGCATAACCTTCAGTATTGTATATGTCTCTTCCAAGTCTTAATGCTTCACTGATATCATTATTATTCGAGCCAATCCACTCTGTAAGTCGAACCATAGGCCACTGCTCGTTAATTTCGTTGTCAGTTTCAGGTATAATATCTACAACAAGTGTATAATATCCAGGCCAATTAGTACCAACTGCATCTGCATTAAGATAGTTGGATATAGTCACACCAGAAGGTATGTTGTCAATCCATCTATCAACGCCATCATAACCATTTTCTTCATTAGACCAAAAGCATACAGCAATGGTTCTTCTGTGTTCAAACTGAGAAAGCCCTCGAGCGGCCTCTAAAACAACGGAAACTCCAGCACCATTATCGTGTGCACCAATATGAGTGCCCCCTCCTGGTGGACTGCCGGCTTCTGCGACATCTAAATGCGCTCCCATTACTAACCACTCATCAGGAAAAGCCGTACCTTCTTTATACCCACATATATTAACAGCATAAGAAAAATCGGAAATCCAATAACGATGAATTTGAGCGTCATAACCCATTTGTGACAATTCAGCTTGCATGAAGTTTACTGCCCTCATATACGTAGCATCATATAACGTAAAAGGCCCCCAACGGTCATTATATCCTGTATCTGGGTCTGCAAAAAGTTCTAACCACTCATATGCATTTAATCCATCAATAATTCCAGTACTATGAAGAGCGCCGTTTTCTATGGTATAAGATTCATCAGTTATTCTTTCCACAGGATGATTGATGAAAGTGTAAGGATTTTTCTCAAACTTACTGGATAAAAACCATTCACTCCAACTCTGATTTGTATCTCGCAGTGGCCAATTTTCCCTCCCTAATTCACCTAACAAGAAGTAAGTTGAGTTGGTATTTGAAGGTGCAAGAATATCTAAACTGATAACGCCTGGAGTTTCAAAATTAATAGTAGTTCCATTCACAACATATTCTGATTCTGTATCCATCACAAGATACGGCACATGAATACTCATTGAATTTGATGCTGTAAATTGGACTGTTTGAAATTGGGCACCCACTAACAATTTGGGAGTAATATCAATATCTTCTGTTGAGATCAAAGTCTCTTCTTCAGATTGAAAAAAACAACCCGTCATACAAGACATAAAAATGACAAGGGTGATAAAAAATGAGGCTGTTTTAGGCATTGGGAAACTCCAGTAATTCAACCATTATTTCACACCTCTAATTCAGGTAACCGAGGCGATAACCAACGTTTCCAGAGAGGTGGTATGAGACAAGGCCACCAACATGCATAGTATCCAGAAGGCAATTCAGGAGCATCTAGATGGGGTTCTAACTTCCAAAAAGGAACGCTGGCTTGTAAGTGATGATGTGAATGGCGAGTTAATTCTAGTAAAGACCAACGTGACCAACGTGATTCAGTATTCCAAGCGTGCATCGCTGTTTGGCGTTCTTCAACACCCCTCCTTAACCCCCAATGACGAATATAATTAACGTACTCTAAAGTTAATATTGCCAATATTGAAAATATTAACCAACCATAAAGCAATACATCTCCATTGGGAAGAGATAACAAAATTAATACTGCGATAATTTGGAGAAAAAGACCTCGGAGAGTTGGATTCTTAATGCCAGTTCGTCCTTTAGAATTATGAACTCTATATGCAGAAATAAATTGGCCAGGAATAGTTCTTAACCAGAAAAACCAGATTCCCTCTTCTTTCCTTGCACTAGCAGAATCACGTTCAGTGGCAACCCATTTATGGTGTACATAATTATGTTCAGTAGTAAAGTGTGGGTAATTAACACTGAAGAGTAAAAGACGAGCTAATATCCAACCCGGGCTCCTTGGTTTCTTATGACCGAGTTCATGAGCTGTAACAATTGCAGAAGCACCAGAAGATAGACCTGTAGACATGGCGGCCGTAACCAGCCAGAAAGTGACCTCTGATTCTTGGTTAGCAAAATTAAAAAAAGTGAAAAGAACTATAAAATGTAAAATTCCATGACACCAAAGTAAAGTTTCGAAAGGTGTTCCAGATTCGCGAGGAGGACGAGGAATCTTACTTTTACCCATTACTACATCTAGTATTGGCGATACTCCCCAAATGAAGACTACACCCATGGATGTATATATTCCTCCGAGGAGATTGCCGACAATTACTAAACAAGGGCTAATAAGACCAAGGAGGTGAAGAGTCCATGGTTCAGGAGTTAAGGACAGTTCGTCCATAATAAGGCGTATCTGACTTTTGTAATAGCAGTTTTTGTAGTAACAAGTATGATATCTATTATTCAATGAGGACTAACTGATTTCCATTTCTTTCATTTTCACTCATGAATTGAATGAAAAATCTTGCACGCGCACCTTGATCATCAGTAATTTCCTGTCTATCACCATAACGACTCATTAAATTCAATAAAGAAGGATTATGCTCTTCTGTAGTACATTGAGGTACATCACTTTCTTCACCTGGTTTGGGATTAGGGTTGTATAAATCACTAGCACTACAATCAATGTCTTCTTCGCACCATGTGTAACAATCATATGGAGTGTCGCATACAAAATCCCCTGTTCTATAGCACTCCTCAATAGGAATAATCCAATCTTGACTCCAACTTAACGCATAATCTAAATCAGAATCTGTGCCAATATTTTGATGGTTTTGATGCGTATGATAAAGTCCAAGGAAATGGCCTATCTCATGAGCTGGGATATAACTGGAATGGAATGTCGAGGCTCTAACAAAAGTGACATAATATTCTTGACTGTACCAAGGGAACATACTGTATGCACCCCACCCGTCACTGACTAAAACAATGTTGACATTGCTCTTGTTATAGGCCTCACCGAAACTTTCCCCGAGTTGGTTAATTGAGACTCCATCACCATAATCTCCTCCATTTTCACTTGAATTACCTATTACTCCTGGACTAGTTTCTTCTTCATCATTTATGTCTGGAAAAGACTGGTTGATATTGATGACTTCCCCTAATGTAAAATTGATATTATGAGGATTATAAACTGAATTAATCAATTCTATACCAGCAATAATCTGCTCTGTTTCAATTATCCAATCGATTCCTTCATTATCCTTATACACAAAAATTGTCAAAGAGAGTGTTTTTGAAGGACCGGATTCACAATCGAGACCTGGATATGGTGAATCTGCCGACCATTCGTCCCAATATTCCTCTTCATTACATTCAAATTCAGAAGAATCAGAAAAACAACCACTAAGAGTAGAAGAAAACAGGATCAAAAACAACGACATTGTCTGTACACGCAGTGAACCAGGCATGGTCACGGATGGGGGTGCATTGTATCATATTTGTCGAAAAGTTAGGTCTATTATTCTCATCTACATCTACAGTTTGAGGGGGCATGGCAAGCTTTGCCGGCACATCTGAATATTTCTGGAGTTTCCAGAACTTCACCATATTCTCTAATCCAGAGTTCTGAAGTTTCACTGAACATATCGCTCATTTCTTCTTGAGTTTCATGACCAAAATCACCAAAATATGGATAGTGATTTAGGAATGTACCGAATAACTTCTGACAATCAGCAGCATAATTCACCGTGTCTAAGATGTGAGTGTGCCAAATCAAATCTATGTCATCTGTAGGCACTAAATTAACACTAGGATATGCTAGCTTTAATGATAAAAATCTCCTATATTGTTTAACAGCCCTTAAGATGTCGTCTTCAGTCATTTCTGGTTTGTATTGATTGTTGCTTACTTTCCAAATTATTCTATCTAGATCAATCTCAGCAACAACAGGATTGATGGTGGTCTGTGTGTTAAGCATATACTCCGAAAAACCATGGAATTGATTAATCTTTAGATGGAAAAATCTCCTTATTCAGAAGATTCTCCTTCTGACGAACGTAGGTTGACGAGAAATGGCCAAAGCAAATATATTCTCAATATCACCAATACCCCTAATGGGTCATGACTAGTTTTTCTTTATTAATTTCTTATAATTTACAAAAAGTGGCCATATGAAAAATAAGGCGTATATTACTAATATGGCAATAGGGTCACCACCTCTTGAGTTTTGAGCACTGTTTCCAAGAATATCTATTAGGTGGGTGGTTAAATCAAATGTAAAAACAATACCTAGCCATAGAATTAATGCGGCGACATGTATATTCTCAGTGAACCAGAGTTTGGAGCCGAAAGCGGGTTTGTCAACAATCTTCTGATTCTCGTCTTTGACGAGATTTCTATGGGCAAAACAATGAACTTCTCCAGATATTCTCGGACGAAGACATTGTTTACCTTTAGAATCAATAAATATACAATTTCTTCCAGAGTCGTTTAGTATTTTTTTTTCCTTTCCAATCTCATGGTGTTTATCGGCTTCTGATTCTTTTTTCCGATTTTCCCCCTCTATCAAATGATTCTGATTTTCTACGGATAACATCTCTTCAGAAGGCCAACGAGGTGCTGGAGCAGAACGAAACTTTGGGATCCAAATAGATTCACAAGTATTACAAAAACAAATATTAGATTTTCTTAATTTATCGAGACGGTATCGGTTTTCCTCCACCCATCGATATACAAAAACTGTGAGGGGGAATGAGTTACTATCAGAGTAGTCGTTAGAGCCACATGTGGGGCATCCGAGTTGAGCTAAAGAAAGGTCATCAGATCTAGGTAGTTTCAGAATCAAATCCTTAAGATTGTGTTTATCGTTTAGCAATACTCCATTGCATTCAGAGCATGAATAACAGGGCTTACCATATCTGTTCCAATAATTCAATTCATCACAAGAATTTGGGCACATATAAATATCATTTATTCTGCCTAATGACTCAGAATCTTCTCCTAGAGATTTGTGTAAGTAGCAGAAATTAGAATCTTTAATCACGGGTCTCTTACAATCAATACCACGTTCAGTAGTTCCCAAACAGTGTTTACTCACATATATTCATTTAAGGTGTCAGAATAATAACTCTTTACCCGTTTCGTCAACTTAAAGATAAATATTAACGGCTTTCTTCAGAATTAGAGTCTCCGGTTCTCTCTTCTTCATAGCACTCGTTTCGCTCTTCCGACCAAGATCCTCCTTCTTCTTCACATTCCTCTTGAGTTGTTTCCCAATTGTTCTCTTGTCTATCATCATCAAACCAAAAATTACAGAAAGAAAACTCCTCATCTCTATCTTCAACGTCTATCCATTCACCACCTCGCTCATTACAAGCGTCTTCACTAATCTCCATGTGAGGTGGTCTAGTTTCTTCAGCATTAGGGGTTCGGCGAATGACATCACGTAGTCTATGGAAGATACCTCTAGGATCCTCGTCACTACGCGCACAACGATCTGTTTCAGTGCAATCTCGATGAGAATCGTGACGAAGAGACATGTGTTCAGTGACCCCTCTAAGGACTTCTTTATCTGCGGTGCAATCATCACTACTGATACAGAAAGAAATTGCTATGCGTCCAGCTTCTAGCATGATTGCTCGATCATCGGAGAATGCTTTCTTGCGATCAATATCCCACATACCCCAATCATCCTTATCCAAAAATTTATCACACCATTCTTGTTTATCATCAGACCAAATTTCTTCAGTACGACAATCATACCAGTCTTCTGAATCTTCTTCCGAATCTGCTCTTTCATCTTCATAATAGCACACCTGTCTATCATCAGACCAAGTACCACCGTCTTCTTCACAGGATTCTTGACTACGATCTTCGTCATCACTAAACTTAGCAATATTTTTTTCAGATAATTCATCATTGTCTAAATTTAATTTTATTTGCATATCAGAATGTCTAAAATTCAGATTATCAATCATCTCTTCTAGTTCATTGCTATCTACTTCACAATCAGTACTATCTATACAAAATTGGTATGCGATGATGATCTCTTGGCCTATTGAAATTCTCTCTTCTAAATGCGCTTCACGATCTTCCATTCGATCGTCCATTTTGTTGGACATGATTTTGCCAAAGAAATTCTTGGCTCCTTTCTTCACACCCTTTGAGTCATCACCAAGTGGTCTCCAGTCTTTGTCATCCGTAGTGTCGTCAACCGCTCCTTGGTAGGGATTATCTTCTGCATAAGTAGGTGCTGCGAATTCTTCCACACTAGTTCCAACTGAAGCACTTGCAAAAAGCACGAGGACAACGAGAACAGTAATTCCTTTATTCGTAGTTATTGATTTACCTAATTTCATTCATATTCACCGACTAAAATCTATTCATCTTTATCTTCAAGCCAACCCTTTGACTCTGTATAATCACTAAGAGATTCTAGTCTTTGGAATAATCTATTTCCGGTACTGCCTTCTCCTTTTTGTGCTCGAGCGTTCCAAACTCCCCCAAACAAGAATTCCCATATGCCGAAAGATTGGTGATGGAATTTCTTGAATAACCAATCAGCTGGTATTAATAAGAAAATAACGACTAAAGTTACAACAACACCAATCATCGCATTAGTCCATTCTGTTGCTGCAGATATCAGGACTATGAAAGCGCCAGCACCAGAAAGATAAGATAAAACTGGTGAACTCTTCAAAAGATGGTAAAGAAATGGTGGGTTTTTGCCACGAGAGTTAACATATCGAGTTGTTGTTATCCATTGACCAACTGTTCTACCTGTTTTATATGGCATAAATATGAGGTTGAAAATTGGTAAAATTAAGCTGATAATCAAGATATACGTAAGATCAGAGGCTCCACCGGCTACAATATTAGTCACAAGATAAAAGGAAAACAATGAGAAGTTGACTGCAAGATCGACGATCGTACGGAACCAAGCACGAGCTTTGTTCACCTCATCAAAACCTTCTGGGAATTCTTTGATCACTCGTTGTTTCCTAACTTTCGCCTTCTTTGGCGCCTTAACAGGTTTAGCTTTCTTTGCTGCCTTAACAGGTTTAGCTTTCTTTGCTGCCTTAGGAATTGCTGCTTCCGCTACTTTCGCATCGAATGCTGCGACTTCCTTTTCAGCCTTCGCCTTGACAGGTTCTTTCTCATTTGTTTGGATGTTTCCGGCTTTTTCTAGTAATCCCATAATATCATTCTCCGTATATTTCACCCATCTTCTCAAAAATTGAAAATTCTGCCGATTGGACAAAATCTTTGACCTGTTGGTTATCTTCAGGTAATTTACCAAGAACATCATTAATCATCTTGAAGAATTCAGTTCTCTCTTCATCATTTGTAGATTCTGGATCTGCCCCCACTTTCTCAAATAAGGGGAACGAATCAGAAGCAATAAAATTGGCAATAACTTGTTCCTTACTAACATCACCTAATAAATTATTTATTAAAGAGAAAAATTCAGGAAAATAATCAACTTCATCGAATGTGTCATCTTCCTCAACTTCATCTAATTCTTCAAATTCTTCACTAGGAGGGTGGATTAATTCAACTGTTGGCTTTATTTCTCTCATTTCCTGCTGCTGCTTCTTTCTTAACACTATTATTTCTCTATCTAATTCAGAACCAAAGCGATTAGAAAAACGATCTAATAGTGTGCCAACTTCTCCAGTAGCAATACGATCAATGTGACCATACATACTCTCTCTGTTACCAACTGATAAATTAGGGTCGGCTGCCTTCCTTTTTTCCCAATGGGATTGGAAATCAGTGACTGGAGAGTCTTCTTCATCCGTATGTTGTATATTAGAAGTGAAATCTTCAGAATTTTCTTCCTCAGTGATAACTTTCTCTTCTAATTCTACATCTAAAGGTGCTGGTGGCGGTGGTGGTGGAAGGGGCAAAGATATGCCAGGAGGCAAAGGAGGAAGAGGCATTCCTTGTGGATTATCTTGAGTGTCATCGTCCTCGCCCATAGTACTCACTAGTGGCGTTCCGTACCTAATCCCTCTTCAACATATTGTGATTCAGTGTTCAAAATATGTCAATTGACAATTGAACCCCAACCTTTCAGGACTAAAAAAGTGGACAAAGATTCAGTAGTCTCAACAACATCACCAGCATTTCCTTCAATTCTCACCCCTCCCAACTCAGCAGTGACATCGTCCTTATTCAAAAGAATCGTGGATTTTTTATCGGAGGAAAATACTATCGCCTCCTCTAAGGGATTAAAAGAATTGGTAGCATTTGGGTTTAAGCGTTCAAGTGGCATTTCTGTAACTCTTAACCCACATTTTCCATGTAAACTACCTATCCACCTTATCACCCTCTTAACGTCAACAGTAACTGCTTCATCCGTTTCTCCAGCAGAACCGAGGACTACAGAATTATCTCCCTTAACCATCTCCCAAAATATTGCAGTGTTTTTTTCACCGAAAACTCGTAATTTATTATCCCTAGACAATCTATTCAAACGTTCATCATCAGCTAATTCTGCTATTTCTTTAATCTTATTAGCAGATACTTTCTTGATACTTGAACCAGGAGATTTAGCACTTTTTTCCAATGCAGATTGAAGTTCCTCGAGAAATAACTTATGATCATGCCCTTTTTCATGAATTACTTTCAATTTATGTGTTACTGAACTTATTCCGTCAGAAATTCTATTTTTCCAACCAGAATCGGTACCAGAAAGTGTTGTTTGAACATTAATCCCTTCACCTCTAATGTAGTTAACAAGTTGTCTTCGAGCATTTGAGTCAATATGTAAAAGTGAAGGATCACGAACATGTATGTGGAAACCGCGATGTCCGGAAAAAGATGTTTGTACGTACTTTTCCTTAAAACCAAATTCAGGCTCTAAAAATTCTGACCAAAGAGTCCATGCCTGTTCTTGAATCTTAGATATCATAGTCGGAAAATCGTTATCTGAAACTCCAGGCAAGTGATCGCCGTCTAAATCAAAAATCAGATCTGCACCTAACCAGTCCTTGTCAATCATCTTTCTTTCATTTGGAAATTTATAATACGCAGTACTATGGAAGCAAGAATGAGGGGAACGCTGTTTCAAATAATCATGAAGACCTTGTTTATCTATAAAACCTCGATGACGATCAGGTGGTTTAGAGCCCCAAGGAATAAACATCCATTCTCTATTTCTCAATCTAGGTGGAACCCACATATCATTAGGTTCTAAGGATTTGTAATAGTCACTAAAGCGTAAAGCGAAACGACTCCAGCCCTGAACCATAACCTAGTTCGTATGTAGGTAGCAAATTAAGTTGAGGTTTGCTCAATCAAGATTTAGAGCAGAGACTTGTTTGCCTTCAGATGCAGAATCTGCGCCAGTGGCTTCGATGTAAGCTTCCCAACATACGAACTTATCATCAAGTACAATTGCCTCTGCAAAAGTCATTGCCTTACCTGTAATTGCACATACTGGTCCAAGTTGACCGGTGGCTGTAGATAGTTTCGATGCGTCGGGCATATTTCACCGGTAAAGAGACACTCTATTCAGCCTTACCATTCAACATACAGAGATACACACAGTTTAGTATTAGATTTCAACCGCCAAATCATGACTACAGCGCCAGGAGCCTTTCGAGTAGGCCACTCACCTGACCCAGATGATGCTTTCATGTTTCATGCAATGACTACAGGAGCAATAGATACAGAAGGTAGAGATTACGAACATGTGCTTTTAGATATTGAAACATTAAACAAAAAGGCTATGAATGGAGAATATGAAATATCTGCTGTTAGTATACATTCATTCCCACTCATAGCAGATAAATACCACCTGATGAATTGTGGCGCATCTATGGGAGAAGGATATGGCCCAATGATTATATCAAACAGAGAGATGTCGGAAGAAGATGCGAAAAGTAAAACAATTGCAGTACCAGGTTTAGGGACAAGTGCTTACTTATCTTTACTTCTAGCATGGGGAGATGTCAAAGTCGATGTGGTTCCATTTGATGAAATTCTACCCAAAGTAGTCAGTGGAGAATATGATGTGGGAGTTATAATACATGAGGGACAACTGACATGGGAGTCCGAGGGCGTTAAACTTGTATTAGATTTGGGAATTTGGTGGAATGAGAAGACAGGTTTACCACTACCCCTAGGAGGAAATGTAGTTAGAAAAGATCTGGGTATGGAACTCTGTGAATCTGTAACAAAAGATGTTAAGAATAGTATCGTTCATTCATTAGAAAACCCTGCAATTGCATTAGAATTTGCTAAAAAATGGGGCAGAGGAATAGATGATGAAACAAACAAGGAATTTGTTGGAATGTATGTTAATGAACGTACTATAGATTATGGAGAAGATGGGAGGTCTGCAATCAGACTATTTCTAAAAGAGGGTCAGAAAATAGGAATGGTAGACTCAAATCTGGATGTTGATGGTATTAGATTCATAGGTTCAGGTGAATAAATGGAAAGAGAGAATATTCCAGAAGTGAGTCCATTTGAGTCTGTAGATCCTGCGCCTCCAAGTAATGAGTTGGACGTTGCAAGATTAAGTAGAACTTTATCTGATGAGAATGAAAAAATGTTTCAAAGAATGAGGGCTTTATTTGCCCTAAGGAATAAAGGGGGAAACGACTCAGTAGATGCGCTAACAAATGCATTTAGTTCAGAGTCGGCATTATTAAAACATGAGATTGCTTATGTTTTGGGGCAAATGCAAAATCCTCATGCAGTTCCATCTTTGATAGAAAGGTTATCTGATTTATCTGAAGATGTCATGGTTAGGCATGAAGCTGCAGAAGCATTAGGGGCAATTGGAGACATGATTGCAATAGACACATTAAGAAAATATCAGGAAGACCCTGAGATTGTAGTTGCAGAGTCCTGTGAAGTAGCAATTGACTTACTAAATTATGTTTCTAGTAAACAACTTGATTATTCTTGAAACGAGAGCCAAGTAATCTCGCTTTGCATACCACAAACTTCTCTTAAAAAATACTCAAG
>Ga0066836_10000931_pt1 | contig 14977 bp, 16 predicted proteins | sample ETNtaG_18_FD_71568 | JGI IMG/M metagenome (GOLD analysis project Ga0066836, IMG submission 71568) | Marine microbial and viral communities from oxygen minimum zone, Eastern Pacific Ocean - ETNP201302SV91 | ecosystem: Environmental > Aquatic > Marine > Oceanic | place: Pacific Ocean: Eastern...
AAATCTTCTTTTTTGCGAAAAAAATCACCTGCTTGTAAAAAACTGTCATCTTTAAACGCTTCGTCAACATGGACCTTCACAATGTTAGAATCAACAAGTTCATTATCATTTTTTATGGGAGAGGCCAAAGTTCCAATATCACAATTTCCATTTCTCATAAATTTTTCAAGTTTTACTATATTTTTTGGATTTATATTTGGCATATCACCTTGTAAGTTAATTATTAAATCAACATTATTTTTTATTTTTTCTGAATAAGCCTCATAAACTCTATCGCTTCCCGATTGATGATTTTTTTTAGTTAAGATTGCAGCGCCTCCATGATTGTTAACTACATCAAAAATTTTTTTATCAGGTGTCGCAACATATACTTGTCCTACGTTTGATTCTTTTGCTTTATTTAATACATGCAGAATCATAGGAATATTGTTAATTTTTACCAAAGGTTTATTTGGAAATCTTCTGGCTGCTAATCTAGTTGGTATTATTATTACAGTATTTTTCATAAAATAATAAAATTATGCGTCTAAAAGTCCATTTTATTAGTATAAGTCATGATGTAACTTAGATAGAGTTGTACTAAATTTATAAAGCTTATTAAAATGAATAAAATTATTGTTTCTATTGTATTCGCTGCGATTTTAATAATAGGAATTAATAAAATTGCAGATTCGATATATCGTGTAAAAAAACCCGAAAAATCTGCATACCAAGTTGAAAGCGTAACTGCCGTTGCTAGCACAACAACTTCCGAAACGAGCTCAGAAAATTCTGAAACCGGAAATATTATGTCTTTGTTTGCTTCTGTTTCCGCAGCTGAAGGAGCCAAAGTATTTTCAAAATGTAAAGCTTGTCATAGCATTGCTAAAGGCGGAGGAAATAAAATTGGTCCTGCCTTATGGGGAGTTCTTGGAAGAAAAGCAGGATCGTTGGCAGATTATAAATATTCTAAAGCTATGTCTGCGTATGGAAAATCATGGACATTCGAAGAAATGAATGGTTTTTTAAATAAACCAAAAGAATGGGTAAAAGGAACTAAAATGTCTTACGCAGGACTAAAAAATCCAAAAGACAGAGCTGCTCTAATCTTATACATGAATGAAAATACAGATAGTCCTTTGCCAACAAACTAAACATTTATTTAATACACCACTCTATAATACTTTTTTGCGCGTGAATTCTATTAAAAGCCTGTAACCAAACAACAGATTGTTTTCCATCCATTACTTCACTTGTTACCTCTTCTTCTCTACTTGCAGGAAGGCAATGCATAAAAATAGAATCAAATTTTGCAAATTTCATAAGTTTTTTGTTTACTTGGTATTTTTTTAAAACTTTCTTTTTTTTATTTTTGTCACCCTTATCACTCATTGAAATCCATTTGTCAGTCATAATACAATCTGAATCTGCTGCTGCCTTGTAAGGGTCTTCTGTAATCAAAAGTTCACAGTTATTCTTTTTTGCAAATTTTATAATATTGTTATCTGGTTGATATTTTTTAGGGCAGGCTATTTTTAATTTAAATTCGAATTTTGTAGCTGCCTCAATAAAAGAGTTAGCAACATTATTCCCATCACCGATCCATGCAATAGTTTTTCCTTTTATGTTTCCTTTTAGCTCTTCAAAAGTAAGAATATCAGAAATAACTTGGGCTGGATGACCTTGATTGGTAAGTCCGTTAATAATTGGAATCTCTAAATATTTTTTAAACTCATCAAGATTTTTATGTGAATCTGTTCTAATCATAAGAATATCTCCGTACTGGGATAAAACTTTTGCTGTATCCTTTATGGTTTCATCACCTTTCCCATAATGAATTTCATCTTGGTTGAGAATTATTGATGTACCTCCTAATTGTTTTGCTGCTAAATCAAAAGATATTCTTGTTCTTGTAGATGGTTTTTCAAAAAGCATTATTAAAATTTTTCCATGAAGTGGAGCATCCGGATCTATGTCGTTTTTATTTAAATTAGATCTTTTTTCTTTTCTTATTTTGGCATTATCAAGAATTTTTCTTAGATCATTTTTACTTATATCTGAAATATTTATAAAATTTTTCATAATTAGCTCATTTCCTTGCAAACTTTTTCTATTTTGACAAAAGATTCATCAAGCTCTTTGTTGCTTACTATAAGAGGGGGAAAAAGCCTAATAACATTCTCTGAAGCTTTTACAGTAAGCATTTTATTGTTCATTAATTTTTTAATAAATTCATCATTATCAACTAACATTTTTAGTCCTTTAATTAAACCAACTCCTCTTACTTCTTCTATAATTTTAGGATATTTATCTTTTATTTTTTTTAAACCATCTTGAAAATATTCACCTTTTTTTTCTACATCTTTAAAAAAATCTTTTTTAAAAATTACATCAAGCACAGCGTTTCCTACAGCCATAGCCAAGGGATTTCCTCCAAAAGTGCTTCCATGCGTACCTGGGGTCATTCCTATAGATACTTTTTTATTAACCAAGCAAGCTCCTAATGGAAAACCTCCGCCAATTCCCTTGGCAATTGGAACTATGTCAGGATTAACACCAGATTTTTCAAATGCAAAAAAATTACCAGTTCTATAAGCACATTGAACTTCATCTAGTATTAAAAGTATTTCATGTTCATCACATAAATCTCTTAGACCTTTAATACAATAATCAGGCACCACTTTAATGCCCCCTTCTCCCACGATAGTTTCAATCATAATTGCAGCTGTATTTTTATTTATTGCTTTTTTAACTGCCTTATGATCGGCAAAAGGAACTTGGTCAAAACCGTCCACTTTGGGACCAAAACCTTCTATGTGTTTTGGATTATTTGCAGCGAATAAAGCGGCTAAAGTTCTTCCATGAAAACTTTTTTCAAAGGTTATAATTCTATTTTTTTCAGGCTTTCCTATTTTATGAAAATACTTTCTAGCAATCTTAATGCTTGCTTCAGTTGCTTCGGTTCCAGAATTTTGAAAACAAACAAAATCAGCAAAAGTATTTTCTGTCAATCTTTTAGCCAATCTTTCTTGCTCATCTATTATAAATGCATTAGACACGTGCCACAATTTTTTTGATTGCTCCTGAATAGTTTTTACTAAATGTTCGTGACAATGACCCAGAATATTAACTGCAATACCTTGAACAAAATCAAGATATTTATCTCCATTTTCTGTGAATAAATAACTTCCTTTTCCTTGAATAAAAGAAATGGGTTTTCTTGCGTATGTACCAAGAACTGAACTCATAAATAAATTAAGATTTTATTTTATAACCTTTTTTAAACAAAATATATGAAACAAACCAAGTCAAAAAACTCAGTATTACAAGATAAAAAAAACCAAATTTTATAGATCCATCTGAAACACCTAAAAAGCCATATCTAAAGCCGTCAATCATATAAAAAAATGGATTCCATTCACTTATTATTTGTAAAGGTTCGGGCAATTTCTTGATTGAATAAAAAGTACCAGATAAAAATGACAAAGGTATTATTATAAAATTAGTAGCCGAAGCCATATTATCAAATTTTTCTGCCCATAAACCAATAATAAAACCAAGCGCACCTAAAATGAAAGATCCCAAAAATGTGTATATAAAAATGTAGAAAAAACTATAAAATTTTAATTCTATAATAAAGCTAAAAACAACTATTGAAACACCTGCTATGATAAAACTTCTTGTAACTCCAGCTAAAATGGTCGCTAAAGTTACTTCTGCTGAAGACAAAGGTGCATACAGAACATCTACGATATTTCCTTGTATTTTACCTATCATTATTGAAGAAGATGTGTGAGAAAAAGATTGCTGTATTATTTGCATAGCAATTAAACCTGGTGCTAAAAAAGTTATAAATGGAAAACCCAATGCTCCAGTTCTCTCATTGCCTATAGCTAATGAAAGAACCATCAAAAAAAGCAATGCACTCACAAGAGGAGATATTATTGTTTGTATTGCAACTTTAAGAAATCTGAGTATTTCCTTCCTGTAAAGTGTAAAAAAACCTAGCCAATTTACGTAACCAAATTTTTTATTCAAAATTTTATATCTATTTTCAATTTCAACCATAAGGATGCTTATATAATAAAAAAATAATTAATATTCAAAGCAGGTACATTGTAAAATAAAGACTGTTAATAAAATATCCACATGCAGTATGTTTTTTTATTGCAAATACAAGATATAGTAGATTTAATTAATTTAAAAAAAAATGAGTTGGACACCTGAAAAAGAAAAAAAATTAAGAGAACTTTGGAAAAAAGGCCACTCTGCAAGTCAGATTGCTGGAATGTTGGAGGGTACAACAAGAAATGCTGTTATTGGTAAAGCACACCGCCTAAACTTGGAATCAAGAAATGTTTCTCGAAAATCTGAAATTAAAACTAAAAAAGAAATAAATAGTAATCCAGAAAATAAAAACCAAAAACTTGGAAGAAAAGCTAGATTTAAAGCATTGTTATTAGACAAAACTTTTGAAGCAGAAAATCCAATTAAATTTCACGAAATAACTGATAAAACTTGTAGATGGCCTGTTGGTCATCCTCATGAAAGTAATTTTTATTTTTGTGGAAGAACACCAATGGAAAAATTTCCCTATTGTAAACTCCATGTTCTCTACGCATTTACTCAGAAAAATGAAAAAGAGGAAGACAAAATTACCGAGGAAGATATTCCAGAGTTTATAGAAAAGAAAATAAAATCAGCTTAATAAAATAAAATTTAATTTTAATATTTAGTTCTTAATCTATCCAAACTGACCGTATGTCCTAAATCTATAAATGTATTCAGGAAGTATGGACTGTATAGTTTTTCCCTGAATGCCAAAATCTTTCAAAGTTGGGTAATTTCCAGAAACTATATTATCGTACTTTAATATTTCTACTTGATCCATGGTCAAAATTGGCCTGGGCAGCATTTGTAAAAAATAGGATTGAAATTTAGCAATATTAAAAGGAACATTTATTAAAAATCTCTTCTTCTTTATTTCTTTCAATAAAATTTCCATAAGCTCTTTAAATGAATAATTTTCTGGTCCCCCAAGTTCATAAATTTTTGTATCTATATTTTTTAGTTCTAAAGCTTTAGCAATAGCTTTTCCAACGTCAACGCAATAAATAGGTGCAAATTTTGTTTTTCCCCCTCCAATTAAAGGGAGAACTGGAGAAATTTTTGCATAAAAAGCAAAAGTATTAAAAAATTTATCTTCAGGACCAAATATTACAGATGGTCTTAATATAACAGAATGTTTAAAGATATTTTTAATATTTTTTTCTCCTTCAAGTTTAGATTTTATATATTGAGAAGCATGTTTTTCTTTAACTCCCAGAGCACTAATATGAATTAATTTTTTTATTTTAAACTCATTGCATAAGTTGCTTAGTAAATAAGGAAAATCTGAATGAATTTGCATAAACTTTTGATTTTTTGTTTCATAAAGGATACCAACAAGATTGATTACATAGTCACAATTTTTTATAACCTTTTTTACATCTTCAACATTAAATATATTGGTTTTTATAAGCTCAATCTGTCCTGGATTACCTAGAGGCTTTAAATAACCCTTCAAGTAAGGACTTCGAGTAGCTATTTTAATTCGATAATCTAGCTTGGTTAATTCTCTAATTAAATGCCTACCAAGGAAACCCCCTGCCCCGAAAACAGCTATTTGTTGATTATTTTGCATTTTGATAACACATTATATATTAATTTAAGTATGACTAAAATTTATAAATTTGAAGAAGATATTTCAACTGAGGCTTCAAAAGAATTACAAAAATGTTCAAGTTTAGCAATAGATACAGAAGGTTCTGGTCTTCAAATTCCTCATCGCGATAAATTGAGTCTAGTTCAATTTTCTACTGGAAATAATGATGCTTATATTATTCAGCCCAACAGAGAAAGCTATAAGGCTCCCAATATAGTAAAAATCTTAGAAAATAATAAAATTACAAAAATTGGCCATTATTTAAGGTATGATGTTTCTGGTTTAGAATATTTTCTCAAATGTGAAGTAAAAAATATTTTTGATACTAAAATTGCTAGCAAATTATGTAGAACTTATTCTCAAAACCATGGGTTAAAGGATTTGGTTTCAGAATTCTGTGGAAAAAAATTAGATAAAAAACTTGGAAGTAGTGATTGGAATAAAAAATTAAATGAATTAACAGATGCTCAATTACAGTATTGTAGTAACGATGTAATATATTTGCATAAAATTAAAGAAGAGCTTCATAAAATGCTAGTTAGAGAAAATAGATTAGAACTTTATAAAAGCAGTATTGATTTTTTAAAAACAAGAATTAAATTAGATCAAAGTGGATTTACCGAAGATATATTTCAACATTAAATGAATAAAGATTTACAAATAGCAAAAAAAACAATTCAAACTGAAATTAAAGGTTTAAAAAAATTATTAAATAGCCTAAATAATTCTTCTCAATTTTCAAAAGTTGTAAATTTAATTTCAAAAATAAAAGGCAAAGTTATTGTAATTGGAACGGGAAAAAGCTTTATCATTGGTAATAAAATTTCTTCCACTTTATCTAGTCTTGGAACTCCATCCGTTGCTTTCGATTCTTCTTCATTAAATCATGGATCCATGGGATCAATACAAAAGGGATCTGATGTATTGTTAATATTCAGTGTTTCGGGAGAAACGGCAGAACTAAATTCTATTTTACGATTTAGTAATAGAAATAATATTCCCGTGATTGGAGTGAGTTGCAAATCTGCTTGTACACTTTTACGTTTTTCCACAATACCTATTTTACTACCTAAAGTTACTGAAGCAGGATCAAGTCTTGCTCCAACAGCAAGTCAGATAAATTTTTTAAGTTTTGGTGATGCTCTTTCAATTGCTTTAAGCAAAAGAAAAAAATTTTCCAATAAACATTTTGTAAAACTTCATCCGCATGGACAGCTAGCTTCTGCACTAATATTAGTTTCTGAAATAATGGCCAAAGGTAATGAAATTCCAATTATTGAATCAAAAAAAAGCATGAGAGAGGCAATATCTGAAATGACCAAAAAAAAATTGGGTCTGGTTTGTTGTAAAGAAAAAGATGGAAAGATTAATATTTTAACTGATGGAGATATACGTAGACACTCAAATAACTTATATATGAAAAAAATTTCCAAAATATCTAATAAAAGCCCAAATTGGATTTCTGATTCTGCTACAGCTCTTTCTGCTATTGAAGTTATGAACTCCAAAAAAATCACGTCGCTTTTAGTTTCAAGAAAAAGTGATATTAATAAGAAATATAAGAAAGTTATTGGTATTATACATATGCATCATTGTTTAGCTCGAGGAATTAAGTGAAAAAAAAAGAAAAGAAAATACAAACAATTCTTATAATTGTGGGTTTATTACTGATTTTACTAACTTATTTCTACTACCCTTACATTGACAAAAAAAAATTTTCTGTCCAGCAAAAAACAAATGAAATTTTGCCCTCTGATTCTGATATTGCTGATAATAAGACTTTTTTTGAAAATCTCGAGTATCAGGGTTTATATGACCTAGATAAAAAATTCCTAGTAAAATCTAAAAAAGCTCAAATAAATAAAGCAGAACCTGATATAGTTATTATGCAAGACATGCATGTAATTTTATATTTAAGCGATGGTAGAATCGTTAATATTTTTTCTGATCAAGGAAAATATAATAAAGCAAATTATGATTGTTTTTTTGAAAAAAATGTTAGAGCTTCAGATGGACAAACAAAAATCTTTTCGGATAATTTAGATTTATTAGGTAATGAAAGCGAAGTAAAAATTTATAATAATGTAAATATAAATTATCCAACTGGATCTTCTCTTTCTGCTGATAAAGTTGATTACGACTTTGAAACAAAACATTTTAAAATTTCAATGTTTGACGATAAAAGAATAAAAATGAAGATATTTAAATGAGTAATATAAAAAAATTTAGAATCATAAAATTCAAATCTAAACCCATATTTTCGGCTAAAAACATAGCTAAATCATTTGGAGAAAGAGTAATTTTGAGAAAGGTCGATATTCATTTAAATAAAGGTGAAATGCTTGGTTTGTTGGGTGGCAATGGTGCGGGAAAAAGCACTTTTATGAATATTGTATTAGGATTGTTAAAAGCTGACTATGGAGATATTTTTTTAGATAAAATTAAACTAACAAATTTGCCTATTCACGAAAGGTCAAAAATAGGAATAGGTTATTTACCCCAACAAACATCAATTTTTAGAGGTCTCTCGGTTTATGAAAACTTGCTAGGAATTGCACAAATAGTAAAGAAAAACACCGAAGAACAAAAAAATATTGTTGAAAAATTAATGGCTGAATTTTCAATTACACACTTAAGGGATGTAAAAGCAACAGCGTTGTCCGGAGGAGAAAGAAGAAGAACAGAAATAGCAAGATGCTTGATAAATAATCCTAAAGTTTTACTGCTAGATGAACCATTTGCTGGTGTAGATTTACTTTCAATACAAGACATAAAACAATTGCTTTTAAAATTGCAAGCAAGAGGATGTGCTGTTTTGGTAACCGATCATAATGCTTCCCAGCTTTTAAGTGTTGTCGATCGAGCTTATGTAATCGCTAATGGAACCATAGTTGCCAACGGAACTCCTCGTCAAATTGTGAATACATCTGAGGCAAAAAAATTATATTTTGGGGAAGATTTTAACTTCTAATATATAATGAACAATAAATTTTCTGTTGTAATAAATAATAATATTAAAAAATTTAGTAAAACTATATCAACAATTCCAGGATGTAAAAGTACAAGTTTTAGAGCTTTAATTTTTTCAAGTCAATCAATTGGTCTAAGTCATTTAACAGGCCTGCTTGAGAGCGATGATATTAAATGTTGTGTTCAATCATTAAGAGATTTAGGAGTCCGAATTTTAAGATTAAAACATGGAAAATACAAAATCTATGGAAATGGTCAAAACTCATATATACAACCTAAAAAAAAAAAACTTTATTTTGGAAATGCAGGCACCCTGGGAATATTAATGGGTTTTATTGCAACAAACTCAAATATTAAAGTTAAAATTTTGGGTGACAAAAGTTTACAATCTCGTTCAATGGAAAAATTTATTGTTCCTTTATCAGAAATTGGCTGCTCTTTTTATCCTAAAGGAAAAAAAAAATTTCCTCTTACAATTCAGGGTACGGATTATGGATTGGCTCAACATCATATTGTAAATGGTTCCGCTCAAAGAAAAGCAGCGATACTAAATGCTGCCCTTGGTTTATATGGAACCACAACAATCGAGGATAGAAAACCCTGCGGTAGAAATCATTCAGAATTAATGTTGCGCGCCATAGGAGCTAAAATTTCTATAAAAAAAAATAAAAAATATGATCTTATTAGTTTGCGTGGGCAACAAAACTTGCTGGGTTTCTCGATTGATATTCCTGGAGATCCTTCTTCCGCAGCTTTTCTTTGTGCCCTTTGTTTAATGACTAAAAATTCATTTCTTAATTTAAAAAAAATTAATCTTAATAAATTTCGTATTGGTTATATTAGATGTTTAAAATCTATAGGGGCAAATATAAAATTTAAAAATGTAAGAAAAAAATTTGGGGAAACAGTAGGAGATATTATTGTTAAATTTTCAAAATTACGTCCTATTAATTTTCCTCAAAAGGAAGTAATTTCAACTTTAGATGAGTTGCCAGTATTGATGACTCTAGCAGCAACAATTGATGGTGTTTCTACATTTAATTTAGGTTCAAAAAATTTAAAAATTCTAAGAGGTAAGGAAAGCGATAGAATTAAAATGATATCGGAAAATTTAAAAAATTTTGGAATCAAAACAAAAATCAACAACGATTCAATAAAAATCTATGGTTCCAAATTGCAAGTCTATACAAAAAGGAAAAAAATTAAAATCAAAGCTACATTAGATCACAGAATTCAAATGTGTGCAGTTCTTCTTAGTCTTGTTGGAAAATCAAATGTTTTGATTAAAGGATGCGAAACAATACAAACAAGTTTTCCAAACTTTTTTCAATTATTAAAAAAATGTGGAGCAAAATTTGAATTCAAAAAAAACTAAACATATAAGAATTGCCATAGATTCTACCGCTGGATCTGGATCGTCATCATTGGCACTTAGATTGGCAAAAAATTATAACTTAAGATATTTAGATACGGGAAAAATTTATCGGTGGTGTGCTTTTAAAATAATTAAAAAAAAACCAAAAAACAAAATAAAATTTTTAGGAAAAATTATTAAAAGTTTAAATCTTAAAGAATTACAAAATAAAAAATTAATTGATGATAAAATTGCTCAAGTTACTTCTGAAATATCCAGCAATATTAGATTGCGTAAATTGGTTTTTAATTATCAGAAAAAAATAGCTTATAATATACCTAAGGGATATAAAGGTAGCATACTAAATGGCCGTGATATAACTCACAATATTGTTCCTGATGCGGATTTTAAATTCTATGTTACGGCAAGTATTTTTGAAAGAAGTCGAAGGCGACATAAAGAACTAAAAAAACTTGGCAAAAAAGATACTTTTATAGAAATTCTTAAAAGTCTGAAAAAAAGAGACAAATCTGACAAAAATAGAGGGAAGAAAGAAGGAAAATTAATAAAAACCAAGGATTCATGGTTGATAAATAATACTCACCTCTCTATAACAGAGTGCTTTCTGAAAGTAAAAAAAATAATAGATAGAAAGCTAAAAAATTAATTATGGAAAATGTTTTAAAAGAAGAAAAAAGTAAATCTCATAAAGAATTTGAGAAACTATTATCTGAGGATCTCGGCAAAAGAACCTGGAAGGAAGGTGAGATTGCTGTTGGAACTATCGAAGAGATAGGAAAAAAATTTGTATTCATAGATCTGGGTTTAAAAAGCTCAGGAGCAATACCTCTCGAAGAGTTTAAGCTTACAAAAGAAATAGATAAAATTGAAATAGGGGCAAAAATAGATGTTTTATTAGAAAAAATTGAAAACAAGCATGGAGAAATAGTTATAAGCAGAGAAAAAGCCAGAAGAGTAAAATCTTGGAAAAAAATGGAAAAAGCTTTTGAAAATAAACAAGAAGTTACGGGCACTATAATTTCAAAAGTAAAAGGTGGTTTTTGTGTAAATGTTGATTCGTGTCTTTGTTTCCTCCCTGCTTCACAGTTAGATCTTCGTCCAATAAAAAATTTAGACAGTATTATGAAAACACCTCAAACTTTTGAGTGTGTAAAATTGGATAAAAAAAGAGGAAATATAGTTTTATCAAGACGAGCGGTAATAGAAAGAATTAGAAATAAAGATAAAAATAAAATTATATCTAAATTAAAAGAAGGAGATATAGTTCAGGGAATAGTTAAAAATATTACTGACTGGGGAGTGTTTGTTGATTTAAATGGTGCCGATGCCCTCCTGCATATTACGGATATATCTTGGAGTAGAATTAATAAACCTTCTGAGCTTCTTTCACTAGGACAATCTGTAAAAGTTAAAATAACAAAAATTGAACCCGTAAAATTAAAAATTAGCGTAAGTATCAAACATCTTACAGAAGATCCCTACACAACATCAATAAATAAATACGAAATAGGTAAAACTTATTCTGCTGTGGTAACCAAGGTACAAGACTATGGTTGCTTTGCAAAATTGGAAGATGGGCTGGAAGGATTAATTCATCAATCTGAATTATCTTGGACTAAAAAAAATATTCACCCAGGAAAAATATTATCTACTTCTCAAAAAATAAATGTTCAGCTTTTAGAAAAAGATGTTGAAAAAAGAAGACTTTCTCTGAGCTATAAAAATACACTAGTAAATCCTTGGAAAAAATTCACAGAAGATTTCAAAGTTGGAGATAAATCTGAGGGTACAATAAAAAATATAACTGATTACGGATTGTTTGTTTCTATTAAAAATACAGAACTTGATGGCCTTTGCCATTATAAAGATTTGAATTGGTCGGAGAAGGATACTGAATTAGAAAAATATCGAAAAAATCAATCAATTAAATTTAAAATTTTAGAAATAAATCCAACAGAAGAAAAGATAAGACTTGGAATAAAACAGTTAGAAGATGATCCTTTTGATTTTTTTACAAACAAAAATGTTTCAGACATAGTTACTGGAATTGTTCAAAACTCAACACAAAACGGAATCTTCATCAGTTTTGGAAAGAAAAATTTACCAATACTAATAAAGAAAAATCAATTAGCAAGGGAAGTTGAAAATCAACGTCCAAGCCGATTTATAAAAGGGGATAAATTTGATGCTTTAATAACCGAATTAGATAAAGAAAAAAGAAAAGTGTCACTTTCTATTAAAGCCCTAGAAGAAAAACAAACGAAGGAAGCTGTAAAAAAATATGGCTCCAAAGATTCCGGCGGAGTATTGGGCGAAATACTTGGACCTTTGCTAGTTAAAAAAAATAAAAAGAAAAAATAAATCTATAATATTTTTATGGTTAGATCTGAATTGCTAAAAAAATTCTGTGATAAATATCCTCAACTAATTCGCAAAGACGTAGAAAAAATTTTAGAAATTATTTTTTCTCAAATATCAGAAGCGCTTTCTAGGGGTGAAAATATTGAAATACGTGGTTTTGGAAAATATAAAATCGTCAAAAGAAAAGCTAGAATTGGAAGAAATCCAAAGACTGGGGAAGGCAATATTCAAATCCCTGAAAAAAAAGCTATTAAATGGAAAATGAGCAAAATTTTTTTTAATAAGTTAAACAAAAGTTTTACTGATAACAAAATATCTGATACTTATTAAAAATAAGTGAGTGAAATTATTTTAGCTTTAGACACGTCAAATCTCAAAGAAGCTATTGATATTACAAAAAAAGTTATAGATAAAATTTTTACAATAAAACTAGGTTTAGAATTTTTTAACGCCCATGGAAAAGAAGGTGTTAAGAAATTTAATCAAATGGGAATAAACAATTTGATGTTAGACTTAAAATTAAAAGATATTCCTAATACGGTTTATAAAGCAATTAAAGCATTAGACGATATTAATTTTGGCTACCTAACAATTCATGGTCAGGGTGGCAAGCCAATGGTTAAGGAAGCAAAAAAAGCAGCTAGCGAAATTAAATCTAATCCTAAAATTCTGATGATAACTATTTTAACCGCTTTAGCGGATGGTGATTTAAAAGATATGGGAAACAATAATACTGTAAGTGAACAAGTTAAACGATTAGCTGAAATAGCAAAAGAAATGAAAGTTGGTGTTGTTTGCTCCGGCCACGAAGCAAAACTGGTTAGAAAAATAATTGGATCAAATTTATCAATTTTTACTCCTGGAATTCGTATGAATAATAACTCAGAAGATGATCAAAAACGTATTTGCACACCTGAAGAAAGTATAAAAAATGGGGCAAGTAAAATAATTATGGGAAGAAGTTTAATTAAAGGAGATATTGAAAAAAATATAAATAGAGTGTCTAATTCTTTAAAAGAATAATTCAATGAAAAAAATAAAAAAAGGAATACCTTTAATTGATCAACACGACAAAAATGGCTTTTGGGGAAAGTTTGGTGGAAACTTTATACCTGAAACTTTAAAAAAACCCGTAGAAGATCTAACTATTTTATTTGAAAAACTGAGAAAAAATAAAAAATTTATTCAAGAAAGAGATTATTATTTTAAAAATTGGCTTGGGTCGCCAACCCGTTTTATAAAACTAGAAAATTTAACAGAACATTTGGGTGGTGCTCAAATATGGACTAAGGTTGTTTCTGATTTAAATGGAGGGGCACACAAATCTCTCAATGCCACCGTTCATTGCCTTATAGCTAAAAGAGCAGGGAAAAAATATATAGTTGGAGATACCGGGGCCGGATACGCTGGAAAAATGTTGAGCATGGCTGCTAAAAAATTTGGCTTGAAATGTAAAATATTCATGGGCGCAAAGGATATTAAAAGACAAAAACCAAATTGTGATGCTATGCGCGCCAATGATGCTGAAATAGTTCCAGTTTATACTGGCAGCCAAACCCTCGTTGATGCTGTTAGCGAATGTATGAGATATTGGGTATCAAATTGCGATACCACAGCCATGTGCGTAGGATCAACTGTTGGACCAAATATATTTGTAAAAATTTGCGGATGGAGTACATCGCAAATTTCCAGAGAACTCTTAATACAAATTAAAGAAGAATTTGGAGAAATTCCAAGAAAATTAAAATTAATAAATTGTGTAGGAGGAGGCTCGTCAAGTTTTGGTTTTTGGAATGAATTTATGCATTATGACAAAAAGCAAGTTGAGTTTATTGGTGTTGAGGCAGGTGGACCCAAAAAAAGCAAAAAACATGCCGCTCCTCTAACCTATGGATCAAAAATTGGAATTTTGCATGGCGCAGCCCAATATGTAAACCAGAATACAGATGGTCAAATAGAAGAAACAGAATCTATTAGTGCTGGACTAGATTATCCTGGAGTCTCACCACTTCATTGTTTTTTAAAAGATGTAAAAAGAGCAAGATACACTGCAGCCAGTGATGAAGAAGCTTTAGAAGCCTATCAGTTAGTTACTAGGTACGAAGATTTAAATCCAAGCTTAGAGCCAAGTCATGCTTTTGCGGAAGCTATAAAAATAGCCCCAAAATTAACTGAAGATACTGTTATTTGTGTAAACTCATGTGGCGATGCTCTTAAAGACCGGGATATTTTAAAACAAAGATTAGGAAAGTATAAATGATTAGTTCACCAATTAGTTTAGCGTTTAAAAAATGTAAAAAAGAAAAGAGACCAGCTTTATTAACTTATACAGTTGCTGGAGATAATACCAAGAAAAAATCACTAGAAATACTAAATTCTATTTCTAATCATGCTGATATCTGCGAGATAGGATTTCCACATAACACTCCAATTGCTGATGGTGGCCAAATCCAAACAGCCTCTTATCGTGCGATTAAAAATGGGATCAAAATGAAAGATGTTTTTCAGATTGTTAAAAAATTTAAAAAGAATAAAAATTCAAAACCTGTAATTTTGATGGGCTATTACAACATGATCTGCCAGTATGG
>Ga0066836_10000932_pt1 | contig 14977 bp, 6 predicted proteins | sample ETNtaG_18_FD_71568 | JGI IMG/M metagenome (GOLD analysis project Ga0066836, IMG submission 71568) | Marine microbial and viral communities from oxygen minimum zone, Eastern Pacific Ocean - ETNP201302SV91 | ecosystem: Environmental > Aquatic > Marine > Oceanic | place: Pacific Ocean: Eastern...
GAGTATGAAGATATTAAAGCATACATTCAAGATCAAACCTCTGTCAGCAAATCAAATGACATACAGGAACAAAGCAATAAAGCAGATCAAGTACATACAGTATCAAAATGAATTGAGAGATGAACTTCAGGGGGTTGAATGGCCCTTTGAAGATTCAGATTTCCTGGAGTTTGAGATTATTGCTGGTGTATCTAATAGAATGGCGGACCTAGATAATGTAGTGAAGCCACTGTTAGATACATACCAAGGTATCTTTGAAAAGTTTAATGACAATAAAGTTTATCACATAACATTAGATAAACACATAACAAATAAAGGTAAAGAATATCTCTATGTGAAAGTAGAAAAGTGGATAGACGCTTTACCTTTAACAATAGTAAATGACAAAGAGTTATTGGAAAGGACAATTAATTATGAGTTACAAGCAGACAGCCTGCCCAAAGTGTGATTCATCAGATGCGTTTACAATTTATGAAGACGGCGCATACTGTTTTTCATGTCAATATTCAACTAAGAAAGTAAATAATATGAATGACTTAGAACCTGTTGCTAAACCTAATAGCAGCATAACACTCGATGAAATCCATGAGTTAAATAGTTTTGCAATTACTTCTCGTGGTATAAGTAAACAAGTAGTAGATCACTTCGGAATTAAGATGGCTGTAAATCCTGACGGTTCCGGTGGTTCACACTTCTATCCTTACACTAGCGAAGGTAAAGTGATTGCATTTAAAGAACGTAAGTTACCTAAAAGTTTTATAGCACATGGTAGCTTCACTAATATAGAATTGTTTGGTCAAGCAGTTAGCACTGGTGGTAAGACACTTGTAATAACTGAAGGAGAACTAGATGCATGTGCTGTAGCACAATGCTTCTTAGATAAATATAATAGAGTCTTCCCTGTCGTATCGATTCCAAGTGCATCAGGTTGTAAGGTTGTACTTGAGCAAAGAGAATGGATCAGGAAATTTGATTCAGTAATATTATTCTTTGATAAAGATGATGCCGGTCAGGCAGCAGTACAGAAAGTCGCTAAGATAATCGGTGCTGGTAAAGTTAAAGTAGCTAAGCTATTAGAGAAAGATCCTTGTGATCAGCTACTAAAGCATGGCTCTAAGAGTTTATTACAAAGCTACTGGGATGCAGAAACCTGGTCACCTGCTGGTTTAGTAATGGGTGAATCTATTTGGAATCAGTTCTTACAGAGACAGAGAACCAAGTCAAGACCTTATCCTAAATGTTTAGATGGATTAAATCAAAAGCTAAAAGGTATCAGGCATGGTGAGATTACTTTGTTTACTAGTGGTACTGGCTCAGGTAAATCTACTATCGTTAAAGAAGTTGTACTAGACTTATTAAAAGATAAAGAAAATAAAGTAGGTTTAATATCTCTTGAAGAAAGTGTAGGAGATACAGCTGAGAAGTTTATTGAGATGGCATTACAACAAAGACTAGACCATAAAGATACTAACCTACACCAATTAGATTTAAGAGAAGGCTTTGAATCTGTATTTGGAGATGAGCGTTTAGTTTTACTAGACCATCAAGGTTCTGTTGGAGATTCAACATTAACAGATAAGATAGAGTACATGTGTTTAATGGGTTGTAAGTATTTAATCCTAGACCACATAACAATTGCAGTTTCTGAGGGAGCTGAAGGTCTGTCTGGTAATGAAGCAATCGATAAAGTAATGAGTGACTTACTTAAGATTGTAAAGAAACATAACATATGGTTGTGTTTAATATCACACTTAAGGAAAGCTCCTGGAGGTGGTGCTTCTTTTGAAGAAGGTAAGCTAGCATCTATTGATGATATAAAAGGTAGTGGTTCTATCAAACAAATATCATTTGATATAGTAGCATTCGCTAGAAACCTGATCGCTGATAATGAAACTGAACGTAACACTATTAAGTTTAGAGTACTGAAGTCTAGGTTTACTGGGCTAACAGGTTCAGCAGGATCAGCAGTATATAGTAATAAGACGGGGAGACTAACAGCTACTGAAAGTATTTTTACGGAGATCTAATGGATAAACAACAAAGATACGATGAGTTATATTTAGATATAGCTACAAGGATTAGTGAGATGTCTCACGATACTGATCATAAAGTTGGAACAGTAATCGTTAAGGATAATAATATACTTGCCTTTGGATTCAATGGTATGCCAGCTGGTATGCCTAATGAATGTAAGCATGCTAATGGTGGTACGCTACCTGAAGTTATACATGCCGAAGCAAATGCAATCTGTAAGTTAGCTAAAAGTACGGGGAGTTCTGAGGGTGCTACATTATACAGCACTCTCTCACCCTGTATGGAATGTGCTAAACTCATAATGCAAAGTGGAATAAGCAGGATTCTTTTTAGAGAAACATTTAAAGATGATGCAGGTATATTACTATTATTAAACAATAATAGAGAAGTGAAAGGAGTAAAATGGAGGAGCAGCTTAACTACTTAAAGCATAAGATAACTAAAGCGAAAGCTCATATTGCTTGTAGTCTTTTAAAAGAAACATCTTTAGAAGATCTTAAAGCATACCTAGTATTCTCAATGGATACTATACAACAACACTTTGCTCGTAATAGTATGAGAGGAAACAAATCATACCAAGGTGAAGCCAACCTTACACACTTAAGCGTAGCGACTGGCACTCATATATTAGAACAGATAAAATATTCTAATGAGGAGGACGCACCTTGGGATTGGTTTAGACTTCGAGTTATGATGGGGGATTTATTCTTAGAACCTTTCTATCAGACACATCAAATTAATATAGGTAAGACCAGGGATAATACATTTATTCCTGTAGAATCTTTAGACCGTAGTCTTAAGAGAAGTCGTGCACATTACATAGTGATACCCGAGAAGTGGGATCTACTTGTGCCAGAAGGAAGTGAGAATTTATTAAGAGGTACTGTATTTGAAAAGCCAGAACCAATTAATTCTTTAATGCAACCTACTGAAAGACCTGTAATAAAAGGATGGACACATGAAAGAAGTAAAGAGTTTAAACCCTACCTAGCTAATGGCTTTATTAAAAGCATGAATGTGTTACAACAAACCGAATGGAAAATCAATACTAAAGTTAGAGATATTTTAATTCGTAATCGAAACAAAATATTAAATCAGTATAAAGATTTTCCTAAGAAATATAAATCAAAGATAATAGAATTTGATTTAACACTAGCACGATCTGAATTGATAGGTGACCAACCATTTTATCAGTATGTAGAAGCAGATTACAGGGGTAGAGTATACTACACTACACCGTTCTTAAACTTCCAAGGCAATGATATAGCCAGAGGTCAAATGCTTTTTGCTAAAGGTAAACCAATGACAGACGCAGGATTAAGAAGACTTAAGATTCATATAGCCTGCTGCTATAACGAAACTTATAGTAAAGATAATCTTCCTGAGTGGTTAACAACTGACTATCTTCCTTACTTAAAAGAAGAAGAGTTAGATGATATATCTGTAGATAAAATGACGTTAGAAGATCGTGAAGGATGGACTGATAATAATCTTGATAAGCTATTAGTCATAGCTGATAGAGAAGTTATCGATCCTAATGCAGAAAAACCTATTAGTTTATTGGCGAGTGTCTTAGAAATTAAAGATGCTTTAGATAAAGAAGAATATATTACTTACCTTCCTATTCCAATTGATGGTTCTAATAATGGATGGCAACATCTATGCGCAATGTCTAAGGACAAAGAAGCTGGAGAGTTAGTTGGGATTGTACCACAGGATATACAAAAAGATTTTTATGTACAGTGTGCTAAAGATTTAATCAAGAGAGTTCCTGATTGGTTTGAAGAAAGACAGATGCCGATGAAACATATACGTAAAGGTATAGCTAAACGTGGTTCCATGACTCGTGCGTACAGCGCAGGGGCTCAGAAGATCGCAGAGAATATGTATCTTGACTGTCATGTAGAAGGGTATCTTAGGAAGTATAATATAACCGAAGAGGACTGCGAATTACTTGCTAAGCATTTAATTAAAGCAATAGATGAAGTTTGTGCAGGTCCATTACAAACTATGAAGTTCTTACAGAAGATTGCTGAAGCAGAGATTGCTTCTGAATACTCTAAGAATATCAAACAAAAATCTATAAGATGGACAACACCATCTGGGTTTCCAGTTATCTATGAAGCATTCGTTGAGAATGAATTCAAAGAGAAAGCTATCATCAGCTGCAGTGAGAGGGAAGTTAAACCTATTCTAACTAAAGAAGATGGAAGCAAAGAGGAAACAGATACTATAAGAATACAACACGTCGGTAAAGAACCAACAGACAAACCAAAGATAAGATCTTTTATGTCTGGGATCTCACCTAACTTCGTGCACTCTATGGATGCTGCACATATGGCTAAGGTTATAGCTAAGTGGGGAGAAGATTTTGGTGCAGTACACGATTCATTTAGTGTGCATGCCTGTGATGTAGATGAGTTATTAGAACTTATTAAAGAAGAGTTCATAACAATGTATAGTTACTCTAACTTCTTTGAAGTCATTGAGAGAATGCTAGTAACAAACCCGGATAATTTTAACCACAACCAACCTAAGCTAGGTAGCTTAGACATTAGAGAGGTAAAGAACAGTGACTACTTCTTCGCGTAAGAACGAGAAAGGAATACTTCCAGTACGATTAGGCTTGGAACCTGATAACAAAACCGCATTAAGCGAACTAGGAATGGACCCAGCTCTTGCTGATACCATGACTAGCGAACAATTAGATAAGTTAATAATTGAAAATGAATATACCGAAGGAATTGAATGGTATAAGAGTCAAGACCTAGAGAAAGAAGGTCATAAAAATATGGGTAACTGGAAACAGTTTGCTCTCAATAGAATTAAAAAGATGTAAATAAAAAACCCCTAAGAGTATCTTATGATATTCTTAGGGGTCTTTTTTTATTAGCTTGTAGAGAAATCGATATTGTTTGACCAGCTTTGAGATAGCGCTCCTCTAACTTCTCTCTTACCTTCTCTAACATTTTTCTTAGCAGCTTCTACACTTAAATTAATTCTGATATGACGGTTGATTGTTTCTAATAGCTTAGCTACCTGCGTACCTGATAATTTCCCAGTACTATTTAACTGTGCTATAATATCTTGGGTCAAGTCTTCTTTATTCTTAGCTAGTAGACTTGCTTCTGATTCACCAGTAATTGCAGCAAGATTATAAGCATCCGTACGACCCATTTTAATTACACCAAGTTCTTCTTGTATATCAATTGCCATATCAAATGCTTCCCTACCTAAGCGCTTGTTCCAATCTTTTAAAGTTTCTTTACCTCTTCTATAAGTTTTCCCTTTAAAAGTAACTTCAGTTGCATCACGATTCCATTTCAATCTTATATTTTTCTTAAGGAATCTAACTAAATTCTTATAAGGTTGAGCTATACTCTTTTTAGATTTGTACTGATCACCTGTAAATAACTCATAAAGTTTTGCAAAGTCTTGCTGCATATCATATACTTTATTATCTTTACTAAGTTCTTCTATTTTCTTTTTACGTAAACCATAATACCAATTAAAGATTTTGTCTGCAACATTCTCATTAATAATACTGTCTCGATGAATTTGATTTGCTACTTTTTTAACAGCTCTTAGACTTCCTGTATCTACTACAAAAGCATCGTAAATTTGTAGAACAAATGGTCGCCCTACAATTTCTTCTTCACCATCTTTTATTCTCTTCATCTTTGCGCCATTAGCTAAGGCTTCTCCCTGAATATAATCCCAGTGGTTTGTAGTTTTAAATTGAGCTTCTCCGTACTTATCTCTGCCTGTAAACTTAACATTATTAAAGACGCCTTGAGTTATATCAGGATCATATCCTTGTATCATAGCAGCTAAGATTCTACTTACTGTCCAGCCACCGATCTCATCTTCACCTTCAGCCCATCTTCTTAATGCCTGTGCTGAGGCTTCTCCTTTATAACTCCAGTCTGTTATAATTCCGGATTTAGGTAAAGCATCCCGATCTCCTTCCTGTTTAGTAATTTTATATTGTGTATCTTTATCTTGAGTAAACTCCATTCCAGCAGAACGTACTGTTATTCCTGTAGGTTGATCCCATTCAATCATCTCATTTAAGAGTACTGATTGCCAAGCAATACTTTTTATAGTATCCATTGTATCAATTGTATGACCATCCATATTTGCATAGATAGAATCAACCATTAAGTTATGCAAGAAATCTACAACAGCAGGTAAACCTAACTTATTATTTGCAGCAGCTTCTCTAATCTTTGGATTTAAATCAACTGTCTTTTGAACATGCTTCTTTAATAGCATTTTATTTTGGCCATATCCCATAGTCATAGGAGATTTCTTTAAGAAATTTGTTCTATCTTTAAGAGCTTCTGTTAGTATAAAACCTAAAGCATCTGCTGAATTACTACCAACCTTTCCTCGCCAAGCATCACTCTGATTTAATCTACCGAACTCATCTACCATAGTATTAGCCATAGCATCTCTTAAATCTATGTACTCATCTGATGACATTCTTTCAGCAAGTGGAATAGCAGTTATCATATCACCACGTTTAGTCATATTTAAACTACCAAACTGTGCACCCATTGTTAAAGTTCCATGTGTCTGACCATCCATTTCCCATGACTGAGTGTCTACAAACTGCTGGCCATTCTTTTTAGCATCCGTATACTTTGCTAAAGCCATTAAGTAATCACCTTGTTTTATACCTTCATGTTCATACTTAGCTAGGTAAGCTCTCAATGGTTCGCTTATAGTATTCCCTTTAAACTGTTGTATTAATGCGCTTCTAATTTGACGGCCTTGTCCACCTGTTCCATTTTTAATTTGACTTAAGTAAGAACCAACTACTTTCTTATCAATTGATTGGTTAAATCTTATTAACTCATTTCCCCATGCTACATACTGATTCCATAATCCTTCATTAGGATTTGATCTAGCCTGATCTTCTTCTTCTGCAAAGCGTCGTAGTCTTTCTTCAGTAGGCATACGACGACCTTTATCTCTTTTCCAACTATAAGTATTTGATATTTTTGGATCTTCAAACAGACGAGCATACATTCCTTCTCGCCAGTCTTCTTCTAAGAAACTATTAACACCAGCTTTCCAGATGAATTTGTTTTGTCCGCTAACCACGTTCCTAATCATTGGATGCGCTTGAGGATTATAAAGAGTTTGTTGTGCATGCATTCTACCAGTTAATAATTGTAGTGCATAAGTTAAATACTTAAGTCCTCCTCCATCATATCTTAGCATAGCCTCTGCAATATTTACAGACTTCTCTCTTTCAAGTCTAAAGATTGTTCTAGGTTGATAGTTATCTGCAACCTTTTGTGCTACATTTATTTCTTCTTGAGATACTGCTTTGGGATCAGCAGCTCGTCGTCTTTTAAGATCATCTACTCTTTCATGTAAAGCATTCTTTTCACTTTGTAAATCATCAAATTTACTTCTACCGATATTAAATATATCTGCATAATAATTTCTTTCATTATTAGGTTCTACATACTGATCATGCCTAGCTTCATCAGCTTGCTGGATCCCACCACCATGTGCTAAGGCATATGCATAAAGACCTGCACTTAATGTTGATCTATTAACATCATTATCCATACCAACAAGGTTTTGATTAGCCATTGCATTGAAAGCCATCGTCGTATCACCAATCTCTTTAGACATCCAAGTTGTCATTCTCCTGGTAATCATCCCACCTTCACCAGCAATCACACCATTGTTAGTTGAAAATTTCTGAGGCTTAACTTCTGTTGCATCAAATAAACCTGTAAACAATCGATACATATCTTCATAGAGGCTAGCTCCCTTAGGAGTAATAAGATATTCTACTGTTAACTTATCTGTACCTCCTGCCTTAGGTCTTTTTAATATACCATTTATTGGATCAGCTTCTGCTGAGTTAGCTTTGTAATATAACTCTTTAGCTCTTGAGCCTAAATGAATAAAGACTTCTTTATTTATATCATCTATATCATCCATATAAGCATCAGGTTCTTGTCCTGTAGTTAATGCTTTCAGTCTCATGTATTCTCTATAAATATCTTTACCAACCTGTTCAAGACCATCACTCTTTCTAACTACATATTCTTTTACCTGTTGTTCCGCTTTAGGATCATTCTCCTTAGGTCTAGGAACTTTAGTATCAGCATCTTCATCAATTACTATATCTGCTACTTGCTGATCTAGATCTGTTGCAAACATAGAAGTAACAAAAGATTGTTCAGCATTCAATACCATAATATTAGAGAGCTCAGGATCAACGGCTATCTGTCCTTTTGTATCTAAGTAGCCTGCTCCTAGAATATCTAATACAATATTAGTTAAGTTAGTATTTAAAGTATTATCACTCTTACGTATAGGAGCTGTTGCAGATTCAGCTTCTTCCTCACCAAATATAAAACTCTCTCTTACTCCAGGAGTTGGCTCTCCTTTTCCAGAAGGCTTTGCAGCCTGTGCTACTTTCCAACTCCCACCTATAGTAGGATCTAAGAGAGCTGCACGCTGAGCTTTGTTTACCTGTATGTTCATGTTCTGTGCTGTTAGTGCAGCGGTTGTTCCCCACCTAGATAATGCATCAATAAAAAGTTTACCTGCTCGGCCAGTAGCTCTCATCTCTAAAGCAGATTCTTCAAGAACTTTACGTGTTAAGGCAGGTCTTTTTATTTTTAAACCAGCTGATTCATACTTTCCTAATAATCGATTATCTATTTTTAATTGTTGTAACTTCTCATCTTGTGCAGCCTGTTCATCACCTATTCTTGCAGCAAAAACAGGTTCATTTAATCTTGCAGCTAATTCTTCTGGTGATAAGTCAGCAGTTGTATCTACTTGTTCAGCAACAGGAACCTCCTCTAAACCAGTAGTCGGAGCGGCACCATAATCAGGAAAGGCTGCAGCCACTTGCTCAGCGGCTTTCATTCCTTCAAGCTCACCTTCTAATTGTTGTTGTACATTCGCACCCCTTGCTCTGAGTCGATCCTCTTCAGTTCTTGCTAGAAGATCTTCATGAGTTCTCATTCCGATATTCTTTGCTAAGCCTGCTATTCTTTTTCGTTCTTGTAATGCAGTAGAAGGTGTTGTGCTTACCCCTACCGCTCCTGGTATATTAGTTTGTACCATTTATATTCTCCTTAACTTTCAAATACATCTGCAACTGTTTGTGAAGACCACCGATTAGTCTGGTTAAAAGGACCAGTTAATGGGGCTGTCTTAAATAATTTATAAAGGCCTGGCTGTATACTACTATCTGTAATAGCTCCTTCAACTAATTGCGTAGCACCTGTCGCTGCTCTTGCTAAGTTAGATATAGCAGCAGCTTCTCCAGATATTCCATGAAATACTTCTTCTACTATATTACTAGAAGATGTTTCATAGATAGGAAAGAAAAAGTTCAAAGGTCTTTCAGCTACGCCTAACATACCTGATGCACCTAAACCTCTCTGTAGTTTTTCCATATGATCTAAGTAAGGACTAGACTTTCCATACTTTAATAGATCTTTTAAATGTTGGGCAGCAAATCCTAATGCAATCATCATGGTCATAACAGCAAAAGCATTATACTTCATTGCTGGTGTACCACGTTTAAGATAATCACCCCACAATCTAGGGATATGATTCGCTGAGAACGTAGCAATAAAACCTTGGAACTGTGTGAACATTGCTAGGTGTGGATTCTGATAGAACAACGGTCTGTTCGCAGTACCAGGTAATGCAACAGCTTCATTAATAAAATTGAATTCAGCATTAGCAAATATTCTTTCAAGCCTTTCATTATTTCTTCTCATATCAAGAAGATATTGTTCTCTTGTTTGATCAGCTGGTTTTGTAATAGGTAAATTATCTATCTCTAAAAGTTCTTTTATATTAATTCCTAAGTTCCTTAGATGCTCTTCCGATTCTTGTACTTCATTATCATATAAGCTACCGCTATTTCTTTGATCCCTTATGATACCTAAGTGATGCATAATAAAATCAGCAGCCTGCGCACCTCTTAAGTTACGAGTAAGGTCTGTCCATTGCTGTAAGAATATTATTCTAAAATATTTATCTAATAGATATCTTGAAGCAAATGTATTTTCTGTAGCACCTGTAGTTTGTGCTGCACCTGTATCCCAAGTAAAGTAACCTAATCTTTTTAAACGTGCTTGTCTTTTTTCTTTAGCAAGCTGTCCTTCAACTGATGTTGCAAACTTAAAGTTAGGTGTTGCTGTTGTCATTGTTTTCCAGATACCATTTCCAAATTCTACAGCAGTATCTTTTATAACATTATTTATTTGTTCAGGACTAAGCGCTCTTACAATCATCATGTACTCTACAAAAGAAGAGATCGTAGCCATCGGTAAACCTGCAAGGGTTGTCCATACTAATAGATTCTTTTGTAAGTTAGCAACTTCAGGGCTTGCTATCTTCTTATAGTTACCTGATTCACCATCAAGATAATCTTGTATGAAAGCAGCATGAGCATTTCCTTCTTCTCTAGTTATCTCACCGCTTGCTATTGCCTGCTCTATACCTTCATTAAGAATTTCATTATCATCACCTAGAAATCTTTGATAAGTAATATATCTTGCAGCAGACTTAGCAGCATTAGAAATATTTATAAACAAATCCTGTTCCATCCACTTACTTAAGACAGGATCGTCTGCCATATTTAATCTTCTTTCTCTATGTGCAGAAGGAATATGAATTCCTTTCCCAACTTCAAATAAAGAATTTTCATCTACGAGTTCATCATTATCTAAGATAGCTTGTGTTAATTTTTTAGCTTGATCTCTAGTATATCCTTTGTCCATCAGATCTCTTATAAATCCTGCCTGATCTTTTTCAATTTTAACTTTATCTATCGATCTATATCTTCCAATGTAGTTTTGAATAAAACCAACACCAAACTCTTTACCAGTACTACTCTCTCTATTTGGTGTACCATCATCATTAAAGTAATGAAGTCTTGCATCTTTTTTATCAGAAAATAATCTGTTACCAAATTTGTTAAGACGTTTTGTTATATTAATATAGAAGTCTCTGTTATTTCTTATCACTTCAGGGAATTTATATTCACCAGTACTAGGATCTCTAGCATCAAAATCTACTTCATCAATAGGAGTTTCTTCAATTATTTGAAAGAAATCATAGACATGCTTAGAGATTTGTAGTTGATTAATTGTTTTGTATCCTAGTGCTTTTGCTACAGCAGCCGCACTAAAACTTGCCATATCAGGATTGCCATCAGGTAAAACTCCAACTTGAACTTCACCTAATTCATTTTTAAAGAATGCTAATGTATTATGTTTAAAGTTTTCAAGAGCTTCCCCTGAAAATACAGGATGTAAGAAAGCACCAAGTCCTGCTGAATACTTTCTAACGTTAGGGGATTTAAGATTAGGTTCTCTAAAGAATTGTGTAGTACTTCCTTTCCATAATATAGGGAAAGCCTTAGCAGCATCTTTAATCTTTTGCCAAAGCTCTCTAGCTTTAAGTCGGTTCCTTCCTAACTGTTTCTTCTCATCAAAGCTAGTTACTTCTTGTAGTTCTCTAATCCTTGCTTCAGTATTCTCTCTTACTTCATCTGAAATCCGAGGATCTGCTAATTGTAATTGAAGAGTTTCTAGCTCAACTCTAGCTGAGGCTTCTCTATGCTGTGCATCTTTTTTAAGATCAGTAAAATTACTTTGGATTGTTGGGGCAGGTCCATGTGCATAATGCTGTTTTATATCACCAACCTTTACACCTTCTGGTAGGGTATCACCTTCTTCCCAGTAAGTATGTAGATGTGCATCCTGCTCTTTCTGCATTCTACTTTCTTCAGACTTTCTCCAATCTTCAGCTGGAGATTTTCTAACTTGAACATCTGTCCATGCACCTACATCATAAGCAGTTCCAGGTACTGAGAATGCAGAACCTAAAGTTCCACCTGCTATGAAAGCATTAACCATTCTATTGTGAAGTTCTACTGTATCAAATGGTCTGTCACTACCTAGTGTCGCTGCCATGTATTGAGTAAGTTCCTGTCCTACTTCTGTTGAGGATTCTATACCGAATCCAACACCGGCTCTAGCACCAAAAGCTCTTAAGATATTTCCGTATTTCAATTGTTCCTTAGCAACATTAGCTGCGTTACCTACTAGCTTAGCAGCTTCCATTCTTGTCATCTTAGCTACAGCGCCTCTTGCTTCAGCAATTGTCATACCAGCTGCTACATTTACTGGTTTATTTTTAAATGCTTCAGCCATTGCTTCACGATACCTAGGACTTAATAACGTACCTGTCATCTTACCCATTAATAAATGAATACCTAAACGATCAAGGACTGCCATTGTAACACCACTAGCTACTGCTAATGTTGCACTTCTATCATCGCCTTCCATATCATTCCAGGTCATACCAGTATACATCGAGACAGGCGCCATCATACTTGCACCAGCTAATCTAGCAGCACCTACACCTGTTGCTGTAGCTAATGCAGCACCTCCAGTCATTGGAGATAACAAAGCGCCTGCTGCTGTAACTCCCATGTAAGGAAGTGAGACAGCTAGCATATTTCCAGCGTACTCAAAGAATTCCCCGACACCATTTACATCCCATTCATTATCAATCACCTTACCATAAGGATCTAAAACAGGTTTAAGTATATTTAATTTTAACTCAGGCTTAGTCGCAAGGTATGCTCTTTGTTTTTTAATACCTGCTTCTCCTAGATTTTCTAGCCAATTAAATCCAGTCTTCTCACCGATTAATTCAGCAGCTCCATATAAACTTTCTATAACACCAGTCCATCCTACATCAAAACCATCTGCCCAAGGATGAAGTGATTTGTTATCAATCGTTCTATCCGCATGCCTTTGTTGTACACGATAGTTAGAATACTTAGCAGCTTGCGACAGTCTCCAAGCATAAGCACCTTCTGATTCTCCAGGTTGTCTTGGAGCTTTTAACTTAGCAAGTTCAGTTTCATTTAAAGCTGCCTTTGCAAACTCAGTATCATACCACTGTTCAGATTTAATTGAATCATTTAAAGCAATAGCAGACTTTTCATAATCATTTAAAGATTGCTCAGAGATATTTCTTTGAGATCTCTTTGCCATACCATATTAATACTTATCAATCTCTTCTTCAGAACTATATCTACTTAACTTATTAATACCATAACGACTAAGTGTTTCTGTAAAGTCTCTACCATACTCATCAGCTAACCTAACAAGCTGTCGACCATGAACATCTAACTTAGGAGAACCATCTGGATTTGTAAGATACTTTATATTATTATATCCAAATTGATTTGCAAGACTTTGGATTTGTTTGTATGCTTCTAATCCTCCAGGAGTTCCAGGTTTAAAGTAACCTGATTCCATAAGTCTATTAATTTCTGGAGCGCTTAAACCTTCTATCCTAAGTAGTTTACCTTCTTCATTTACTAATGTATCTCCATCAATAAATGTATGACCACCACTTCCTGTTATAGGTTTAGGTACTTCAAGAGTAGGTATATCTATCCTAGGAAGATTACTAAAGTTTGCCATATTAAACTCCTATGGTTGTAATGATGTACCAATATCTGCAATCTCATTTTCTATTATTGATTCAGCAAATAAACCGAATGGTGTATATGCAGCATTATCTTTTTCTTTAGCCATCTTCATAAATACTTCTCTCCAAGTTTTCTTTTTCTTAGGGTCATCTTGAAAATCTTCATGAGCTTCCTTCTTCCATTGCGCAGCAATCTCTGCCCAGAATATATCAGATTTAGCAGCAGTGTATACTGATTCAATTCTCTGTTGGATTCTTACTAGATCTTCATTAGTCATAGTTCTTTCTTTACCATTGACTATAGCTTTTATAGGAGAAGGTAGCGGACGCATCTTACCATCTTTATCTTTGTACATCATATTCTCAAGACGAAGTTTGATAGTTGCATCTTCTAAGAAAGGAATAATAGAAGTATGCAATACTGCATCTTCATCATCTTTTAAAAGTTTCTGATTAGAAGCAATCAATGCAGCATAAGCATCATCTAATGGCTGAAGAAATTTACCAGGCGGAATGTCTCTATCAAATAACCACTGAGCAGTCTCACCAGCTATCGCATCAGGTATTATACCTGGAGTACTTCCCTTACCACTACGGTATACAGTCTTCTTATTATCTTTAGATCCTGTAGTATGCTTATCTCTTGCTGTATAAATACCAGTTAAAACTTTATTAACTTGTCCTATTGTTTCAAGAGATACATCATTCACATTCTTATCTGACCAACCAGACCCAACCCTTAACTCAGGCTTAAGACCATTAATATCAAAAGACCAGTAAGTAATATCGTCACCCGCAGTATTCTTTACTTTAAATTCATAGGCCATCATTTGTCCTAGCTCTTTATGGTATTGCATTTCTTTTTTACCTGTAGATCTAGGAGATGCTCCTATTCGTATAAGTTTAGAAGGATCTTTTGTTCTTTTAAAATTAGCGAGAGAATCTTTCGTATACAAATGAGAGTTAGCCAGTATCCATTTATCCATCTGAGCATTCTTCGCATCAACTCTCTTAAGATATTGCTTAGCAACAAAACCAATACTACCATCATGATTATAACCTAAAGCTCTTGAAGCTAAGTAAACTGCGATCGCTCTACCTATTTCTCCACCATCTATGAGATCTCCGAATAGGAAATCAAACATTTGTCTGGTCTTAGATACTTCAGGATCATTATCATCTTTATTTTCTTTTTCATCTAAAACTTTCTGACCCTGCTCTGAGTCTAGCTTACTTTTTATTTCAGCTTCAGTTGCATTGTCAATCTTACTACCAAGTTCTGCTAATTTATTTTGAGATTCTACTTGTACTTCAGCTGCTTTAGCATCAATACTTTCTTGTATCTTAGCTATCCTTCCTTTAATTGCTTCTTTATATTCTTCAGGAAGACTAGGATCATTAAGTCTTGCTTTCAATTCATCAATCGTAGCTT
>Ga0066836_10000934_pt1 | contig 14957 bp, 14 predicted proteins | sample ETNtaG_18_FD_71568 | JGI IMG/M metagenome (GOLD analysis project Ga0066836, IMG submission 71568) | Marine microbial and viral communities from oxygen minimum zone, Eastern Pacific Ocean - ETNP201302SV91 | ecosystem: Environmental > Aquatic > Marine > Oceanic | place: Pacific Ocean: Eastern...
AAGATATTATTATTTCTGGCGGAGAAAATATTTCATCAATAGAAATTGAAAACACTATATCAAAACACCCCTCAGTATCATTGTCAGCTGTAGTTGCTAAACCAGATGAAAAATGGGGCGAAACTCCTTGTGCTTTTGTTGAATTATCACCTCAAAAAAAAGCTACGGAGGAAGAAATTATTAAATTTTGCAGAAAAACTTTAGCTGGATTTAAGATACCCAAAAAAATAGTTTTTGGAGAACTTCCAAAAACTTCTACTGGAAAAATTAAAAAATTCGAATTAAGAAAAAAAGCTAAGGAATTAAGTTGATCATTGAAGTAGAAAAGAAAAAAGTCTTTGCTTCAGATGCTGGACAGTCGTTTGATAAAAATAAAGAAACTGTTTTGTTACTTCATGGCAGCGGACAATCTCATGTTGTCTGGTCTTTAACAGAGCAATATTTATCTTCCCAAGGTTATAATATTTTAACCATTGATCTACCTGGTCATGGAAATTCCGAAGGAGAAAGTTTAAAATCTATTGAAGAAACAGCAGGTTGGTTAGATAAAGTTGTTAAAAAAATTGGAGTTGATCAACTAACAATTATTGGACACTCTCAAGGTTGTCTTGTATCGTTAGAGTACTATCTCAAATTTCCAAAAAAAATTAAAAAATTAATATTTGTTGCTGGCGCCTACGAAATACCAGTTAATAAAAGTTTGATCGATTTGTCTCTATCAGGAGATATGGAATCGCTTAATTTAATGATGAAATGGGGATATGGCCATTCAAAACAATTTATTGGGGGGAATCCGCTTCAAAAAATTTTAAATTCAACAAGAGAGGTTAGGGAAGTTTTGGCAGTTGATTTAATAGCCTGCAATAATTACAAAAATGGAATGAAAGCAGTTAAAGCTGTTAAATGCCCAACCTTCTTTGTTTTCGGAGAACTTGATAAAATGATCAAACTTGAGAATGGAAAAAAATTTGCAGGACTAATTTCTGGCTCTAAAGTTCATGTAATAAAAAATTGCGGCCACATGATAATACTTGAAAATGCTTTTGAAATGAGAGAAAAGGTGGCTGAATTTTTGAAAAATGATTAATAAATTAAAAGTTTGTTTAGTTGGCTATGGTTATTGGGGGCCTAAATTAGCAAGAAACTTTCAAAATTCAAATTTTTTTAATCTAATTTCTGTTTCAGATAAGTCTAAATCAAATTTAGCTAAAGCAAAAAAAGATTTTCCATTAATTAACACCTCAACAGATTTTAAAAAACTTATAACAAGGAATATAGACCTTGTTGTAATTGCGACTCCTACAGATACCCATTTTAAAATTTCAAAAATTGCTTTGGAAAAGAAAAAACATATTTTAGTTGAAAAACCAATCTCACTTTCCAGTCCCGATGTTTTAAAATTACAAAAAATTTCTAAAAAAAATAAAAAGCTTATCTTTGTTGACTATCCTTTTTTATTTTCAGGTTCAATAAATTATATAAAAAAAATAATAGAAAACAAAAAGTATGGAAAACTTTTAGAAATTGAATCTTACAGGGAGCAAGCTCCTATAAGAAAAGATGTCAATGTGGTTTGGGATCTAGCGGTTCATGATATATCAATTCTTTATTATTTGCTTAAACAAAATCCTAAAAACATGAAGTCATTAAAAATTAACACTGTGAATACCCCGAAAGCTGATACAGCGTATATAAATCTTGTTTATAAAAACAAATTAAATGTTTTTATAAAAAATTCATGGATATCGCCAACAAAAATTAGAACAATGAAATTTAAATTTAAAAAAGCCATTCTCTACTGTGATGAAAATGAATCGATGTACAAAATAAAAATATATTCTAAAAAAAACAATCATTTAAAATACAATATTGAAATACCAGATATTGATTTGACTGAACCTCTCTCCAATTTAGTCAACTATATTTATAGAACAATTCGTAAAAAAGAAGAAAGTATGTTTGACAGCTTAAATCTTAATGTCACAAAGGTTCTTCAAAAATTAAGTTAAGATTAATGAAAAAAATTCCAATAATAAAAAATAGAAGAATAAGAAGCACGCCTTTTACTTCAAGAGTTGAAAATCAAGGGGTATCCGGTTACTCAGTTTACAATCATATGCTTCTTCCGGTAACTTTTGGATCGCTTGAGGATGAATATTTTCATTTAAAAGAACATGTTCAAATTTGGGATGTATCAGCTCAAAGAGAAATCGAAATAATCGGAGCAGACTCTGATAAACTTGTACAGTTTATGACTTGTAGAGATTTATCAAATGCAAAACTTGGAAAGTGTTATTATGCCCCTTTGGTCGATGACAATGGAAATTTAGTTAACGATCCTCTTATTTTTAAATTAGATGAAAAAAAATGGAGAGTGTGTATAGCTGACTCTGACGTATTGTTTTTTGCCAAAGGTTTAGCTTCTGGAAAAAAATTCAATGTCGATATTTATGAAGCAAATGTAAATACAATTGCAGTTCAAGGACCTAAGTCTGAAAATTTAATGAAAAAAGCTTTTGGTGATGGAATTAAAGAATTAAAATTTTTTAGTTATAAATATTACAATTTTAAAGGGGTCAAGCATCTAATCTCAAAAACAGGATATTCAAAACAAGGAGGGTATGAAATACATATCGAAAACACTACTTCTGGGCTAGAGCTTTATGATTATTTTTTTAAAATTGGCAAAGATTTCAACTTAAAACCAGGGGCGCCAAATTTAATAGAGAGAATAGAGGGAGGTTTATTATCATATGGCAATGATATGGATAATAGAGATAATCCATATGAGTGTGGATTTGACAAGTATGTAAATGTTGATTCAGAGGTAGTTTTTCTAGGAAAAGATAAATTAAAAGAAATAAAGCTTAAAGGAGTTAATAAAAAATTAATGGGCGTTTTGATAGAATCGGATAAAATCAACCTCATAAAAGAAGAAAGATTGTATGATGAAAAAAAAAATAATATTGGCGTGTTACGATCAGCAGCTTTTTCACCAAAATTTAAAAAAATTGTAGGTATTGCAATGATTAATAAAGCTTTTTGGAGCATGTCAGAAAATTTTAAAATAGATATAGAGGGAAAGGCAAAACATGGAAAAATCTGTGAATTGCCTTTTGCTTAAGTATGAAAAAAGCAAAAATTTATATTCCCAGTAAGACAGCTATGCAATCGGGTAGGGGCAAAACAAAAAAATGGGTTCTTACCTTTGAAACTAAAAACACCAAAACTAACCCTCTGATGGGATGGGAATCAGGAGAAGATACCTTGAGTGAAGTGGTCTTAAAATTTTCATCTAAGGAAAAAGCAATTGAATACGCCAAAAAAAACAATATCCTTTACCAAGTTATAGAGCCTAAAAAATCAAATTTTATTATCAAGTCGTACGCAGACAATTTTTTGAAAGAATAATATGTGGAGAAGCTTTTTTACTGAAAAAAAATGGCTTGTGTGGTCATGGGGAGGAGCTCTTTTTATCTTTTTCTCTTTGCTTTCACAAACCTGGATAGATGTAAAAATTAACGAATGGTACAAGGGTTTTTATGATCTTCTTCAAAAAGCTACTGAAAGAGAAATATCCGAATTTTATGATGGGCTTTTCTTGTTTATGAAATTGGCTATTCCTTATGTAATTATTTACACAATAACTAACTATTTTACTAGACTTTGGGCATTTAGATGGAGAGAGGCTATGACTTTTTCGTATATGCCTTATTGGAAAAAAATTGATGCAAAAGTAGAAGGTGCTTCACAAAGAATTCAGGAAGACTGTATGAATTTTGCAAAAATCGTAGAGAGTCTAGGTTTGCAAGTTGTTAGGGCAATTATGCTTCTAATTGCTTTTATACCTATTCTCTGGGGGTTATCTTCAAATGTTGTTATACCATTTTTTAAAGATATATCAGGTTCTTTGGTGTGGGTTTCTTTAACAGCTAGTCTAGGAGGCTTGGTAATTAGTTGGTTAGTTGGAATTAAACTGCCTGGCCTTGAGTATAATAACCAGAAAGTGGAAGCTGCTTTTCGAAAAGAACTTGTTTACGGAGAGGATGATAGAAAAAACTATGCCAAACCACCAACAATTCTTGAATTATTTACCGGAATTAAATTTAATTACCATAGACTTTTTTTACACTACGGTTATTTTGACCTGTGGTTAATAATGTACAATCAATCAATGATAATTGTACCATATATATTAATGGGTCCCGGATTATTTACTGGTGCTATGACCTTAGGTATCTTGATACAAACTTCTAGTGCATTTAGAGAAGTGCAAAGTAGTTTTTCTCTATTCTTACAAAACTGGACTAGAATTACAGAATTAAGATCTATTTATAAACGTTTGAATGAATTTGAAAAAGCAATCAAGTTTAATAAACCCTTGAGAAAAGCTGGAAAATCTGATGTAAGAGCTTAATGGAGCTCTACCTAAAACTTATCGACGTCCTATTTCCTGTTTTTTTTATAATTGGTATTGGTTATTATTTAGGAAAAAAAGATCCAAATTTTAATACTCAATTTATAACTAATCTAGCTGGTACGATTGGAACTCCAGCAATGATATTCTATACAATTACAACCACTGGAGTTACTCTAGATATCTTTATTGAATATTTTCTTTATGCTGTTTTTGTCATAGGAGCATTTGCAGCTGTTGGTATTGTTTTTTTATTAATATTAAAAAAAGACCCAGTCACAGAGCTTCCACCTTTAATTCTACCCAATACCGGAAATATGGGAGTTCCAATTTGTTTGTTTGCATATGGAACAGCAGGGCTAGGGGTAGCATCAGCTATTGCTTCTGTCGTAATTTTATTTCACTTCACCATAGGAGTTTTGTTAGCTAGTAAGAAATTTTCTTTCTCTATCTTAATTAAAAATGGACCTATTTATGGAATTATAACTTCTGTTTTATTTCTTTATTTTGAATGGGATGTTCCTGGATATTTAGAAAATACTACTTTTTTATTAACTTATACGACAATATTTTTAGTTCTAATGGCTTTAGGAGTTGCTTTAACACGTCTTAAAGTCGTTTCATGGACTCATGCAGCTATTCTAGGGGCAGCTAGGGTTATACTGGGGCCTATAATCGGATTTTCTCTTATTAATATTTTAAATCTAACTGGTTTTATGGCTGGTGTTTTATTGATCCAATCAGCAATGCCTAGTGCTGTGTTAACTTATTTAGTAGGCTCTATGTACTCAGAGAAGAGGGCGGTAGACAACATTGCCAGTGTGATTGTGGCCTCAACCTTAATGTCCTTTATCACTATACCTATTGTCGTATACCTATCTTTAAGATTTTTTAACTAAAACACCCAAATTAATACTTAATAAATTACTTTAACTTTTTTATTTAAACCATTGTTTTTATTAGATATTTTTATATTTTATATATAAAAATGCTAAAAAATAAGATTTTTAAAGGCTTATCTAAAGGGCAGGCTAAAAAGCAAGCAAAATAAGGAAAAATAGAGGTAAAAGCATCAAATCAAACAGACTTTAAAAGGATAAGTTCATGAGCCTTGCAGTTTAAGAATATAGCGATTAATGGGCCATATATAGCCTTCTTTTTAGTATTTATCCCTATAGGCTGTAATGGACCCAATATAACCTGGCTTTTAATTAAAATACACGCTTAGATTGCAAAAAACGTTGAAAAATAAGGGTTTTTTGAGCTAAAATAGATCTGTTTTTAGCTGTTTTTTTGGTACTTTGCATGTTGTTTGGAACCTTTATTCGGGCCCACAAATAATAAAGTCCATGTCGGTTTACTCTCTGACACCTTCAAGCTATGCTTATCTGAGCCTCTTCTAAAGCCTATATATCCAGGACCTCTCCAAAAAGTCCCTTTTTCTGTAGTTTCCCAGTATCCACCTTTAAGAATTATGGTGATATAGGACCAATAATGATCGTGTAGATCACCTAAATCGCTCTTTAGCAGCTTATGAACGAGAATATTAAAAGGAAACCACCTGGGTCTTTTCCTAAATAAAAGGTAGTAACGAACCATAAATGGTTCAGCTTTATCATAATCAGGCCAACTAGGACCTCGATCCATTATTATTCGTTTACGAGACTCAAACATATTAGAATATTTAATCACTTGACTTTAAAAATCATCTATTATATTACTAATGATAATTAATGGTTATCAATAGTAATAGATATGAATGAACTAGTTACAGATCTAAAAGCCTTACATGAGGAAACTTTAAACAACCTTAAAAGCTCTAAGGCTATTAATACTATTAGAGCTTATAAGTCTGATTTTAAAGACTTCGGAGCCTTCTGTGCCAAGCATAGCTTTAAATCTTTGCCTACAGATCCTAAAATTGTCGCGTTATATCTAACATATCTCTCTGGTAAGGACGCTAAGATGAGCACTTTAAGACGCAGATTGGTATCTATAGGAATGATGCATAAGCTAAAAGGGCATTATTTAGACACCAAACATCCGGTTATCATAGAAAACTTAATGGGAATTAAACGTACAAAAGGCAGCATTCAAAGGGGAAAAAAACCTATATTAATCAATCATTTAAAAGCAATAATTAATGTAATAAATGAACTAAAAACAGAAGAAATTAAAAAGGTAAGAGACAAGACCTTGATACTAGTTGGGTTTGGCGGGGGCTTTAGACGCACAGAGCTGGTATCTATCGACTATGAAGATCTAGAGTTTGTTCCTGAAGGTGTAAAAATAACGCTTAGAAGATCAAAAACAGACCAATTTGGAGAAGGTACGATTAAAGGCCTGCCCTACTTTTCTAGCGAAATATACTGTCCTGTAGCTCATCTAAAAAAATGGATCAAAATCTCAAACATTAAAAGCGGACCTGTTTTTAGAAGATTTGCAAAAGGGTGTTCGTTAACATCTGCTAGGTTAACAGACCAATCTGTCGTATTGCTTATAAAGAGATATCTAGAATTAGCCGGGATAGAGAACAAAAACTATTCAGGACATAGTTTGAGATCAGGTTTTGCAACTGTATCTGCGGAATCAGGTGCTGATGAAAGAAGTATTATGGCTATGACAGGTCATAAAACAACTCAGATGGTAAGAAGATATATTAAAGAAGCCAATCTATTCAAAAATAATGCGCTGAATAAAATTAAATTATAGTCCAGGAAGTTGGCCAAAAATCCTTATTATTTGATGGATTTAAATTGTCAGATGGTCTTACGCATATTTTATTAGGATTTTGATTAAGCCAAGCTCCCCACCAATGAAAGGATGATGGGCTTACAATAAAATGTTTTGCAAAACTAAATAAGTATAGATCGTTGACATAATTGTTGTTTTTAACAAATATAAATTTATTTTTATCAAAAATTTTATCTAAATCTGAAAAATTGTTAGACCAGATAAAAAATTTAGGATTATCAATTTTGTTTTCGAAATAAGAAACAGCTTTATTTATGTAGTTTATAATGTCTTGTAATCTCATGTCTTTCTTTGGCTCTGTACCTCTATCTTCAAAAAAAGCAGGTTCAACAAACCTATCTCTACGTATATGAATAGATACAGAGTTACTTTCGCTCAACAAATCTATATACTTATTATTTTTATCAATAAAGCTATCTTTTACTTTGAACTCTTCAATTAATTCTGGTTTTAAATCAAAAAAATATTTTTCAGATTCAAAATAACCTTCCAAATAAACTTTTTCAGACAAAGGGCAATCTATTTTTTCATAAAAAGTCTTTTTTTTTATACCTTGAGGGTCAGTTAAAAATGATTTTTTCTTTTGAAAATGGTTAAAAAATTTAACTGCCTTTTTGTAATTATGGGAAAAATAGTTATCATATTTATCATTATTTTTGGCTATATTGGCTGATAAAGTAAAAGCTTTTAAACCATACTCTCTACCATATGTTCTATTTTTAGTTTGAAAAAAACCTGAAGTATCATCAATTAATAGTTTGTAATTAAATCTTTTTGCTAAAGAAAAAGCATTAGCATACATAAACATTTGATTTCCGAGTCCCGCTGCAACTTTAACAATAATTTTTTTATCCATAACTTCTTATATATTTTTCTTTAATACCATTTCTTAATTTCCTGTTTTTTTTTAAATAATATTCGTATTTTAATGCTAATTTCTTACTATTAAATTTTTTCTTATATACTAGTTTCCAACTTCTACCTTTAGTACTTTTGGCACCTTTATTGGAGTTGTGTAAATCAATTCTTTTTTTAACATTTTTAGCATAACCAACATATGTTTTATAAAAACCCTTGTTTTTTGATATAATTAAATAAACATTATGAGAGCTCGAGCTCATTAATTAATAGTTAAAAAACCTTTTAATTGTTTTCACAACTTTTTCCGCGTCTTTTAATTTCATGTACGGGTAGATAGGCAGGCTCAAACATTCTTTTGCCCATTTTTCTGATACTGGTAATTTTGTGTTTTTAAACTTGTTTTTTAAACCCCCTACTCTGTTCAGGCTATAAGGATAATGGAGTTGGCAGCTAATATTGTTTTTGATCATAAATTTAAGCAATTTATCCCTATGTTTGCTCCGTATTACATAAAGATGTCTTGATGATCCAGGATCGGTGTTTGTTAATTTTATTTCATTAAGAAAAGCAAGTTCTTCGTCATAAAAATCTGATATTTTTCTTCGATAGTTATTATGTGACGGCGTATATTTGATTTTTTCTAACAAAATAGATGCTTGCAAAGTATCAAGTCTGCTATTTAAACCTTCGTATTGATGCACATTCTTCTTAACAGAGCCAAGGTTTCTAAGAATAGAAATCTTTTTATATAAACTAACATTGTCAGTTGTTATTATACCTCCGTCTCCATAGGCCCCCAGATTTTTTGCTGGATAAAAGCTATAACAAGATAAGTCGGCATATTTTTGACTTTTTTCAGTTTTGTAACAGAGTTCGTGGTCTTGCTTTTCACAATCGTTACAAGTAGATGCAAAATGTGACTGGGCACTATCTTCTATAATAAAAACTCTTTTACCTACAATCTGTCGTAATAATCTTACATTGATTTTTTGACCATATAAATTTACTGGAATAACAGCTTTTGTATTTTTAGATAGTTTCTTTCTGATACTCTCAAGAGAGATTAGCCCTGTTTCATCGTTGATATCTGCAAATACAATTTTAATGTTATTTAGAGCGACAGCAAGCCCCGTGGACACATAAGACATTCCTGGAATTATTACTTCATGATTTTTTTTTAAATTTAAAGATTTTAAAGCTAAAATTAAAGCATCAGTTCCGGTAGCACAACCAATAGCATATTTTGAATTACATAATATTGAAAATTTTTTTTCAAATCTTCCAACGTTTTTTCCAAGTATAAAATCTCTTTTTTTAACTGTAGAAATAATTGATTTATTTATTTGGTTTTGTTGTTTTTTAGTAAAAGGATTTACGTCAGTAAATTTCATAAACTATATCTTTCGTAAAAATTTAGCTGGGTTGCCTGCATAGACACCTTTTCTTTTTATACTTTTTGTTACTACTGAACCGGCACCTATTACAGTTCCTGAACAAATGTATACTGGTAAAATTGTTGAATTTGATCCTATAATTACCTGGTCACCTATTTTTGTTTTTTTAAACAAAGAAAAATTTCTAGTAATTTTTCCTTTTTTAAAATCATCATTAATAAACATTACCCCATGACCGATAAAACAATTTTTTCCTATTTCAACTTTTTCACAAATAAAAGAATGACTTTGGACCCTTGTATTTTTTCCAATTCTTGTATTTTTTTGTATTTCAACAAAAGGCCCTACAAAAACATTGTCTTCAAATTTAGAACCATAAATATTAACGGGTTCAATAATTGTGCATTTTTTTCCATGCTTTAAATTAGTTATTTTTGATTTAATTTTTTTAAATTTCAATTAATCCATCCATTTTAATCGTTTTGAAGTTTCTCTGTTAAAAGATTTTGAAACAATATAGTCTGAAATTTTTTGGCATTCAAAAAGTTCAAAATATTTTTTTCTTCCATTTTTAGCAATTTTCATTCTCGCTTTATCATCTGCTTTAAAACGATTGATTTTTTCTGCCAAATCTTGAAGGTTTGAATAAAAAATTACTTCATTTTTATTAAAGAAATTATCTAATTTCGTTTTTTTATCTATAAAGGTTAATAATCCATTTCCAATTAATGAGGCGATCCTATTGCTTGTTAAGTATTTTATGGGTTTTCCTCTGGTTAAATTTAATGCCATTTTTGAATTAACAATAACTTTATAAAAATCTTCAGCCCAAACAGGTTCTCTATTTTTGTATCCATATATATCAAATATAATGTTTGGGCATTGTGTTATTAAATCAGTAATAAAATTGTGCCTTTCATCTTCTTTGTCTCTTTTTAATTTTCCTCTATTAACGCCATGGCTCATTGAAAAAAATACATCGCAAATTTGGTTTTTATTTTCATAAATTTTTAATTTTTCTATATTTTTATCTACTGGAATCGGCAAGTAGTGAAAATTTTTTTTCTTTTTCAGAAAATTTAAAGTAGATGGGTGAGTTGTTATAAAATTAGAAGTAATAAAATCGTCATACTTTAAAAGTTTTTTTCTATTAGATGAAAAATCAGGGCCTGTGTCTGCCAAGTGATCTTCGAACCACTGTGAAATAATCGTTTTTTTGCTGTAATCTTTAATTTTTTCAATTGTTTCACTTTGTATATCGTAAGAATGACCTAATAGAATTAGATCTGGTTTGTAATTTTTTGCAGTTTCGTAGATCATGGTATTTAAATATTTTTTTCCTTTAAAGTCTCCTAAGGATTTGTTGAATTTACCAACATCTCTATCACTTACATTAATAACATCGTGGCCATTTCTTATAAAACCATTTGCCAGTTTTTTAGCAATAGATATGTAATAAAGCCTGTTGAATTGGCGGCTACCAAAGTTAGAAATATTTAAAATTTTTAAATTTGATATATTTCTGTTTATAAATATATTTTTTTCATTAATTATTTCCTCTCTCACTGAGTCAAAAATTTTTGTATTTTTTTGTATATCGTGAAATACATGTTTTAAAGATTTACGTTGTAGATCTTCCCTAAATTTTTTATTCAATATTAATTCTTTGATTTTTTTATAAATTTCTTTTTGGTTAATACGGTTCAAATATACTCCGTAAGGGATGGTTTCTGGTAATCCTCCCCTTCTAGACAAGATTGTTGCGCAGCCTCTAGAAGCTGCCTCTAAAGAAGTTCTTCCAAAAGGTTCCTCCCAATGAGATGGAACAACAGATATGCTAGATTTCTTATAAATATTTAAAGTTTCATCGTGTGTTATCCATCCTAAGTGAAATAATCTGTCATGTTTAAAATTATATTTTTCTCTAGGCTCGTCACCAATAACAATACTTTTCCAATCTTTATATTTTTTAAGTATTTTTATAATGGCTCTTCCAAAAGTATCGTATCCTTTTGAATGGTTTAACTTTCCAACAAAAGTAATAATTTTTTCTTTTTTTGGAAATTTTGATACTTTGTTTATTGCCGGATATATAACTTGGCATTTTTCATGATTTTTAATATCTAACCCCTCAAAAAACTTTTCTTTTACCCAATTACTAACAAAAGTAATTTTACTACAAATTTTTAGAAGACGTTTTCTTTCTTTTGGGGTTACCGCACCTCTTAAAGTTTGAGGGTTATTATGTATTACCAATATATATTTATTGTTTGATAGATATTTTTCAATATGAAGAATATAGGAAGGACGATTATGAATTTCTATAAGCGAAATTTTCTTTCTTCTTAGTACATCAATAAATTTATTAACATATTGTAAATTTTTACTTTGTATTCCAAAATTGCTAAATTTTAAATTTACATATTGAAAATTCTCAAATATTTTATCTGTATTAGAAGTATAACCAAAAACTGTTATCGACTTTCTAAATCTACTTGTTTTTGAAAAGTCTTTAACCCAAATCGAGGCTGAACCAGCATTATCTTTGATGAATTGATCTTTGTAAGGAAGTAGAATGGCAATATTGTTTTTCATTTATTATCCAGAAAGGCCTAGGTGTGTATATTTTATATTCAGATAGTCTTTTATTCCTACTGAACCGCCCTCTCTTCCATAACCGGTTTGTTTAATTCCTCCAAAAGGTGTTTCTGCTGTAGCTACCACAGGTGTATTTACAGCAACAATCCCTGTTTCTAATTGTTCAGATGCTTTAAAGGCTTTTTCCATAGAATTTGTACAGACGTATCCTGCTAAACCACAGTCATGTTTGTTTGCTCTTTCTATTACTTCATCAAATTTTTTGAAAGTAGTTATTGGCGTTATTGGACCAAAAGGTTCTTCTGTCATTATAGTAAAATTGTCTTTAACATTATCTATTATAGTAGGTTCATAAAAATAACCCTTATTAAAACCTGCCGGTCTTTTGCCGCCGTATAAAACTTTGCCACCTTCTTTTTTGGTTTTTTCTACCAACTTTTCTATTTCCTCTAATCTTTTTTTTGTTGTTATTGGACCCAAATTAGTTCCTTCTTTCAAGCCGTCTCCGATTTTAAGTTTTTTTGTTTTTTCAATAAAAATTTTTATAAAATCTTCTTTTTTACTTTCGTGAATATAAAATCTGGTTGGTGAAATACAGACTTGGCCATTATTTCTGTATTTTGATGCAATAGCCATCTCTGTAACCTTTTCTATATTTGAATCTTCAAAAACAATAAAAGGTGCATGACCGCTTAATTCCATGGTTACTCTTTGCACTTTATTTGCGGCTTTTTTAAGAATAAGTTTTCCTACCCTGGTTGAACCAGTAATAGAAACTTTTTTTATAATATCTGAAGAAATTAGATCATTAGAAATTTCTTCCGGATCACCAGATAATAAATTAACTACTCCTGGAGGGACACCGGCATCATTAATAATATTCATCATTTCCATAACAGCACCGGGTGCAATTACATCGGGTTTTACTATTACAGAACATCCCGCTGCTAAAGCAGTAGAAATTTTTCTTGAAGCTAAAATTACTGGGAAATTCCACGGAACTAAAGCGGCAACAACACCGATTGGCTGATAAATTACTTGGACTCTTGTATTTTCAAATCTACTTTCAACAGTTTGTCCAAAAATTCTTTTAGTTTCTTCTGCGTTCCATTCAAAAATATCTGCTGCACTAGAAACCTCACCCACTCCTTCTAACAAAGGTTTTCCCACTTCCAAAGTTAACCATTTAGCTAAAATATTTTTTCGTTCCCTTATGAGTTCAGATATTTTTCTAATTTTTAATGATCTTTCCCAAGCAGGTATTTTTTTCCAAATTTTGAAACCTTTTTCCGAAGATTTTAAAGCTTTAAGAACATCATTTTTTGTAGCTTTAGATGCCTTTCCTATTACTTCTTCTGTAGCAGGATTTATAACATCGTATGTTTCTTTTTTCTCTGAAGACTGCCATTTACCATCGATGAATTGTCCAAATTTTGAGTACATTTATTAAATTTTTGTTTCTTAAAAGATAATTATTACAAACTCCACTTTAAATAATTTATAAAAAAAATTCAACGATCTATCTCTATTTGTGTTTAATTAGTTTGTTGGCGGTCCCACGGGGAATCGAACCCCGATTAGGTGATTGAAAACCACCTGTCCTAACCGTTAGACGATGGGACCGAATTATTCATTGTCTTATTAACAGAAATATCATCGATAATAAACTCTACTTTTTTTTGACCTTTCCATTCGTTAAGAGTCAATTTTCCAGCAATGTTAATTTTTTTTCGATTTCTTGATAACAAATAGGTTTCTAAATCAGTTTTTACAGCATTAAATGTCACGCTTTTAACAACAGATCCATCTGGAGCAGACAGCAAAGCTTTAATATGTCTTTCTCCAACAATAGAGGATTTTAATAACTCTAAGTTCTCAATAACAAATCTTGGCTCTGGATTTCCTGAACCAAAAGGAGAAAGTGAGTTAATTTCAGAAAAAAAGTCTTCATTTAATGCAGATGCAGAAATTTTTGAATCAAAAAAAAGAATATTATTTTTTACTAAATTTTTTTTAATTTTAGAAAATTTTTTATTAATAAAATTTTTAAACTCTTCTATTTTATTTTCCTCAATGGTAAAACCTCCGGCCATTTTATGCCCTCCTCCTTTTTTTAAAATATTATTCTGAACAGCGCTTATAATGGTAGTTCCTATATCAAATCCTAGAACAGATCTTGCAGAAGCACGTCCCAAACCTTTTTCAACAGAAATTATAACTGTTGGTTTATTATATTTTTCTTTCAATCTGGCGGCAATAATTCCAATGACTCCTCCGTGCCAATTATGTCCTGATAAAACAATTACTGATTCATTGGGATCTATACTGATAGTATTTTCAATATTTTTTAACATCTTTAATTCTATTGATTTTCTTTCTTTGTTAAAAGATTCTAGTTCACTAGCAATTTTAAAAATTTCTTTTGTGTCTTTGCTTAACAATAAATTCGCACCATGAGAACATTTTCCAACTCTACCCCCTGCATTTATTCTGGGTCCCAAAATATAACCAAGGTGATAAGTTGTAAGATTACTTTCTATTCCACAAATATTTTTTAGAGTCTTTAATCCAAGATTGGATTTTTTCTTTAAAATTTCAAGACCTTGACTCACAATTGCTCTATTCAATCCGGTAAGGGGAACCACATCACAAACCGTTCCTAACGAAACTAAGTCAAGAAAGTTTATTAAATTTGGTTCTTTTTTTCTGTTTTTTTTAAACCATTCCAATTCTCTTAATTTTTTGTTCAAAGCAACCAAAAACATTAGACAAACTCCAGCAGCACAAAGATAATTTAATTTTGATTTATCATCATGTCTATTAGGGTTTACTATAGAAAAAGCATTGGGTAATTTTAATTCTGATTGGTGATGATCTAAAACTAATACATCAGTATTTTTTTTTTGTGAAAAATCAATCGTATCAAAAGACAT
>Ga0066836_10000940_pt1 | contig 14908 bp, 15 predicted proteins | sample ETNtaG_18_FD_71568 | JGI IMG/M metagenome (GOLD analysis project Ga0066836, IMG submission 71568) | Marine microbial and viral communities from oxygen minimum zone, Eastern Pacific Ocean - ETNP201302SV91 | ecosystem: Environmental > Aquatic > Marine > Oceanic | place: Pacific Ocean: Eastern...
ATTACTACGACAAAAGATTGTGAATTTGAGATCTCAACGCCGATATATTTGGTTAGAACTTGGGATTCTTGTGTCATAATTATTGAAAAGGACTCGGGGAATGATAATTTCTGTCATGAAGCATTATCAATGGAAATTAAAGTTAAAACAAGACTCTGGTTATTATCGATAATCGTAATAATAGCAACTGGAGTATGGATGTTTAGAGAAAGGTTGCAAGAAGTTATCAAAGCAAAATATGATCCAGAGGATTAGTTATCATCTAGATACCAAGCATCTGATTCATATTTTGCCTCGATTCTATTATAATGAATCTACAGAAACTTCTATTTCTTCACCAGATCCTAAGTCTTTAATTTTGACTTTGCCATCTTTCCATTCTTCAGGCATTACCATAACAAGACGTTGTGCTCCTGACCTTTCAGCATGTTTGAATGCCCACTTAAGCCTCTTATCTTCCAAAACCAAATCAACTGACCTGCCAGTATTTCTGAGTGACGAGGCAACTGACATTGCAGCATCTCTTAGGTCTGGACTTAGTGAGATTACAAGATCATCAATACCACTTGTTAATTCGGGAACTAAGCCTTTTTCCGCTAATAATTCCATAATTACCATATCGCCAAAACCAAATCCAGTAGCCGGCAAATCCTTTCCACCCAATGTCGAGAGTAGTTTGTCATATCTTCCGCCACCACAAATTGCACGTAATTCTCCAGAACGATCGTGCGCCTCGAATACTGGGCCAGTATAATATGCAAGACCTCTGACAATAGATGCATCGAACTCAACCCAATCAGATATTCCATAAGAATCGAGAGCTGAGAATAGACTTGTAAGTTCAATAACTGCTGGACTTTCAGCACCTAATACATCTTTTAGAGAATCCATATCCTTGATTCCAAGAACTGACTGGATAGTTGAAATCGCATTAGAATCAAGCCCTAATGAAGATAACTGCTGGCTTATTACATCTTCAGGTAATTTGTCCATCTTATCTACAACAATACATGTTTGGGCGAATTCATCTCCAACAATTCCTAATGAACCCAAAACTTCTTCCAATACTTTCCTGCTACTCATACGGATAACTAAGTCTTCAGCAGTAAGTCCAACTCTTTCAAAAAAGGTGACAAGAACCGAAATTAGTTCTGCATCTGCTGATATCTCATTAGTACCCCAAATGTCTACATTCCATTGATAATGTTCTCTACCTCTACCTCGCTGAGCTCTCTCATATCTCCAGCATTGTGGTATAGAGTACCATTTGATAGGCATAGGTAGAGCACCTGCTCTAGACATCACCATACGAGCTAAAGAAGGAGTCATTTCTGGCCTTAAGGCGACCTTCCTGTCCCCTTTATCTTGAAAATTATATAATTGCTGAGTTATTTCTTCTCCCTGCTTTCTTGTATACAATTCTTCATGCTCAAGAACAGGTGCATCATATTCCTCAAAACCGTGCAATAGAGCCGCTTCATCGAAATTATCGAATAACCAATTTCGCAGTCTCATATCCTCTGGATAGAAGTCTCGAGTACCTCGAACGCCTTGTGCCACAGTTATTCCAGTGAACAAGGCCACTTCAAGCCTTACGTCGTTCACGGAAATTATCTAGCCTTTCTTTACGAGTTACACGTCCATCAGAAAGCGGAAATGCAAAGAATCTAAGACCCAAGAATGTCAAGAATCCGTATGCGGTAGTATTGATACACCAAGATAAGAACTCATCCAATTCAATAACCTCAACTAGAAGGTAGAAAGTGAGTGTTGATACTAACCAAAGAACTCCATAAACAATCATCATTTTACTAAAACTAGAGCGGATAGCTGAGTCAGACTCAAAAGTCAGCCAACGATGTAAAACAAAAGCTTGGGCTGAACTGATTATGAATGAAATCGCCCAACCAAATGTCTCAGGAGATTCGGTCAAAGTTATGTAATTCGAGAAAAACCAGTATAACCCAAAAAAGATTACAACATTAATACAACCGACTGTACAATACATTACGTATTCTCGTAATAACTTAGCCCAAGGATATTCGTCACTTACGATTCTGGACATCTTATTCACAATTTAGACAACTATTAGGTATGAAGTGTATGGATGCTAGTTTCTCCATACTCATTTACGAATGTCTCTGGGAGATTCTCTCCGGCTTCTACAATGAATGGATCAGAGCCACCAGGTAGAGTGTCGATTGATACTTCTGCACCATCTGGAACGTTTCGGTAAAGTGGGCGTGGTTCTAAGTCCCAGTTAGAAGGCCATAAAGAGCCATTGTATGATGTTACACGATTAACTAGAATGTATTTATTCATACTAATGAATAAGCCAGCAGTAACGCCCCAGAACAATAGGATGATAGAAATCCCATGAGCATTTGTAGGGTTCCAAGGGTCGTGAACATTCAATATTAGGTCACTGAAATATGATAACATAAGTACACCAAACATAAGCGGGAAACCGAGATACATGATATAATCCCACCAACGACCAATCCACCAATCATTATCTCCAGTATTGATGAAATCATCACGGAAAGGAGAGACACCATGGTCTAAGTATTCTCTAAAGCTAAAACCACTGACATCATTTTCATCTTGCCATGCACGATATTGGTTCCAACCATACTTCCATATTGAGTAAGCGATGAATAATCCGCTAAACATTAATCCATATCCCCAAATATGGTCTTGGACTTCTAAGAATTGAGGAAATGCTACACCTGTGTCTTGGTCAACAAGTATCCACAAACCAGCACTGGGCAAACCAAAGAAGAAGATTGCAAGAGTTGTGAAACCGACTGCTTTCTGACGCTCAATTCCATGATCAACAAAGTTTCTTACACAAAGTTCGACAGTTGATATCATGGATGTTAAAGCAGCAAATGAAAGTGCTAGGAAGAACATTGTTACCATTAGAAGTTGAACCATTGGGCCACCTGGAGCTTGGGCAAAAACTTCTGGAAGAACTAGGAATGTGATGGCACTACTGCCACCACTCACTGCACCTAGAGGATCGTCACTAACTGAAAACACCGCCATCATTACAGTCAAACCTGCAATAATGGAGATACTGTTGTTAGCAAGACACATTGTTGCAGCATTGAGAGTAGTGTCCTCATCTTTACGCATATATACAGAATAAGTAATTGCCATTCCCATTCCTGCAGAACAAGACCAAGCAGATTGAGAAAGACCATTGATCCAAGTCTCAGGCTGGGTCAAATATTCTGGTTGAATACTGAACATGTAAACGAATCCATCTAAAGAACCATCATCTAGATCCATGATAAAAGAAAGGAATAAAGCCGCAAACAAGAGGATGAACAAAGAAACCATCAATGTAACATTGACTTTCTCAATTGCCTTTGCTCCTTTCCAGATTGCTGCCATTGTAATTAGAACTGCAAGTGCTTGGAAGAAAACAACTTGGAGAGGGTCTTGGAGAAAATCGTTCCATACTTGGACAGTATCGACTTCAGAACCTAAACCACCACGAATGGCAGTCTGGAAATAATTCAGACACCAACCAGTAACTACAGCGTAATAAAATCCAATTGCAGTAGATATCCAGGCAGTCCAGAGTCCCATCCAAGCAAAACGATTGCCTGCAAATATACGGAATGTTCCAACTGTACCTGTACGGCTTCTCTTACCTAATGCGAATTCAGCAATAATTAGAGGCACAGACCACAAGAATAGGAAAATAAGCCAAGGAACTAGGAAAGAACCTCCTCCATTCGCCCCCACCATTCTAGGGAATCGCCAGATATTACCAGTACCAATAGCGGCACCAATAGTGGCAAATATTAATCCCAATCTACCACTGAACTCGTCAGAGCTAGATTCGCCCTGCGCTTGCATTAAACATCCTCCTTAGTACGCATTTCTGCAGGTAAACCAAGGACATCTCGATCATCATTGAACATCTCCTTCAGAGTGTATCCAAGACCGCCCCAAACCATTGTTGCTATGAGAGCAAACATCAATAGAGCAAGAACTGAAGATCCAAATGATGCCCTGTAAGGGATTGATAATTCATAATAATTAGGACCTTCGGAAAGTGTGGGGTAAGAAAATGGGAATGCACCGTTAGTTGTTCCAAGCATTGCTTTGTAGTGTATTTTACCAACCGAACTATCCGGAACGGGGATATGTGCCTGTAACACTGTGCCGTTACTTCCATCTAAAAGTACGCATGAACCACCAGTAGATTCGAAACCAGCCATTCCCCAAGGTACTTCTATCCATTCTGTTGGCCCAAAGTCATCTTGCTGTCTAGTCGGTTCCACCAATCTCCACATTAAATGTGTATAAGTCATATTTGTAGTATAAGGGAAAGTAGTATCTAAACAGAAATCAATAGGAATTTCCCCCTTAGATGGAACTGAAACTTCAGTAGGAGGGGAAAGCCACTGTGAACCAGTTGTATTCTCAATTCCCACAATTGCCCGATATCTTGGGTCATCTGCCATTTCAATCATGTAAAATGGCACTCCTAAATTTCTGACTGCAATGTGAGCAATGTCATCAGGGTGTTGGTGGAATGCAGTTCCAATCTCCATTGTGTAACAGTAAGAATTGTGCACTCCGTAATGCCAATCACAGAAATCTCCTGTAGTTGGATAAAGTTCTGAGGACTGCATGGGTGCATAATCAGTCATCTCACCCATCTTAATACCATGATAAACAAGATACTCGTCATCTGGAGAATAACAGTTAGTACAGTGACCCCATGGCCATAATACAAGTTCAGAGTATGAATGCCAGGTGAGTGTGGATTTGAATTCAGATGCTCCATCGTTATTATCGTCATTCATTTCAGTCAAATCTTGAATGAATTTGGTTTCAGGTTCACTATTGCCACCCATCCAGTCTTCGTCAGTTATTCCATCTGCATCATCGTCTTTACCATCAACATGGTCTTCATTGAGTTTGCCATCATTGTCTTGATCAACGGTATCTACAGGACCGTTGTAAACATCATTATTTGGGCCACCTGCATAACACATGCCAGGGAAAAGAGGTCCAGTTGCGCCCAGAGGTGCGCCCCACTCGAATTGATAATTACGATTCAAATCTACTCCATCACAGGACGAATCTACTTCTTCATCAATATCAGGAAGAGGAGTTACGCCAGTAACAGTATTATCACGAAGATTCTTTCTCCAACCAGCTGAAGAACAATCCCAAGCTTCTTCTCCGGGACATTGGTCAGGCATGAAAACTTCACGATCGTAGCGGTTACCATCAACATTCAACATAGGTATTAGATAGATTTCACGTGTATTTATTAAATCAGTAATCCATTGTTCAGAGAAATCTTCATCGACTCCAAGATCTCCTGGTCCACAAGGATTGCCATCACCATTGCTGTCTTGAAGACTGGAGTTTAACCTGGAGCAATCTCCATCGTTGTCTATGCCATCCCAACCGTCTTCATCGATTAGTCCATCTCCATCGTTATCCACTCCGGCCATGCCATAGTAGTAGGCAACAGTCTCTAAGAAAAACATAGGTACCTCGTAAGACATCCATTCTCTTGCATGATGATTACCAACTAACATCACATCAGGGATATCGGCATAATTACCACATACGTCGGTAAAAGTATTGCAATCTCCACCCCAAACTCCTTCTAATTCTTCACCACCACCTGTCATCTTAATCCAAGGACTTGGATGATTGTAATACCAGCCCTCGTAATCATTTGCGGTCATTTCTTGGCCACGTGCGTTTACGCCACCGACTAATCCTTCTCTGTAGACCATTATCTCACTATTCTGTTCTGCCAGTTGTTGCATCCTATCTTTCATTGAGAAATAGTCATGATATTCTCGAAATTGTAGCTGATCATTACCGCCCCAAGGGAAAATCTGGTTAGAATATGTGAATGACCAAATATCTTCAGGTTCTAAGTTTTCATTTGCCTCTTGAGCACCAACTGGTGCAATCAATGTCACAGGTGCAAGAACGGACAACAGCAAGGGCATGAGAAGTGCCATTGCTGGTATTCTTCGAGGATTTGAAACAAATTTTGACCTGCTAGTCATGTCGCTGCCTACCATGTTATCATACCTTCGAGAAGCGTTTAGGTCTTGAAAGACTCGGATTTACGGTACGTAGTACCGGAGAGGGATTCATAAGTATCGGGTGAGGCGGGCAAACATGGAACTACTGACTGAGTTCATGGCTGGGGACACTGTTTTCGAAGGTTTTTCACAAGGATCTATGATTATCTTCTTCTTATTAATTGGACTTTCAATAGGTATAGGGGTGATTTCGAGAAGATACTTGTTCCCCACCTTGATGAATCTTTTTTCTAAAACTGAGAGAATTGATGGTAAGACATTATTTGCACCGAAATCACTAGGATGGATGATTGGAACGCTATTTTTCACTGAAGGGTTAGACTATTTATCGGAAAACTGTGAACCAGTATGGAATCAAAGTTTAATGAATCAACTGAATGATGTTGTGTTTACTGGATTTATCATTATGATGTTAGTGGCAGCATATAGATTAGTTGATTATCTAGACGCTTTTATCATAGTTGAGGGCGATGACAATATTGCTTCAAGACGGTCTCTAGCAAGTGTTGCAGAGTCTGTTGGAAGAGTTGCCGTTGTTGTAATTGGTGCATTCGTTATTGCAGGATTTGCAGGTGTTGACTTAAATGGATTAATAGCAGGTCTAGGAATTACTGGTTTGGCACTAGCCCTAGCTGCAAAAGACTCAGTCTCGAATATCTTTGGTGCTGTATCAATATTAATCGACCAGCCATTCAATGTGGGCGACTGGATAATAGTTGATGGTGTTGAAGGAGAAGTCGTAAACATAGGACTTAGGACTACATTAATCAGAACATCTGCCGATACAATGATTACGGTACCAAATTCAAATATGGTTAATTCACCTGTTGAAAACTTTAGCAAAAGAAGATTTAGGAGAATCACTCCGAAGTTTGAATTAGAAGAAGATAGTGATCCAGCTGCATTGAAAGAATTTTGTGAAGTTCTACTAAAGAAAGTAAATGATGATGCTAGATCAATAAAAGAAGAAGATTCATGGGTTAGAGTTCAGTCATTTGGAACTGCTATGGTTCTAGTTGGGGCTAATTTCTACTGTGTATCATCTGCATCCACACAGAGAGAGTTGAATGAGGATATCCTAATGATGGCAAGAGAAGCAGCAGAAAAGTTAGACTTGATTTTCTTTGAACCACGTGCTAGAAGCAACAAGTGAGGTGAGAGATTGACTACTCTTGTTCTCATTAGACATGGGCAGTCCCTGTGGAATGCCCAGAATAGGTTCACTGGATGGACCAACATTGACCTGTCAGAAAAGGGCGAGGGAGAAGCAAAAGAAGCGGGAGAAAGGTTGGCGAATGTCAAATTCGATGTTGTACATACAAGTGCACTTATGAGAGCGCAGAGAACTGCTGAAATTATTATACAAAATAACAAAATTTCAGGAGAGATCCCAACTTACAAAGATGAACGCTTGAATGAAAGACATTATGGTTCACTACAAGGACTCAATAAGATTGAAACAGCTGAAAAATATGGGGCTGAACAAGTTCATATTTGGAGGAGATCATTTGACATCGCGCCACCAGGCCCTGATGGAGAAAGTCTGGAGATGACTGCTGAACGGACTCTACCATATTTCAAGAATAATGTAATGAAACATCTAGATGAAGGAAAGAATGTACTTATCTCAGCACATGGTAATTCTTTGAGATCAATTGTTATGTTTATTGAGAATATATCAAAGGAAGATATTGTCAAACTAGAAATCCAAACTGGAGTCCCAAGAACATATGAATATAAGGATAATAATTTTACTAAAAAAGAATAATTAATTCCATTCTCTTAGAATAGAAGTTTCGGGGGAAGGAGCTAATCTTCGATAGGAGAAGAAAATACCCGCAGTTATGGGAACTAAAACCAATGGAAATATCCAATCATCCGAGGCTCCAACAAAATATTGATAGAAGCCAGAAGCAGAAAAGAATCCAGTCATGAAGGAAAGGGCTGCTATTGTTCTATGACTAAACATAGTTTTCTGTAAATATTTGACATCTCGGAGTATAGAAACAGCCGGTTCTGGCTTTCCTGATTGATGTGAAACCGCCTCTATTATATCCATTAGAGATTGTTCATATTCCCAAAAAAAGGCGCCACCACGAGGCGGATAAAATGCACTTTCAGAAGACCAAGATGACGGTGCAGAAGAACGCCATCCTTCAATTAAGGCACGTCTTAAATCAGACATTGAAAGTTCAGAATCACATGAGAAGTATATTCTATTTAAGTCATGAAGAAGTGAAGAAAGGTCTCTTATTGCAGGGAATTCACAATCTGGCTTTAGAATGCTATCAGATAAACGTGGCCTAGATAAGTGAATGTTATAGGATCCAGAATTGTCATCAATCATATCTGAAAAACGTATATCTCCAATAGAAATTATACAAACTGTATCCTTTGTATGAGGAGCACGCCAAAGTGCATTCGCACGCAACAACGCTTCAAGATTCTCAAGCCTCTTATTCCATCTCTTTGCATCTCTAGGCGTCACTCTAGCAGTTTCTGCTGATTTGTGATAACGACCAAGAGATGCTGCAGACTGGAAAAGAATTTCTTTAGACAGTTCTAAATCATTGAATTTAATAGATTCTGCGAGCTTAGAAGAAACATTACGATTTTCTAAGGGCCATTTTCTTAGAGAAATAATATCCATACCTTCCCAAGTATATCCTCCAATTGGTACATTACTACCTGAAGGAGCAATACTTATTCTTGCACGGAATCGCCCGTCTGTTCCCCAGGGAAGAAACTCGGCTAGCCAATATATCCCATTATCATTTAATTTGAGGCTGATTCCGCGGTCAGTATCAATTAATTCTTCAACGACAACATTATCTGAAGGGATTTCACCCCATGATTGTAAATCAGAAATTGTTGCTATCCAATTTTTTGGTTCAATAGGTTCAAGCATCTTAGCCTTCAAACCAATTCCTGCAAAAATTAATGATTTGAAACCATTTGGAGATTCTTCTTTGGTTTCAATTTGAGATAGCGCAGCAGGTTTCCAACTATTCGCAGGCCCCGGCATACATGCTCACCTAGCCCTACGATGCAGTAGTGAACTTGATGCAATCGGTCAGGGAATCTTTGATATGGTGTTGGTTTAGGCAGGAACATGGGTGAGGTGTCCGACATGCCACTGGCTGTTGATATGGATGGCACATTAATCCTGACTGATATGAGTTATATCAGCATAAGAAGAGTTCTACTAAGAAGACCATGGATGATATTAGGTATGCTTTCAAAAGAATTTACCAATAAGAGAGCTCAGTGGAAAAGAGACTTGGCAAAAAAATTAGTATTCGACCCAGCGGAATTAGAATATCATGCTGCTTTTTTGGGTTGGTTAACTGAGGAACATGCACGAGGTAGGACTCTTATTCTTGCTACTGCATCAGATAGAATAATCGCAGAGCAGGTTGCTGCACATGTAGGTCTATTTTCAGACGTCATGGCCTCTGATGCCCAACATAATCTTCGCGGAAAGAAGAAGGCTGAGGCGCTTATAGCAAGATTTGGAGATATGAAATTTGGTTATGCAGGAAATAGTCATCATGACTTGCCAGTATGGGAACACTCTGGGCAAATAGTTGTTGTAAACCCTGAAAAAAATCTGCTAGATAAAATAAACAATGATGCACACATCGTGTTTGAATAAGTAATTGGCTATCCAACGACTTTAGACACAGTATACATTCCCTCTAACATGGGTCGAGCGCGCAGAGAGGCGGGGCGTCGTGTTGACTCGATAGCAAAATGGCTCCTAAAGTTTAGAATTATTGCAATTCCTGCTAAAGTTATTGCAGGATCAAGTTTAGTATGGAGTTTGGTATCAAGAAGCGATAGAATTCGAACTAATAGACTGAAAGATCGTATCTTAAATGAAGATATTCCTGAACATGTTTCAATAATCATGGATGGAAACAGAAGATTTGCATGGAGTAAACAAATAGAAACAAAAGTTGGCCATAAAAAAGGTAAAGAAAAACTGAAAGATGTTATGGACTGGATATTGGATCTGAAAATACCATATCTTTCTGTCTATGCACTCTCCACTGAAAATATCAAAGAAAGAAGTGAGGAAGAATTAGAATCATTGTATGAACTATATTGTAAAGGACTGGAGGAGATGGCTGTAGACCCTAAAATTCACAACATGAAAGTTAAGGTTCAGGCCGTTGGTAGACTAGAGATGTTGCCAGACAATGTAAGGAGTGCAATAAAAAATATCGAAGAGAAAACTACGGAATATTCAGACTTCTTATTCACCGTGTGTTTGGCATATGGAGGAAGAGAAGAAATTGTAGATGCTGTGCGGAAAGTAGCTGAAGAACATGCGAAAGGAGAAATAAAATTGAATGAAATAGATACGAATAAGATATCTAGTAAACTCTACACTTCAAACCTACCTGACCCGGATTTAGTTATTAGAACAAGTGGTGAGGAGAGAATTTCGAATTTCTTATTATGGCAGATTGCATATTCAGAGCTACATTTTACTGATGTACATTGGCCATCTTTTAGTAAACAAGATTTGTATGAAGCAATAGAGTCATATCAAAGGAGGAAAAGAAGATATGGCAGTTGAAAGATGTGCTAAGTGTGGACGTGATGGTTACCATAGTCCTTCAGTGACAGTAGACGCAATTGCAACTAGAAATTGGGATGAAAAATTAGAATTATTAATGATAAAAAGAGGCCCTGAACCTCCAGAATGGGAAGGAATGTGGGCATTCCCTGGTGGATTCGTAGATTATGGCGAAGACCCAGAAGAGGCGGTAATAAGAGAATTAATGGAAGAAACAGGAGTAAAAGGAAAGTATCCACTGTCCTTGACAATATTAGGAACGCCTGGAAGAGATCCTAGAAAACATTGCATAGGATTATTCTACTTGGTAGAAGTTGATCCAAATTCTGAACCAATCGGAGGGGATGACGCAGTAGAAGCAAAATGGGTTAGTATAGATCAATTAACCAAGGGAAATGTTGCTGGTGACCACTCAAAAGTCATTGATATACTTCGTGAATAAACATATCAGCAACAACAGCATGCGAGTATCATGGCACGCAAGTTGAAAATTGATAATGGAGGTAAAGTTTGGGCACCATATAGCCCTGGGATTACAGTCAGAGACCACATATGGCTTGCAGGACAAATAGGAATCGAAGGAGGGGGTGATATTGTCTCTCAGACTAAAGAAGCTCTGAAAAAAATAGATAACTTACTAGAAATTGCAAATAGTTCTAGAGATGACTTAGTTATGGTGACTATTCTATTAACAAATATAGAAGACTATTCAGATGTGAACGAAGTGTATGGCGACTGGTTGGGTAAATCAATGCCTCCTGCAAGAGCAGCTTATGAAGTTAGTAAACTTCCAGGGAACGCTCTAATTGAGATTATTTGTGAGGCTTTCAGAGGCTCAGGAAGCAAAGAATAGAAAATTGAGGACTGATTATGAGTGTATTCAAAGCATACGATATTCGTGGTTTGGCGCACTCAGAATTAGATGCTGAATTTGCTGAAAGATTAGGGAAAGCACTTGTTACCCATCTTGATGCGAATACGGTAGCTGTAGCATCTGATATTAGAGCTTCAGGACCCGAATTACATACTGCATTTTTGAAAGGTTTGACTGACTCAGGAGCAGATGTTTTAGATTTGGGAATTACCACTACAGGAGTATTATACAGAGCAACTGTAGATTTACCTGTAGATGCCTCTGTAGTGATTACTGCGAGTCATAATCCTCCCGAATACAATGGATTCAAGATATGCAATGGCAGTTTACCAATGGCTGGGAATGAGCTACAAAAACTGAAAGAAACATTCGATAAAGATATTTTTAGGAAAGGAAATGGAACGGTCAAGAAATTAGCAGATTTTGAAAACGAGTACTTACAAATAATTGTTGATAATGCGGGTATACCTCAACGAAATATGAGAATTGCGATCGATTGTGGTAATGCGGTACCTGGGCCATTAACAATTAAATTAATGGAAAAACTAGGAGTTGAACTAATACCAGTACACTGTGATTGGGATAATAAATTTCCAAATCATCCTCCTGACCCAACAAGACCTGAGAATATGAAAGATTTAGCTAAAGCAGTTATTGATAATAATGCCGAATTTGGTATTGGGATGGATGGAGACGGAGATAGAATTGGAGTTGTAGATGAGTCAGGAAAATTTATTCATCCAGACAGGCTAATGACTATTTTTGTGAAAGATATTTTAGGAGAAAGAGAAGGAGGTACAGATTCTGAAAGAACCGTTTTCTTTGATGTGAAATGCAGTATGGCATTAGAAGATTCAATTACTTCCTCTGGAGGAATACCAGTTATGGTTAGAACAGGACACTCATTTATGAAAAGAGAATTGAGAAATAACCCCGATTCTCCTTTAGCTGGGGAAATGTCAGGACACTTCTTCCTAAATGATAGATGGCCTGGTTTCGACGATTCATTATACAATACTGCAAGATTATTGGAAATAATTGCTAGAGAACCTGCACCTGATAATGGTGGACCAAGATTCTCAGATTGGTTCGCGGATTTACCTAATTATGAGTCAACAGGTGAAGCAAAAGTTCCACTTGAGGGAGATAGAGAGTTCACAATGGAGATGGTTGCAAATGTTTTCTCAGATATGCAGAAAGCAACAGTAGACGGAATAAGAGTGAGATACCCCGATGGATGGTTTCTGTGCCGTCCAAGTAATACAGAACCAATACTTGTCATGCGTGCTGAAGCAACTAGTAGGCAAGGATTAATGAAGATAAAAGAAGACGTTGACGAAAGATTAGGATCTTTCCTTAATCTCAAGAAATTTCATGAATCTTAAGTGATCGATTGGAATCTTTCCATTAATTCAATCATCAAGAAATAACCGATTACTGTGGCACTGAGGCCACAACCAAGAGCAGGATAAAAACTCCATCCTCTTTGAATAAGTTCGGGCATCACAATGAATAATAATAAAGAAGGAAGAACTAGCCAAACAATGTCTCTTGAGAAATTAACTATATCTTCATTACTGGATCCATCGTGATTCATCCACATCATTGCAATAACACTGACCAATGGTATCGATGCTAAGACTGCAGCGAGTAGAGTGTCTCTCTGACTTAACTGTGCAACCGCGAAAATTATCATTGCAGTTAATAGAATTTTAAAAGAATCAAATACTAAACTCGACATTTAATTACCATTATTTATTCCATACCATTATTTGCCAAAAATAATGGTATAATTACGATTAAACTGCAAATAGCGGCGCAAAACAGACCACAGATTGCAGAACCGCCAGCCATAATCTCAGAAAGGCCGCCTAATTCATTTGCATCTGGACTTGCGGCAATCGCGTAATCAGTGCTTAAATAATTCCAAACTGAAGTAGTAATCCATCCTACAAATATAGCTCCGAGAGCAAACCACATACCTCGTTTTTTATACGAATACATCTGAAAACCCGCATATATTGTTACGCCACTAATAATTACACCTGTCAATGTTTGTCCAATAACTAACCAGGTAGGTAGAACAACTACACCTTCCATTTGTTGTATATCTTCTGGGAGAGCTAGAGTAAATAAACCAGATAGGGCACCTAATCCCATCACACCACCATAACACATTATTAAGATACCAAGTACTTGTGGTGCACTACTTTTCTCTACATACATCAATGTACCAGCAGGTTGGACATTCACCATTTGAGGTTGGGGGTTAACGGAACCAGAAAATACATCATTTTCTTCAGAAGTCATAATAAGAACCGAGAGGCATACACTCTTAGAACTTGGCATGAATAGAAATTAGTTTTCTAAATCCAATGCTCCAAGTATTGACCTAAATTTATTATTCGAACGAACTAATGAATCAATCACAGGCATGAACCCGCCTGATAGCATAGTTAGACATGCTCCTCCACCAGTACTGTTGTGAGTGATCTGGTTAACTACTCCACGATTACTGACCAAAGAACTTGTATGGCCACCGCCAATTATAGTAACGGCTGATGATTCAGTGCACATGTTGAGAATCTCAATAGTTCCAAAGGCAAACCCGGGTAACTCAAAATAAGATGCGGGGCCATTCCATAAGATACAGCCGGCATTAATCATTAACGGCCTAATTTGCATTAAAGTTCCAATTCCTATATCATATATTGGATGCTCAGTAGGTAATTCTGTTACATTCTTAGCAATTCTATTTCCATTAACTTCTATTGCAACGTCAGTTGGGAGAAGGAAATATTCCGAATGGTTTTCATGAAGGAATACAGCCATATTCCAAGTTTCTTCAAATGCATCGCCTAGTGCATTACGAATAAAGTCCTTATTGCACTCTCCAATATCAATTCCACTAGCCCACAACATCATGTTACCAACAACACCAACAACAGGTATTGTATCTATTATCTTCCTATCGATTAGATTCTTAGCTACACGTAGTGAGTCATCACATTTTGTCCCTCCTAGTATTGCAATATATGGACGTGGAGGATCGGTAATAGCAATCTGTAGATTATTTATTTCTTTGGCCATCAATCTTCCAGCAATACAAGGAACTACTTCTGAGAAACCTGTTAATGATGGCGAGTTACGGTGCGCAGCAGCAAAGGCATCTGTGACATAAACATCAATTAAAGGTGCTAACTTCATTATTATCTCTGAACTAGCAGTTACTTCAGGAGATGCTTCTTCATTGAATTCTCGTCGTCATGTATTCTAATATTATCTAAGAATAACATTTCACCTGCCTTAAGATTCTGGATCTCTGAAATAGCTTCTTCACCACAGATATCT
>Ga0066836_10000947_pt1 | contig 14880 bp, 13 predicted proteins | sample ETNtaG_18_FD_71568 | JGI IMG/M metagenome (GOLD analysis project Ga0066836, IMG submission 71568) | Marine microbial and viral communities from oxygen minimum zone, Eastern Pacific Ocean - ETNP201302SV91 | ecosystem: Environmental > Aquatic > Marine > Oceanic | place: Pacific Ocean: Eastern...
CATAAAATCTATCTTACACACATATTCATAGTTTTCAATCTGGCCCAATTATCAACAATTTTTATATCGTTTATTGATCTGGCTTTCCTTCTAGCATATTTCTTGAATTCTTTGTCTTTAAAAATTCTATTAATTGTAGCTACTATGTCTAAAAATCTTATTTTTCCTTTTAAAAATAAATTTACCAATACCTCATTTGACGCACTCATGATTATCGGACTTGAATGTCCTGATGAAAAACTTTTATTAATTAATTTTATAGAAGGAAACTTTTTTAAATCTGTTGTTCTAAAATTTAAGTTATTTAATTTCTCAAAATCAATTTTATCTGAAGTTAAAAAAGTTTTATTTTTTTTATTATATAAAGTATTAAAAATTGGTATTTTCATATCTGTTTTGTATAAAATCATTTTGGTTAACCCGCTCTTAAAACGAATTATTGAATGAACATATGATTCTGGATGTATCATTATTTTATATTTTGATTTATCAAATTTAAAAAGTTTACATGCTTCTATAACCTCAAAAACTTTATTCATCATATTTGCAGAATCTACGGAAATCTTTTTTCCCATTCTCCATTTTGGATGTTTGATTGCTTCTTTTGGCTTGATTTTTTTAAAATTATTATATGGTAAATTCAAAAAAGGTCCTCCAGAAGCGGTAATAATTATTTGCTCAACATCATCATTACTAATATTTTTTGTTAACTCCATTATAGAAAAATGTTCCGAATCAACAGGAATAATTTTTGTCTTATATCTTTTTATAAATTTACATAAAATATCCCATCCACAAATTATTGTTTCTTTATTAGCTATTGCTACTACCTTGCTTATTTTAATTGCATCAATCGTTGGTTGTAGACCAGCTAGACCAACGACAGCTGACATTGTGTAATCAATTTTTTTTTTAATTATTTTTTTTATAGAAATGTTCCCAGAATAAACTTTTGTATTTTTTAAAGATTTTTTTACTACTGAATAAAACTTATTATTTTTTATTAAAACATTTTTCGCTTTAAATTCTTTTGCCTGTTTAATGAGTTGCTTATAATTATTATTTGCGGTCAACAAAATAACATTGAAATTTTTTTTATCTTTTTTAATAATTTCTAACGTTGATTTGCCTATAGAACCAGTTGATCCTAGGATTGCAATTTTTTTTTTCATAATATTAGTTTAATAATTATTATAGATGGAATTGCTAAAATTATCCCATCAATTCGATCTAGCATACCTCCGTGTCCAGGTAAAATTTTTCCCGTATCTTTAACTTTTGCTAATCTTTTAAAATATGAAATAATTAAATCTCCTAATTGACACGCAAGAGATATGAATAGACAACTTAAAATCACTTTAGCTGAAAAAATTTCTTCAGGGATAAAAACTAAAAAAATTCCCAGAGGAAGTAATGAGAATAAAAAAGAACCAATACTTCCAGACACTGTTTTATTTGGACTAATTTTTGTTAATTTTTTACCACCAACACTTTTCCCTACTATGTAACCTCCAATATCTGAAAAAATGCAAATTCCTAATAAAAATAATATGCCAGTTGGCCCTTGCTCTATTCTAATTTTATAAGCTGTATGTATAAATAGACACAAAAAAAGAAAACTTAAAGCTATTGGCAAAATTATTGTGATATTTTTTTTCCATATTTTCTTAGATAAATTAATAAACTCTATCCAGCAAATAAACGATATTATTACTAACAATAGTATCCATGAATAATTGCTAATAAAAAGACAATTTAAAACAATAGCTGTCAATATAATTGATGTTATTATTCTTTTCTTTAATTCCTTTTTCATTAAATTTTCCCAAAATTTCTTTTTATATTGTAAAACTTATTAATAATTTTGCTGTAATCATATTCGTTAAAATCAGGCCATAATTTGTCAACAAAAAATATCTCCGTATAAGCTAGTTGCCACAACAGAAAATTACTTAATCTTTTTGTTCCTCCTGTTCTTATTAATATATCAGGATCGGGCAGGCCATAAGTATACAGTTTTTTTTCAAAATTTCTTTTGTTGATTTGTGTCGTTTTTTCTCTTTTCATTATTTTATAAGCATTTATGATTTCTTCTTTAGATCCATAATTAAGTGCAAGATTTAAAGTAATCTTATTGTTTTTAGATGTCTTGTTTTTAATAAATTTAATAGTTTGAATTATATCTTTAGGGAGACCTTGTTTTTTTCCTATAACATTAACTTTAATCCTCTGCTTGATCAAAATTTTTAATTTTTTTTTCAAAGATTTTCTAATTAAATCAAAAAGAAAATTCACTTCATTTTTTGGTCTTTTCCAATTTTCTGTTGAAAAAGCGTATAGAGTTATAAATGGTATTTTTCTTTTAATTGAAGCTTCAATGACTGTTTCGACTGCCTTTATTCCTTGTAAATGACCATAATTTCTTGATCTATTTCTTTTTAAACCCCATCGCCCATTTCCATCCATTATTATAGCGACATGATTTAACTCATTCATACTGTCATTATTTCTTTCTCTTTTTCTGATAGTTTTTTTTCTAAATCTTCAATTTGCTTATCAGTTATATTCTGAATTTTTTTTTCTGAATTTTTGCTTTCGTCTTCTCCTATTTTTTTATCTTTAAAATCTTTTTTTAATATGTCGTTGGCTTCACGTCTGATATTTCTAATTGATACTCTTGCTTTTTCTGCTAATTCACTCATAATTTTTTTCAATTCCTTTCTTCTTTCTTCATTAAGACTCGGAATGGGAATTCTCATAAGCTGTCCGTCAATTTGAGGATTTATTCCAAGATTAGATTTTTGAATGGCTGCATCTATCAACGCAACATTGTTTTGATCCCAAACTTGGATTGATAAAAGTCTCGGTTCTGGTGTAGATATAGATCCTAATTGATTAATTAACATTTTTTGCCCATAAACATCTACTTTTATAATATCTAGCATAGCTGGATTAGCTCTACCCGTCCTTAGAGAAGCTAGCTCCTTGGCAAAAATATCAAAAGCTTTTTTCATTTTTGAGCTACAATTTTTAATAACTTCTTCTGATGACATGTTTTTTTTAAACTCCCTCTCCTACTTTAAATCTAATATATCTTTTAATTTCTATTTTATCATTACCAGCAATCTCTTTTAAAACATCTTTGACTTTTTTTTTAGGTTCTATAATCCATTCTTGATTTAACAAAGTATTATCAGATATAAATTTATTTAATTTACCAACAGCTATTTTAGCAATAATTTTTGAATCTTTTCCACTATTTTTTAATTCTTCAGTAATAATTTCTTTCTCTTTTTCTAGTATATTTTTCTCGATTCCTTCCTTATCTATTGCCAAAGGAGATAGTGCAGCTATGTGCATCGATAACTGTTTGCCAAAATCCGATATTTCCTTTTTCTCTTTTTTTGTTTCCAAGCTCAATAATACTCCTATTTTACCAACATTTTTTTTAATTGACGAATGTGTGTAAGAAAAATTAACTGTATTCTTCGAGCCAATAAAATCGCTTCTTCTTACCGTTATTTTTTCTCCAATTTTAGATATTAAAGCAATTAAATTATCTTTAACTTTTTTTTTATTTTTCATTTCAGAAATCATTATATCATCTATTTTTCCCATCTTCATAAGACACACTACCGATATTTCTTCAACAAATTTAATAAATTCATCATTTTTAGCTACAAAATCAGTTTCGCTATTTACTTCAATTATAGAAAATTTATTATCTTTTTCTGAAATACAAACCAAACCATCAGCAGCGACTCTTTCCATTCTCTTGTTTGCTTTGGCAATACCTTTTTTCCTTAAAAATTCAATCGATTTATCAATATCACCATCATTTTCATTAATTGCGTTCATGCAATCTTTGAAACCAACCCCGGTAATTTCTCGTAACTTTTTTACCTTAGATAAATTATCTTCTTGAGTCATAATAACAAATATTATTTAGATTTTTTTGTAGCTAAATCTTTTACTTTTGCAAAAATAGATTTTGATGGTTTCTTTGTAGCTTTAGACTTTTGCTTTTTTTTAGCATCTTCTTTAATTTTTGTTTTATCAGTTTTTAATTTTTCTTCCTCTTTTTCTTTTTTTTGTTTTTTTTCAACTTTAACATTTAAATCTTTTTTATTCTCTTTTTCTTCTTTCGATATATTTTTTTGTGCCTCTAAAATTGTTTGCTTTATTAACTCACAATATAAATTTATTGCTCTTCTAGCATCATCATTACCAGGTATTGGATAATTAATTCCTGTAGGGTTTGAATTACTATCAACTATTGCAACAATTGGAATATTTAGTTTTATTGATTCCTTAACAGCTAAGTCTTCAATATTAGTATCTAGGATAAAAATCATATCCGGTGTTTTTGTCATTTCTGAAATACCTCCAAGAGATCTTTCTAATTTATCTCTCTGGATTCCCATTTTTAACAATTCTTTCTTTGTAAAACCGGTATTTTCTTTTTTAAGATCTTCTGAAAGTTTTTTGTACCTTTTGATTGAATTAGATATAGTTTTCCAATTTGTTAACATTCCTCCTAACCATCTATGATTTACATAAAATTGAGAAGTATCTTTCGCTAAAATTGCTATGGCTTCTGCTGCTTGCTTCTTTGTAGATACAAATAAAATTTTTCCGCCTGAAGAAACACATTTATATATTTCGCTCAAAGCTGCGTTAATCATTTCAAGAGTCTGTACGAGATCTATAATATGTATAGAATCTTTTGATCCAAAAATATATTTACTCATTTTTGGATTCCATCTAAAAGTTTTATGTCCCAGATGTACGCCTGCTTCTAATAAATTTTTTATTGTAACACTTGGTAGCTTCATAGTTTCCCGGTTAATCCACCACAATTTTTTTCCATTTAAGGACCGGAGGTTTCTCAACCGAAAATTGTGTGCGTATTTAAGTGTGATGTTCTACAATTTAAACAAATAGAATTCAATAACAATTAAAGGCTTATTTTCTTCACGTAATCTACCTTATTTAGATATTTTAACGTTTCGTAGTTAAATTTTCTCTTATCCTTTAATTCAAACAAATAACTTTTGTTCTCTTTTTTAAAGAAGATTTTTATTTTAGAGCCACCTTTTTCTTTAATAACTTCATATAATTTTTCTAAATTATCTGAATTATGCATATGTATTTCAACAGTTTCGTAGTTGAGTTTAGTAATTTCGTCTAAACGTAAAATCTTTCTTACATTTATTCTTTTAAAGCGATTATCTTGATTTTTTTTATCTTTAATTACAGTTAGTAAAAAAGATTTACCTTCAATCAAATGTTCTCTATTTTTTTCTAAAAGTTCAGAAAAAATAAATAATTCAAAAACCTTACTTAAATCACTAAGTTTAATAATAGCAAAAGAATTTCCTTGGGAAGTTTTTTTTTCTTTTATTGACATTAATGTCCCGGCAATAAAAGCTTCACTGTCAGAATTGTTTTCAAAATTCTTAAATAATTTTACTTTATAATGTTTAAGGGCTGCCTCATAATCGATTAGTGGATGATTTGATATATAAAAACCTAGTGATTCAAATTCTTTTGATAGTGATTCATCATTAGACCAGGTCGAATCATTTTTATTATTAATTAGGTAAGCTACTTTTTGTGTGTCCTCTGAAAATAAGCTGCTCTGATTTTGTAACTTATTATCATATATAGTTTTAGAATTTTGTATTAAGTTTGGGATATTGTCATATAGAATTTTTCTATTGATAAATATGTCATCAAAGGCTCCTGCTTTTACTAAACCTTCTAATTGAAGTTTGTTAATGTTTTTAGGATTTACCCTATTTATAAAATCACTTATAGATTTAAATTTACCATTTTTTTCTCTTTCTTTTACCAAATGTGAAATAGCTTCATGACCAACATTTTTTATTGCTCCCAGCGCATAATATAAAACATCTTCCTTTGGTATAAAATCTGCGAAACATTTATTGATACATGGCCTTTGAACTTCTATATTTAATCTCTTCAACTCTTCAAAAAATTCACTTAATTTATCAGTATTTGATAATTCATTCGACATCGAAGCTGCAATAAATTCAATCGGGTAATATTTTTTTAAAAAAGCAGTTTGATAAGCTATCATCGCATAAGCAGCAGCATGACTTTTATTAAATCCATATTCTGCAAAAGGTTCTATTTTTCTAAAAATAAAAACAGCTGTTTCTTTATTTATTCCATTTTTAACTGCTCCATCTACAAATCTTTCTTTTTGCTTTTCAAGTTCAGCTCTTTTCTTTTTCCCCATAGCACGTCTTAAAATATCTGCTTCACCTGCAGAAAATCCTGATAAAGTTTGCGCGATTTGCATAACTTGTTCTTGATAAATAATTACACCATAAGTTGGCTCTAAAATTTTCTTTAATTTTGGATGCAGGTAATCAGGTTCTTTATCTCCATGTTTACATTGATTATAAATAGGAATATTACTCATCGGTCCAGGTCTATACAATGCAACGAGTGCTATAATATCCTCAAATTTATTAGGTTTCATATTTACTAGAGCATCCCTCATTCCCGCACTTTCCAACTGAAATAATCCTACAGTATGACCTGAACTTAACATTTCAAAAATTTCAGGATCATCAAGTTTTATTTTTCTTATATCTGTTTTTATTTTTTTCTTCTCAAGTAAAGATATTGTCTTTTTTATTACCGTTAACGTTTTTAAGCCAAGTAAGTCGAATTTAACAAGCCCTGCATTTTCAGAGGAATACATGTCAAATTGTGTTGAAGGTAGCAATGACTTAGAGGAAAGATCTTTGTATAAAGGAACAAATTCTGCAAAATTCTTCTCTGGTATAACAACACCAGCTGCATGTGTAGCCATGTTTCTATTTAAACCTTCCAATTTTTTGGATATTTCAATAAGTTTTTTTACTCTTGGGTCTTTTTCTTCTTCTTTTCTTAATCTAGGTTCTTGAGCTATAGCTTTTTCCAAAGAAAGAGGTCTTGAGGGATCAAAAGGTATCATTTTGCATAAACTGTCAACATAACCATAAGGCAAACCTAAAACTCTTCCTATATCTCTAAAAGCCATTCTAGCTTTTAATTTACCAAAGGTAATTATGTGTGCTACGCCCTTACCATATTTTTCTTTTAAATAAGAAAAAATTTTATCTCTTTTTTCTTCACAAAAATCTATATCAAAGTCTGGCATTGAAATTCTATCTGGATTCAAAAATCTTTCAAAAATTAAATCAAATTTAATCGGGTCAATATCAGTTATGGAAAGTGTCCAAGCAACTAAAGATCCAGCACCAGAGCCTCTTCCTGGTCCAACGGGTATATTATTTTTTTTTGCCCATTTTATATAATCAGATACTATAAGAAAATAACTTGAATATTTCATTTTAGAAATAATTCCTATCTCATGTTCAAGCCTCTCTTTATACAAAATTGATGATTGTTTCCTGTTTTTTTCATTTAAGCCCGGGAATACATATTCATTTAATTTTTCATCAAGACCTTTTAGTGATTCATTTTCTAACAATTCATCGATATTTTTAGATTCACTTGTTTGTATATTTGGCAATACAGGTAATGAATTTTTTGGTCTATAGGAAATCCTGTAAGGAAAATTAAAGTTATTTTCTAAAGCTTCTGGTAAGTCATTAAATAAATTATACATATCATCAGAATCTTTAAAATAATGAGAATCTGTATATTTTTTTCTATCTTTGACGTTAACATAGGTTTTTTGCCCAATACAAAGATAAGCATCGTGAGCTTCGTGCATATCCTTGTCTAAGTAAAAAACTTCATGGGTTGCAATTAATGGCAAGTCTAATCTTTTAGATAAGTCTAGAACAAATCCTTCATATAACTTTTCTCCAGCATCGTTATGTCTTTGGATCTCTAAATACATATTATCCATAAAGATTTTTTTTAATTTTTTTAAAAAAACTAAAGCTTCATCAGTTAAGTTTTTAGAAAAAAGTTTTCCAAGAAGTCCGTCATATGAACCTGTCAATAAAATTAGACCTTCAAAATTTTTTTCAAGATCATCCAATTTGCAATGCGGTTCGTCTTCTTCCTTTATATCTAAGAAAGATTTTGATGAAAGTTTTATTAAATTTTTATATCCTTGTATATTTTTAGCAAATAAAGGGATTTTGCCCAAAAGATCTTTTTTATATTTTATATTAACTTGAGTTCCAATAATAGGTTGTGTTTTTGATTTAACTATAGATTCAGAAAATTCTAAAGCTCCACACAAATTATTTGTATCACAAAGGCCAACAGATCTTATTTTGTTTTCTTTGCAATGTTTAGCTAGCTCACTAATTCTTAAAGCACCTTCACAAATGGAATATTGTGTATGAATTTTTAGATGGGTAAATTCTTTATGATTCTCTTCCTTCATTATTTCTTAGTACATTACCATCTAAAATACTTAACTTATAGTCCGCTCTATTAGAAAGTTCTCTATTATGAGTTGCATAAAGTATTGCTCTTTTTTTTGATTTAAGTTTTAAAAATAAAGCAAATATTTCATCTGCACTTTCTCTATCAAGACTGCCCGTAGGTTCGTCTGCTAAAATTAAATCTGGTTCAGTTATAAGTGCTCTTGCAACCGCAACCCTTTGTTGTTCCCCACCTGATAATTCGCTAGGAAAATGACTTAATCTTTTTGATAAATTAACTGAAGATAAAGATTCAATTGCTCTCTTTTCAGAATCTTTCCATGATAAATTATTGTTTAACAAAGGAAGCATAACATTCTCCAAAGCCGTAAAATCGCTTAATAAATTATTTTGTTGGTAAATTACCGAAATTCCTTTTCTTCTAACAAAATCTTTTTCACTATCCTTAGCTTTGGATAAGCTTTGGTTTTTAAAAAAAACTTCTCCCGATGTGGGTTTGTCTAATAAAGCTATTATATGTAATAAAGTTGATTTGCCAGACCCAGAAGGTCCTGTTAAAGCTATTAATTCACCTGAATTAATATTTAAGTTTATATTGTTTAGAACCGTAATAGATTTCTCTGAACTTTTATATTTTTTTATAATTTTTGATAATTTGATTATTTCTTTATTCATATTTTAAAGCCTTAACTGGATCTAATTTGGCAGCTGAGATTGATGGAAAAATTGTTGCAAAAAACGTTATCAATAGTGAACATAATGAAATAATAAGTATATAAATATAATTTATTTCTGAAGGCATTTTACTTAAAAAATATATTTCTTCTGGGAACAGTCTTATATTAAATATATTAGTAATCAAAACTCTTATTTCTTCGATATAATATGAAAATAAAATACCAAAAATTACACCTGTAATAGTCGCTAACAAACCAATAGTAAATCCTGTAATAAAAAAAATTCTAGTTATTGAGCTTTTACTAACACCCAAAGTTCTAAGTATTGCAATTTCTCTAGTTTTATTTTTTACTAAGATTGTTAGTCCTGAAATAATATTAAAAGCAGCTACTATAATTATTAAAGTTAATATAATGAACATAACATTTCTTTCTACTTTAAGAGCTCCAAAAAAAGACTTATTCATATCCGCCCACGAGTAAACATAATGATCGTTAAATACTTCCTGGATTTGTTTTTTGTTTAACTGAACTTCATCTGGTTTTTTTAAAAAAATTTCTAAATAAATATCTAAATCCGATAATTCAAACAGAGAGCTAGCATTTTCAAATGGAATAAAAACTACATTTTGATCAAATTCAGCAAGCCCTGTACTAAAAATTGAGGAAATTATAAATTTTTCTTGTAAAGGTAGATTTCCAAAAGGAGTTTGAAGATTTGATGTTGACATCAAAGTTAATTGATCTCCTACCAATAAATTAAGTGAAATTGCTAATTCTTTACCGATTGAAATTGTATTTTTATTAAATTTGCTTAAAGAGCCATCAATTATTCCTTTATTTATTAATTCGATCTTATCTATGTCATTTTCAGTATATGATCGTACAAGTATTCCTATGGTGTTTTCTTTGTTAATTAGAATACCTTGGCCGTTAAATGTGAATGATGTTCTAGTTACATTATTATTTAATTTATAAAGTTCACTAATTTTTTTTTCATCTATTTTCTTGTTGTATGGCTTAACAACAATATGAGGGTTAAAACCAAGTATCTTGTTTATTAGCTCTGTTCTAAAACCATTCATTACAGACATAACTATAATTAAAATCGCAACTCCTATTGCAATTCCTGTAAAAGAAAAAATAGAAATTGCTTTTAAAAAACCTTCTTTTTTTTTAGGTCTCAAATATCTAAAAGCGATTTTTCTTTCTATGGTAGAGATCAATTGAAATTTCTTTTGTTAATAAGAATTTTATCTTTAATTTTGTTTAAAGATAAATTTTCTGTTTTACCGTTTACTTCTTTAAATTCAAATTTATCATTTGTGGATTTGGACCCTAAAATTATCTGAAAAGGAACTCCAATTAAATCAAATTTTTTAAATTTTGCAGATAAATGTTCTTCTGTGTCATCAAATATAACATCTATATTATTTTCTTTTAAAAAATTATAAATTTTTTCAGCTTTAAGGTAATTCGATTTATCTTTCTTTTGCAAACTAGGAATTATTGCAACATCAAATGGTGAAACTGAAATAGGCCATTTCATTATATTGTTATTAAATTTAGCTTCTATAATTGCTCCTACTAATCTAGAAACTCCAATTCCATAAGATCCCATTTTCACATTAACTTTCTTACCATCCTGCAAATCTACTGAACATTTTAATGGTTTTGAATACTTGTCTCCAAAGTAAAAAATATGCCCTACTTCGATTCCTTTTGTAATTAATTGATTTTCTTTTTTCACACTTTTTTCAAAAGTTTCTTTATTAAATTTGTCATCAGTAACAGCATAAAATTTGTCATATTTTTTTCTTAATTCTTGAATTGATTTGTTTGATTTGTCATGTTTTGCTATATCAATATCAAAAATTCTTTTATCAGAAAAAATTTTACTTTCTCCAGTATCTGCCAAAATAATAAACTCATGGGACAGATCTCCACCAATTGGTCCTGTCTCTGCAGCCATCGGTATTGCTGTAAGACCTAATCTTTTAAATGTGTTTAAATATGCAAAAAACATTTTGTTATATGATTTTTTTGCTTCATCATCGCTTAAATCAAAGGAATAAGCATCTTTCATGAAAAATTCCTTACATCTCATAACGCCAAATCTAGGTCTTAGCTCATCACGAAATTTCCATTGTATGTGGTATAACAGTTGTGGTAGTGATTTATATGATTTTACACTGGATCTAAAAATTTCAGTTATCAATTCTTCATTTGTAGGTCCATAAAGCATTTCTTTTCCTTGCCTGTCCTTTATTCTTAACATTTCTTCGCCATAGTCATTATATCTACCACTTTCTTTCCATATTTCTGCTGATTGGATCGTAGGCATTAATAATTCTTGTGCTCCTATATTATTTTGTTCTTCTCTAACAATTTGTTCAATTTTCTTCATGATTTTAAAACCTAAAGGTAACCATGAATAAATTCCTGTTGATGATTGTCTTATCATTCCCGCTCGCAACATAAGTTGATGAGACTTGATCTTTGCTTCTGAAGGAGTTTCTCTTAAGAGTGGAATAAATAATTTTGATAAATACATAAAATTAATATTAAATCCTTACTAAATTTACGTTTGTATAAGGTCTCTTTCCAGTCTTTTCTTTAACTGTTTTTCTGCAATTAGTCCTTAGCATTTCTTTTAAATTTTCTTCTTGTTTAGAGTCTTTTAAAGAAAAAGTTTTGCAAATTTCTTGTATTTTATCTTCTAAATCATAAATAAAATTATCATTTTCTCCATATTTGGGTATGCCTTTATATGTAATAATAGGTCTTTTTATAATTGATCCAATATCGTTTATAATTATAGTTATTTCCAAAAAACCATTATAAGATAAATTTTTCCTATCCTTTATTGATTGAGATTCTTCTCCAACACTGATATTTCCATCTACAAATATTCTTCCGGTAGGTGCTTTATCTACTACTTGTGGTTTTTCACCCGGAAAAAGTTGAACTACATCACCATTTTCAACTTGGACAGGGTACGGCACCTGCATCTCCTTGGCAAAATTTATATGTTCTAACATATGTCTATGCTCTCCATGTACGGGTATAACGGATTTTGGTTTTATCCAATTGTACATATCTTTAAGATCGTCTCTATTAGGATGCCCAGAAACATGAACAAATTCATTTTCTTCAGATATGACATCTATTTGATTTTTAACTAATTGATTATGAAGTTTAAAAAGTTTTTTTTCATTTCCAGGAATAATTTTGGATGAAAAAATTACAGTATCTCCAGATTCTACCATCACATCCGGATGTATATAGTTTGATATTCTCATCATAGCTCCATTTGGTTCTCCTTGGCTACCAGTGCATAGATAAACAATTTTTTCCCTAGATATTTTTTTTGCATCCCTTGGATCTAATGGTTCCATTACATCTTTAAGGTAACCACATTGTCTTGCAGCTTTATAAATTCTATGCATTGAACGTCCAACTAATGCTATTTTACGTTTAATTTTTTCTGCACAATAAAATATACTTTCCATTCTGGCTACATTTGACGCAAAAGAAGTTACTAAAATTCTTTTCTGCTTTCTTTGCATTATTTTCAACAAACTATTTCTAACATCCAATTCAGATCCAGCTCTGCCAGGACTAAAAACATTAGTTGAATCACAGATCATAGCTAATACACCTTTGCTACCTATTTGTTTTAGTTTTTTTTCATTTATTGTCTCTCCTATTAAAGGATTTGGATCACATTTCCAATCTCCAGTGTGCAAAACAACTCCTGCAGGTGTTTCAATACTTAATCCGTTAGGTTCAAGTATAGAATGTGTTAAAGTTACAAACTCAATTTTGAATGGTCCTAGCTGGACATTTCCATTTAATTTTACGACTTTTAACTTATTTCCAATATCTATTTTTTTTTCTTTAAATTTTTCTTGAATTAACACACTTGTAAATGGTGTAGCATAAATATTACAAAGTAATTTTGGCCAAATATGTGCTATTGCTCCGATATGATCTTCGTGAGCATGCGTTAAAACCAAGCCTAGTAGATCATCCTTTTTATTTACGATAAAACCTGGATCAGGATAAATTAAATCGATACCCGGAATTGTATCATCTGCAAATGTTACTCCAATATCAACTACAATCCATTTTTTATTCTCTTCATTTCCATAGGCAAAAAGATTCATATTCATTCCTATTTCACCTGATCCACCTAAAGGACAAAAAATAAATTCTTCTTTTTTCATTTAAATTAAATAATCTTTATTTTTTTTAAAAATCTCAATTACACCTTCAATAGTTATATTTTTATTTATCTTGTAAGTTTTTCTAATAGAATTCTTAAATAAGTTAGCATAGCCACCTGTAAAAATAATTTTAAATTTTTTTTTAGTTTCCTTTTCTATTTTTAGAATAATGTTATTAATTAATCCAGAATAACCCCAATAAAATCCTGATCTTAAAGCTTCTATTGTGTTTTTACCTATTATTTTTTTTTGTTTTTTAATAGAAAAAATTGGTATTTGGTCAGCAGAATCAACTAAACTTTTCAAGGAAAGATTAACTCCTGGAGCTATGATACCGCCATTATAAACTCCTTTATTAGTAACAACATCAAAAGTTGTAGCGGTTCCAAAATCAAGCACTATACAATTTGATTTGTATTTTTTATAAACCCCCACTGCATTTGCTATTCTATCAGACCCAATTTGTTTTTTATTTTTAATATTTATTTTTACTATCTTTTTGATCTTATTCTCTTTTAATTCCCTTGATCTAATTTTATATCTAATACTTAAAAATCTTTTTAAACATAGATAATGCTTTGGTACTACGCTTGAAAAAAGTGCTGATTTTTTCGTAAACTTATCATTAACAAATCTACTAAAAGTTTTTTTTAAAAATTTAAATGATGAAATATAATTGCTATTAAAAGAAATTGTTCTCTTTATTAAAAATGTTTCACTGTCTACCAAGCAAAGTTTAGTATTTGAGTTACCTATGTCTCCTATTAAAATATTCATGCTCTTTATTGATTAATTGCCATTAAATCTGCTTTGGTCTTATAATTAACAAAATTATAATTTTTTATATTTAAAAAAAAGTTTTCATACGTAAATATTAGGAAATCAACTATTTCTTTCGTATTTTTTATTATTTTTGTCTCTTTAAAAATATTTGTAGATTGATACTTAACATTGTTCGAAGGGTTTGTGATAACATTAACACCAATTCCTATTATTAAAAATTTTTTTTCTCCAAAAGTTACTACTTCCTGCAGTATGCCACAAATTTTTTTGCTATTTATAAAAATATCATTTGGCCATTTGAGCGATACTTCTTTTGAACAAATATTTTTTAATACTGAAGAAATTAGAACTGGATTAATTATTGAAAATTCATTGATTGATGGGTAGTTATTTTTTAAAGGAAAAAAAATTGAAACAAATAAATTTCCTATTTCTGAAATCCATTTTCTACCTTGCGTACCTCTTCCATTTGTTTGTGTTTCCGCATAAACACAACCTGACTCTTTTTTTTCATTTTTAATTAAATTTATCGCCACATCGTTTGTACTTGTGACATTTTCAAACTTATATGTTTCGAATTTCATTAATTTATTACTATTGAGGAGATTATATCTATTAATATATTTGGATAAATAAAATATATTAAAACTAGGACGCTTGATAATATTAAAGGCATTCTTGTTCCCCAATCATAACTAATGTCAAAAGGTCTTTTTGCCCTATCGAAATAAATCACTTTTATTATTCTTAAGTAATAAAATGCTGATACTACTGTTGTTACCAATCCAATAATTGCTAACATATACA
>Ga0066836_10000948_pt1 | contig 14880 bp, 12 predicted proteins | sample ETNtaG_18_FD_71568 | JGI IMG/M metagenome (GOLD analysis project Ga0066836, IMG submission 71568) | Marine microbial and viral communities from oxygen minimum zone, Eastern Pacific Ocean - ETNP201302SV91 | ecosystem: Environmental > Aquatic > Marine > Oceanic | place: Pacific Ocean: Eastern...
TTTGTTTTAATTCCAAGAAAGAAATTTATATAGATTCAAGACCTTCTGATGCAATTGCAATTGCTTTAAGATTTAAAGTTGATGTTTTTGCTTCTGAAAAAGTATTGTCTGAAGCAGGAATAGTTCTTGAGGATGATGATTCAAATAAAGAAAATGTAATTGATAAAAATAAATCGAAATCTTATAAGGATATGACTGTAAAAGAATTAAATAAATTATTAGATAAAAACATTTCTTCTGAAAACTATGAAGTAGCAGCCAAAATAAGAGATGAAATTAACAATAGAAATTAATGGATTTAATTAGATTTTTTATCGGATTATTTTTTATTCTCTTTATTGCATATTTATTTTCAATAAATAGAAAAGAGATTAACTGGAGGTTAATATTATCTGGAATTTTACTTCAAATTATTTTTGCTTTGTTGATATCAAATATAAAATTGGTTGAAAATGTTTTTAAAAATATAAGTGAGTTTTTTGTGCTTCTTATTGATTTTTCAAAACAAGGAACACTTTTTTTATTTCCAGACGCATCATTTAATGGTTTTGCTTTTTCTGCATTACCAGTTGTAATTTTATTTTCTTCGATAAGTTCATTTCTTTATTATTTTGGAATACTTCAATATATTGTTAAATCTATAGCTTGGGTTATGACTAAAACTATGAGATTATCTGGAGCTGAATCACTTTCTGCTGCAGGTAATATTTTTTTAGGACAAACCGAAGCTCCTCTTTTAGTAAAACCATATATTAAAAAAATGACTAAATCAGAATTGATGTGCTTAATGACAGGTGGTATGGCTACAATTGCCGGAGGTGTTTTTGCTGCCTATGTAGCTCTGCTTGGGGGTTCTAATCCAGATGAAAGTATAAAATTTGCTACAATTTTATTAACCGCATCGATTATGAATGCTCCAGCTGGTATTATTATATCAAAAATTTTTATACCAGAGGATTCAACAAATAAAATAAATCAAAATTTGAATTTAAATAAGGAAGAGTTAGGTTCTAATCCTATTCATGCTTTAGCAAAAGGTGCTTCAGATGGTTTAAAATTAGCATTTAATATTGCAGCTATGCTTCTTGCTTTTTTAGCTTTTGTATATATGATAAATCATTTTTTAGCTTATATAGGTGACTTAACTACTTTAAATAATATAATCAATATTTCATCAGAAGGTCAATTTAATAAACTTTCTATGGAATATTTATTAGGTCAAATATTTAGAGTTTTTGCTTTCATGATTGGTGTAAGCTGGAATGAATCTGTTTTGGTTGGAAGTCTTTTAGGTCAAAAATTTGTCTTAAATGAATTTATAGCTTATGTTAATTTGTCTGAAATGAAAGAATTAGGTTTATTATCAGAAAAATCAATAATTATTTCTACTTATGCTCTTTGTGGATTCGCTAACTTTAGTTCAATTGCTATTCAAATTGGAGGAATAGGCTCAATGGCACCTTCAAGACAAGAAGATATATCAAAGTTGGGTATTAAAGCTCTTATTGCAGCTACTTTAGCAACTTTATTAACTGGAAATATAGCAGGATTTATTATGATCTAGTTTTATATATAAAATCTAATTGACCCTTTGTAGAGTCATCAATAACAATATTATTTTTTTTATTTTTTATTTTTTTATAAATTTCTTTTGATAGAACTTTTCCCAATTCTACTCCCCACTGATCAAAACTATTTATGTTCCATATACTTCCTTGAATAAAAATTTTATGTTCATAAATAGCTATTAATCTTCCTAAATTATAAGGATTAAGTTTATTAAAAAGGATGGTGTTTGATGGTTTATTGCCATTAAAAAGCTTGGATTTAATTAATAGTTCATTATCATTATTATTTCCTAATTCTTTTTTTATCTCATCTATTTTTTTTCCTTTCATTAGGGCTCTTGATTGTCCAATAAGATTTGAAAGTAATATTTCATGTAAATCATCTTTTTCATTATTAGAATTAGTAAATCCAATAAAATCGCAAGGAACATTCTTAGTGCCTTGATGAATTAGTTGAAAAAAAGCATGTTGACTATTTGTGCCAATATCACCCCAGATTATTGGACCTGTTTCATAATTAATTTTGTCTGCATTATTTGAAATATTTTTTCCATTGCTTTCCATATCAGCTTGTTGTAAATAAGCAGGAAAATACTTAAGATAATCATCGTATGGAAAAATTGCATGTGTTTCATACTTCATAAAATTGTTATAAAGTATTCCAATACAAGCAAGTATGATTGGGATATTTTTTTTATAAGGTTCTTTTTGAAAGTGATAATCTATTTCATTTGCACCTTTAAGTAATTGGTCGAAATTATCAAACCCAATACTTAAGATAATTGGAAGACCAACGGCCGACCAAAGAGAATAACGACCTCCAACCCAATTCCAAATTGGAAAAATATTATTTTTATTTATACCAAAAGATATTGCTGCTTTTGTATTTGCTGTTACACCATAAAAGTGATTTTTAATATAATTTTTTTCTTTTGATATATTTAAAAACCAATCTTTACAAACATTTGCATTTTTCAAAGTTTCAATTGTTCCAAATGATTTTGAAGATATAATAAAAATTGATTCTTCAGCTTTAATTTGTTTTAATACTTCGGTTAGATTTGAGGGATCTATATTCGAAATAAAAAAATTCTTTATATTTCTATTTGAATAAAATTTTAAAGCCTCACATACCATTTTAGGGCCTAAATCTGATCCTCCAATTCCTATATTTATTATGTTTTTAATTTCTTTTCCTGAATAACCTTTAATTTTCCCATTTTGGAAATTTTTTGAAAATGATTTTAAATTATTTATACATTTATTTACATTATTATCAAATATATTTTTTGTTTTATCATTGTATGAACCTCTCAATAAGAAATGTAAAGCCGGTCTTTTTTCAGTTTTATTAATTTTTTTTCCATTAAAAAAATCCTTTATTTTTTTTTTAATATCTAATTCGTCTAATAGATTTAAGAAAAGTTTTATCATTTTTTTATCAATATGATTTTTTGAGAAATCAAATAGAAGATTATCAAGTTCTAGAGAAAAGTTATTAAATCTATTACTATCATCTTTAAACATTTTATTAATAGATGTTTTTGAGGTTACTTTAGAATAATTTTTAATTTTTTTCCAAGAATTTAACTTTGATGGATTATTCATATTCATTTTTAATTTTTAAAATTTCTTCATCTATTAACTTAGATAACTTTAATTTATTTTTTTTCTCATTTACTCCATTAACACTAAAATAAAATTTTATTTTTGGTTCTGTTCCTGAAGGTCGAAGTGTCATTATGTAATTATGTTTTGAAAGCATTTGAATTACATTAGATTTAGATTTTATTATCGAATTTTTTGAGATATTTTTATAATCTATAAATTTAATAACATCATCATTAAATATTTTGTTTGGTGGATTTTTTCTGTAATTCTCCATTATTTTATTTATTTTTTTGAGACCATAGATTCCCTCCATTTTAATAGTATAAAGCTTTTCAATAAAAAGACCATGAAAATTGTAAATATCTTCTAAAATATCAGTTAAACTTTTTCCTTTTGATTTTGCCCAATTAGTAATTTCACATATAACTGCACTGGAAATTATAGCATCTTTATCTCTAACAAAATCATCTACTAGATAACCATAACTTTCCTCACCTCCAGCAATAAATTTTTCTTTTTTATTATTTTCAATTAGTTCAGCTATGTATTTAAAACCAGTCAATGTTGAGTAACAAGATACATCATAATGTTTTGCTATTTTATATATTATTGGACTTGTAACAATTGTTTTTGCAATAAATGGAGGTTTCTTTAAATTATTTTTTTTTAATTTATTTAAAGTATAATATATTATTAATGTTGCTAATTGATTTCCATTTAATATTTTTATTTTATTATCTATTTTTATTGCTACTCCAACTCTATCAGAGTCAGGGTCTGTCGCTAATAAGATATCACCATTTTCTTTCTTTAATTCCTCAATTCCTAATGATAAAGCATCTTTTTCTTCAGGGTTAGGTGAAATTACTGTAGAAAATTCAGGATCTGGTTTTTCTTGTTTTTTTACAATTAAAATATTTTTAAATCCAAACGCTTTTAATGCGTTGGGAACTTGTGTTATTCCCGTGCCATGTAATGAAGAAAAAATGATTTTTAAATCTGATAATGAATTATTTTGAAGAGATAATTCTTTAATTCTCTCGATATATTTTTTATCCATTTCTTTATCAATCTGATAAATAAGATTTTTATTTTCATTGAAATTTATTTTAGAAAAATTATCCAATTTATTCACCTCATTAATTATATTTTCATCGTGAGGAGAGATAATCTGTCCTCCATCTTTCCAGTATACCTTATATCCGTTATATTCTTTAGGATTGTGAGATGCAGTAATTACTATTCCACATGAAGATTTTAATTCTCTTACTGCAAAAGACAATTGGGGTGTTGGTCTTAAATTTGAAAAGACATAAGATTTTATATTGTTAGCAGAAAAAATTTTAGCAGCTTGAATTGCAAATCTTTTACTAAATTTTCTACTGTCATAGGCTATTACTGATGATTTGTTATTTTTTTTAGACTTATTAAGATAATTACATAATCCCTGAGTTGCTAATGCAACAGTATATAAGTTCATTCTATTTGTCCCTATTCCAATTAATCCCCTCATACCACCTGTTCCAAATTCAAGTTTCTTATAAAAAGAATCTATAAGAATTTCTTTATTTTCTTTTTTTAATAAAAATTTAATTTGCTGAGTTTCGGAGTTTGATAAATTAAAATTTAACCATTTATTAGCCTCTATTCTTGAATGTTTTAATAGACTAGACTTTTCGTCACTCATTTCAGTATCCTAATTTATTTCTTACTCTATCTAAAACCGAGCAAGCAATTTTTTTAGCTTTAACTTCTCCTTTTTCTAAGATTTTATAAATATGATCCTGATTTTTGATTAATTCAAAATATTTTGATCTAGGTTTTTTATATTTCTCTATTATTAATTCAAATAATTCTTTTTTTGCATCTCCATAACCATAATTTCCTTTTTCATAATTTCCTTTCATTCTTGTAATTTCAGAATCATTTGCAATTAATTTATACAGGTTAAATACATTACAATTATCCGTTATTTTTTTTTCTTCTATTCCTTTACTGTCTGTAACTATAGACATTATTTGTTTTTTGAGAACATTTTCATTTTCAAATATGTCTATTGTATTTTCATATGATTTGCTCATTTTTCTTCCATCAATTCCTGGTATTGTCATAACTTTGTTATCAATTTTTGATTCAGGTACTACTAATGTTTCACCATATTGATGATTCAATGATTTAGCTATATCTCTTGTAATTTCAAGATGTTGTTTTTGATCTTTCCCCACAGGCACTATATCAGCATCATAAAGTAAAATATCCGATGCCATTAGAATTGGATATGTAAATAAGCCAGAATTTACACTAGATAAATTATTTGATTTATCCTTGAAAGAGTGAGAATTAGATAACATCGGAAATGGTGCAAAGCAGTTTAAGTACCAATTCAGTTCACATACTTCTTGAACTTTTGACTGTCTATAAAAAAAATTATTCTCATAATCAAAACCCATAGAAATCCATGCTGCAGCTACTGATAAAGTATTTTCTTTTCTTAATTTAGAATCTTTAATATTAATTAGAGAATGAAGGTCTGCAATAAAAAATAAAGATTCATTCTCCGAATTTTGAGAAAGTTTTATAGATGGTTCAATAGCACCTAAAATATTACCAAGATGTGGTTTTCCAGAACTTTGAATTCCTGTTAAAATTCTTGCCATAATTTGTAACAAAATTATATGAAATAATACTAGGAAAGAAAATATTTTATATTTTTGAAAAAAAATTAAATCATATGAGATTAAAACTACTATTTTTTTTAAACATTTTATTTTTAAATTTTTTTGTTGCAAAATCACAAAAAATTACTTTTATAGAATCTGAACATGATTTTGGTCAGATAGAAGAGAATGGAGGGAATGTTTCGCATACTTTTGAATTTATTAATGAGGGAGATTCTCCATTAGTTATTTTGTCTGTTAAACCATCTTGTGGTTGTACTACTCCTGATTGGTCCAAAGACCCTATTAAACCTGGAAGTAAAGGTTTTATTATTGCTGAATATAATCCTAAAGGAAGACCTGGTGTTTTTAGAAAATCTTTAGCTGTGGTTTCAAATTCTGAAACAAATTCACAAAAATTAAGTACTAGCACATATATATATATAAAAGGGAAAGTATCTAAAAATTAACCTTTCTAATATTATACTATTGTTTTTAGACTAATTCATTTAATTTTATTAAATTTCAATTCTATACATTAACCTAATTTTTTTTTATCATGAATAGAATTTTATCTCTAATTTTAGTAAGTTTTTTATTATTTGAAAACCTATTTGCACAGGAGAACTTTCCAATAAATGGTGTAGAAGATATTAGAGAAAATCATTATGCATTTATAAATGCCAAAATTTTTGTTGATTATAAAACCGTTATTGAAAATGGAACTTTGATTATAAAAAACGGAAAAATTATTTCAGTAGGTAAAGATATTGAAACTCCAAAAGGGGTTAAAGTATTTAATTTGAATGGTAAATTTATATACCCATCTTTTATTGATTTGTATACTGATTATGGAATTGCTAAAGAAAGAGGAAATAATCAAGGTGCTGCCTCTTCTTTTAGGAGTTTTATGAATACAAAAATGGAATCAAAAAAGTTAGGTCCATATGGTTGGAATGAAACAATAAATGCTGAATATAATGTTGTGGAAAATATTAAAGTTGATAAAAAAAAATCAAAACAATTAAGAGATATTGGATTTGGATCTGTTGTTTCTCATAATATGGATGGAATTATGAGAGGTTCTGGTGCTTTATTATTACTTTCTGATAAGAAAGTACAGGATATAATTTTAAATCAAAAATCATCTGTACATTATTCTTTTATTAAAGGAACTTCTACTCAAAATTACCCAAATTCATTAATGGGTTCAGTTGCATTATTAAAACAATCATTTTATGATGCTGATTGGTATAATTCAAAATTTAATAAAGGACAAGTTAATTTGACTTTACAGTCAATAAATCAATCAAAAAATTTACCTCAGATTATTGAAGTTAGAAATAAGATAAGAATATTATTAGCTCAAAAAATAGGGAAAGAACTAGATATAAATTTTATTATAAAAGGTAATGGAGATGAATATCAAAGAATAAATGAAATTAAAAAGGGGAACTCCAGTTTGATTGTACCAGTTAACTACCCTAAACCATTTAATGTAGATGATCCATTTAATAATAATAATATATCACTTTCTCAGTTAAAACATTGGGAGATGGCTCCTTCAAATCTTTATTTTTTAGATAATAATGATATTAGTTTTTCTATAACATCAAATGGTTTAAAAAATTTAAAAGATTTTAGAAAAAATTTAATAAAGGCTATATCTAGAGGAATAAGTAAAGAAGCTGTATTAAAAGCGCTAACCTATAATCCAGCTAAAATGATAAATATGTCAAACAAATTAGGTTCTATTAAAGAATCTTATGTTGCAAATTTTATTATTTTGGATGGAGATATTTTTTCAGATAAAACTAAAATTATAAGTAATTGGGTCGGAGGTAATAGACATGAAGTTTCAGATTATAATGATAATGATTTTAGTGGATCTTATTCTCTAAATGTTGATAAGGATAAGATTTATTTAAAAATTTCTGGTGATATAAATAGTCCTAAAGCTATTATAAAAAATAATCAATCTGACTCTATAGAATCTAAAGCTACTTTAAAAATAAAAGGAGATAATATTAATTTAAATTTTAAATTAAGAAGAAAAGATTATAAGCTTTCAGGTTATTATTCAAACGGTATTCTAAAAGGCAGGGGAACAGTTAATAATTTGGATTGGATAGATTGGAGCACTGAAAGTTTAATTGTTAGTGAAAATAAAATAGAGGATCCAAAAAGGTCTAAAAGAGAAAAGAAAGAAGTTATAGGTAAAGTTATATACCCTTTTGTTGAATATGGTTCTGAAATATTGTCTAAGCAAGAGAAAATTTTAATTAAGAATGCAACTATTTGGACACTTGAAAAAGATGGTATACTTAAAGAAAGTGATGTTTTGATAAATAATGGAAAAATAGTTTCAATAGGTAAGAATCTTCCTTTAGAAGATGCTAAATTAGTTGATGGAAGTGGTATGCATTTAACACCTGGAATAATAGATGAGCATTCTCATATGGCCTTATCTGGAACTAATGAGGGCTCTCAGGCTGTAACTTCAGAAGTAAGAATGAAAGATGTAGTAAATTCAGAAGATATTAATATTTATAGACAATTGGCAGGAGGTGTTACTACTGCTCAACTTCTCCATGGATCTGCTAATCCTATTGGTGGACAGTCTGCAATAATTAAATTAAGATGGGGATCTAGTCCTCAAGAGATGTTAATTGATGGTGCTGATGAATATATCAAGTTTGCATTAGGTGAAAATGTTAAAAGATCTAGATCAACACAAAATATAAGATTTCCAGATACTAGAATGGGAGTGGAACAAGTGTTTGTAGATGCATTTAATAGAGCAAAAATTTATGATAATAAATGGAAAAAATATAATTCCTTATCGAAAAAAGAAAAGCTTAATGCTGTCATGCCAAGAAAAGATTTGGAGTTAGATGCTTTAGTTGAAATACTCAAAGGTGATAGATTTATAACTTGTCATTCATATGTACAATCAGAAATAAATATGTTGATTAAAGTTGCTGAGCAGTTTGATTTTAATGTAAATACTTTTACGCATATTCTTGAGGGTTATAAGGTAGCGGATAAGATGAGTGATCATGGGGTAGGAGCATCAACATTTTCTGATTGGTGGGCATATAAAAATGAAGTTAAAGAAGCTATTCCTTATAATGCTGCACTTATGACTATGGCGGGAGTAGTAACAGCTATTAATTCAGATGATAGAGAGATGGCTAGAAGATTAAATCAAGAAGCAGCAAAATCTATTAAATATGGTAATATGTCAGAAATTGACGCTCTTAAAATGGTAACTCTTAACCCAGCAAAACTTCTTCATTTAGATGACAGAATGGGTAGTATAAGAGTAGGCAAAGATGCTGATTTGGTTCTTTGGACAACTCACCCTTTATCTATTTATTCAAAACCTTCAAAAACATTAGTAGATGGAAAGATTTATTTTGATTTAGATAAAGATTTGAAATTACGAGATAAAATTAATAAAGAAAGAGCTAGAATAATATCTAAGATGAAAGGTGATAAAACTGACTTTTCTTCTAAAAGAATTCCTTTTAGAAGATTCGATTTAGATGTTCACTGTGATGATGTAATAGAATATGAAAATTTAATTAAAATGGAAAATTAGTATGAAAAATATTTTTATTTATTTGTTTTTATTTACATTTTTTACGTCGTATTCTCAAGTACCAGAACCTGTAAATAATCAAAAAGAATCAATTGTTTTAATTAATGGAACTATTCATATTGGAAATGGAACTGTTATTGAAAATGGTGCTATAGCTTTTAAAAATGGAAAAATTACATATGTTGGAAATAATATTTCAAAATCACAATTTTCTTCTTATAAAATAATTGATGTAGTTAATAAAGATGTCTATCCAGGTTTAATTATTCCAAATTCTAGAGTTGGTTTGGAAGATATTTCTGCTGTGAGAGCTACAGTAGATCATACAGAATTAGGAGATATAAATTCTAATATAAGATCTTTAATTGCTTATAATACGGATTCAGAAATGATTTCAACATTTAGATTTAATGGTGTTTTGCTTGCTCAGGTAACCCCATCTGGAGGTTTAATATCAGGAAATTCTTCTATAATGATGCTTGAAGGTTGGAATTGGGAAGATGCAGCATATAAGGAAGATGAGGGAATTCATATTAATTGGCCTAGAAAATTTTTTCCACCTAATCCATGGAGAGGTTCAACTGAATTTACTGAAAATCCTAATTATAAATCAGTATTAAATTTATTGGATAAGTTTCTAATAGATTCTAGAATCTATTATAATACAAATTCAGAAACAATCAATCTAAAATTGGAAGCAATGAAGAATGTATACAAAGGAACTAAGAAAATATATCTTCATGTTGAAACCAGAGACCAAATTATTGAATCAGTTCATCTTCTTAAGAAAAGGGGAATAGATAATCTTGTTTTAGTTGGTGCTAGTGATGCTTATTATGCATTAGACTTTATTAAAGAAAACAATTTACCTGTTTTGTTAGATAATTTACATAGAGTTCCATCTAGGAATCATGAAGATGTAGATTTACCATATAAATTACCATATATTTTACATAAAGAAGGCATCTTAGTTGGATTAACAGCTGGGAGTGGGAGAAGAGTTAGTCTACATGGAAACAGAAATCTTCCTTTTTTAGCTGGAACTGCATCAGCATATGGTTTAGGAAAAGAGGAAGCTTTAAAGATGATAACTTCAAATACAGCAAAAATTTTAGGAATTGATGATATTACAGGATCTTTAGAAATAAGTAAAGATGCAAATATTGTTATATCTGAGGGTGATATTTTAGATATGAAATCGAGTAAAATAGAAATTGCTTTTATAAAAGGTAAAAGAATAAATTTAGAAGGAAAACAACAAATTTTATATGATAGATTTAAGAGGAAGTATTCTGAATAATCTATAATTTCCCTTCAATACAGGTAGTGTATAATCCTCCTCTTACATTATATTTAGTTGATATTTTTATTTTTTTTGTTTTTAGTACATTAAGTAAGTCTTTATAAATTCTTTTAGTTACCTCTTCTTGATATATTCCAACATTCTTGAAACTAATTAAATAATATTTTAGAGATTTTAATTCTATAGCTAATCCCCCTTGAGGATAATACTCAATCTTAACCTTTGCAATATCAGGCAGTCCACTAAATGGGCAAACTGCAATAAACTCTTTTGTATATATTTTAATATATTGATCTTTACTTTTAAACTTAAATACCTTTAGTTCATTTGATTCTATTGATTGAATAGAATCAAAATTTATTTTTTTTCCTTCAGCTGTTTGTCCTACATATGGATCAACAATATTACTTTTTAGTTTCATTTTATATCCAATTTTTACTTTTAGCTTTATAAAACCCTTCACTTCTTAATTTTGAAGCTTGATTATCTAAATTCCCATATCCCCATTCATTTTTTTTATCTGAACCATTATAATCAGTCATAGTATCATTAATAATAACATCTAAACAACCCAAATCTTTAGCTAATTTCCATATTTCAGCTTTATCTAATTTCATTAATGGGGTATGAATATTTATTTTTTTATCATGTGCTAAATTTATAGATTTTTCAATAGAATCAATAAAATTTTTCCTACAGTCAGGATAACCGCTATAATCCGTTTCACAAACTCCTATTACAATATCATAAATATCATTATTAATTGCTCTTGATGAACCAATTGAAAGAAAAATTAGATTCCTTCCAGGAACGAATGAATTAGGTAATTTATTATTGGTGGGGTGTTTTATGTTTAAATTTTGATCTTTAGTTATTAATGCGGAATTAGAAAAGATACCATTTAACTTAATGATACTAAATTTAATCCCTTCCTTTTCACAAATTTTATTTGCATAGTTTAATTCTTTGATATGTCTCTGGTCATAATTAAATCCAATAGCTTCGACATAATTAAATTTTTTTTTAGCCCAGAAAAGACAAGTTGTTGAGTCTTGTCCTCCGGATAATAATACTAAAGCTTTTTTCATTTATTATTTATTAAATCTATGACAGCTTTTTTTATAGTATTTGGATCCAATTTATACTTTTCAAGTAAGTCAAGTGGTTTACCACTTTCTCCAAATGTATCATTAACACCAATTATTTTCATCGGACATGGATTATTTTCAGACAATAACCTGGAAATACTTTCACCTAATCCTCCAATCACATTATGTTCTTCACACGATACAACATGTCCAGTTTTTTTAGCGCTTTTTAGAATGGTATTTTTATCTAGTGGTTTAATTGTATGAACATTGATTACTTCGGAAGATATGCCCATTTTGTAAAGTGATTTTTCAGCTTCTAGAGCTTGCCATAGCATATGGCCCGTAGCAAATATAGAAACGTCTCTTCCTTCAATAAATTTTATTGCTTGTCCAATTATAAAATTTTCATTTTCCTTAGTAAAAATTGGCCATTTAGGTCTACCAAATCTTAGATAAACAGGACCAATATGATCAGCTATTGCAATTGTTGCTAATTTTGTTTGATTGTAATCACATGGATTTATTACTGTCATCCCTGGTAACATTTTCATCATTCCAATATCTTCCAATATTTGATGAGTAGCTCCATCTTCACCCAGAGTTATTCCAGCATGTGATGCGCAAATTTTTACATTCTTTCCAGAGTATGCAATGGATTGTCTTATTTGATCATAGACTCTTCCTGTTGAAAAATTAGCAAAAGTTCCAGTATAAGGAATTTTTCCACCAATAGTCATCCCAGCTGCAATTCCCATCATATTAGCTTCTGCGATTCCGACTTGAAAAAATCTTTCTGGAAAATCACTCTTAAACTGATTCATTTTTAATGACCCAGTTAGATCCGCACATAGAGCAACTACATTTTTATTTTTTTTCCCAATTTCATAAAGACCGTCTCCAAATCCTGATCTAGTATCTTTTTTTTCTGTGTATGTATATTCTTTTCTTTCCATTAGTAATCTCCTAAGGTTTCTTCTAATTGACTTAATGCTTCAGATAATTGTTCATCATTAGGTGGTATTCCATGCCATTTGTGAGAGTTTTCCATAAAATCTACTCCTTTTCCCATTATAGTCTTCATAATGTTAATTACAGGATAACCATTATTTAAATTTTTTTTTGCTTCATTCATAATGTTTAAAATACTATTAAAATCATTACCATCACTTTCAATAACTTTCCAGCCAAAAGATTCTAATTTATCTTTTAAATTAAGAAGAGAATTTACTTCATCTACTTGACCATCAATTTGCTGACCATTATAATCAATTGTAGCTATAATATTATCTACTTTATTATGTGCAGCAAACATTAGTGCTTCCCAAATTTGTCCTTCTTGCAATTCTCCATCTCCCAATAGAACATAAACAAGGTTTTTATCATTATTTAATTTTTTTGTGATAGCAGCCCCAATAGCAACTGAAAGACCTTGGCCTAAAGAACCTGAAGCAACTCTAACACCTGGTAACTTTTCATGAGTAGCAGGATGACCTTGAAGTCTAGAATTTAATTTCCTAAAGCTATCAAGTTCCTTTATATCAAAGTAACCAGATCTTGCAAGAACACTATAAAAAACAGGCGATATATGACCATTTGATAGAAAAAAAATATCCTCATTTCCCCCCTCCATTTTAAATGATGGGTTTTTCTTCATAACATGAAAAAATAATGATACAAAAAAATCAGTACAGCCAAGTGATCCACCTGGATGACCAGATTGAACTTTGTGAACCATCCTTACTATATCTCTTCTAACTTGAGAAGAGATATTTTTAAGTTCTTCTATTTTGGTTGAATTATTCACTTAATATTTGATCAGTATGTTCTTTTGTTTTTACTTTTTCAATAATGTTATTAATAATACCATTTTCATCAATTATAAATGTCCATCTAGCTGTTCCCATATATTTTCTTCCATACATAGATTTTTCAACCCATGTTCCATAACTTTTATGAATAGTTTTATCTTCATCAGATATTAAATCAAATGGAAGTGCATATTTTTCTTCAAATTTCTTATGAGATTTTATACTATCACTACTTACCCCAATTATTTTATATCCTTTATTTGAAAGTTCACTAAAATTATCTTTTAAATTACATGCTTGCGCAGTACATCCTGGTGTATTATCTCTGGGATAAAAATATAATACTAATTTTTCTCCAATAAAACTTGATAATTTTACTGATTCATTATTTTGATTTTTACCTTCAAAATCAGGTGCTTTATCTCCAATTTTTAAATTCATAAATTTTATAATTTATATTTTAACATATTAACATTACCTGCATTATCAATAATTTTTAATTCAAAATTACCCATAAAAGACTTTTCTTTATCAATCTTTTTAGAAAATATCAAATCTTTTTTATAATCATAATTAAATAAAATCCAGTTTCCATTAATTTTTCCAAGATATTCTTTAATTCCAGAAAGATCATCTGTTATTTTAAATTTTAATTCATCTTTTGTAATTTTTATGGGTTGTATTTTAGGAGGAATTGTATCGGTAAGAACGGTGAAATCTGATAATAACTTTGATTGAAATTCTATCGAATTATTTTTCCAATTTCCACCAATAAAATAATAATCATCTTTACTTATAGAATATACATGAGATTTTTCTATATCATACTTTTTAAGAGTTTTTAATATTACTTTGAATGATTTATTTGCTATGTCATTTTGATTAGAGAAAGAGAATTTTTCTATATCCTTAATTGAATCATATTTTTTTTGAAATCTAAGATATAATGTATCAAAGAGGACATTTTTTTTAGATAATATTTCAAAATTCTCATGAATAATTTTTTTTTCAAAATACGGATAAATAGGAGAAATAAATTGAGTGTTTATTTCTTCTTCCTCTGTTATAATTTTTTTTGGGAGTATTTTTCTTAAATCTAAAAGAAATACTTTATTGTTTTTAGTTTTATAAGAGAAGAATTTATTTTTAATTAAGTTATTTTTATACAATATTTCTATATAATCTTTATGATTTAAATCTAATCTAAGCTCTAATACATTATCAATTATTGAAATATT
>Ga0066836_10000955_pt1 | contig 14852 bp, 11 predicted proteins | sample ETNtaG_18_FD_71568 | JGI IMG/M metagenome (GOLD analysis project Ga0066836, IMG submission 71568) | Marine microbial and viral communities from oxygen minimum zone, Eastern Pacific Ocean - ETNP201302SV91 | ecosystem: Environmental > Aquatic > Marine > Oceanic | place: Pacific Ocean: Eastern...
AAATGATGCCTCCGCCACCACCACCAGGAGGCGCTGTAGCAATCCCTCCAGCACCAATTTCTACCCCGGCAATACCGCCGCCTCCTGTTGTAGTTCAAGCAGCTCCTAGAGAAGAAAACATGTCTGCAGATGAGAAGGATGACATCATGGGCGACTTAATGGAGAGTTAACGAACTCCTCCTGCATTAGGTAAAATCACTCGCAGTTTGAGTGACGCCACCTCTTTTGCAAGGCCTTCGATATCTTCTAATGTTGGCAGAGGGTATTCATCACTTTCCAGTGGTACAGCGATTCCGGGCCCAGGTATTCTTTCCAATGCATTTCCTAAAATTATTGCATCTTCTAGAAGCACTCCCTTTCCGCCGCTATGGCGTGCTTCAAGCCTCTTGCGGGTCCATTGAGAAAGTGCTTCGGCCAACTCTCCCAAGATTTCAATCAGTCCTAGTCTTTGACTATCTTCCTCATCCCCTTTTGGCATTAAACGTAAAGATAAGCGAAGTAGTCGATCCAAGCGCATATCTCTCGGCTCTTTACCGACATGAGAGGCAATACTTCTCTTGATTCCATCGAGGGCTTCTTCATTACTTTCGGTTAACTCGTTGGCTTCTTGTTCAAGACCCAATGCCCGTAATAATTGAATTAATGGATTCAAACTTAGATCGGATGATTCTTGCAAAACGCCCTTGTCCTCAACGGTTTTAACTTCCTTTACTTCGTTAAGGGTTTCTTCTACTGGCGTGATTATATCAGGACTTTTTGCCTCTACAACCCATGCGTCTTCAATTGACTTTAGTGGTTCCGTGGCCGGTTTAGACGATTCTATTATTTCTTTACGCGCTTCTAATTCTTGTTTTGCTATCTCTTCATCGGCCGGGTCGTTTTTATCCGGAGTCTCGTTTTCCATATCTTCTAGAATCGCTTCCATCGCATCATCAACTGTATTCTGTGCGACTGGAACAAGTATTTGTCGCACCCTCATTTGAGGCCTCCACGGAGTGAATGTAAAATTTTCATCGACTGTTTGTGAGGCTGAAAGTTCAGAGGTTAATTGTGGGATGCTGGCACTAAGTGTGTCTAATTTATCTGGTCTAGCTAAATCTAAATTAACCGAAATTGATAGTTCCGGGTTACGTTTCCAATCCAATACTGAAAGTCTCCTACGTAGCCTGTCATGACTGGCAACTGCTTCTCTAATTGAAGAGATTCTTAGTGCTAAGGACATTGGGTCTTCTTCAAGCATTTCGTGCATTGCAGAAACTGAAAAACCTTGGCGGCCCCATGTTTCTAATTCTTTACGAATTCTACCTTGGAGCCTCTCGACTGGGATTTCAATTTTCTTTTGCTTTTGCATTTGTGAATTGGCAATTAACTCTTCGAATTCAGACAATGATAAACTCGAAGTTGCTTGGTCTTCCACCGCTCCTTTTCGCAACATTTCCATCCAAGACTGTTCCAACATTGCTCTATGGCGGGCACTTCTTGTCGCATTGGAGTTTATCCATTCTTCCATCTCTTCCAATAACATATCATCGAGTTCGTACTCTCTTAATATTGCAACTCTATTTTCTATCTCTTCATTGCCGTTTATCGATACGTCCAAGGAAAGTAATTTGTCAACTAATTCCAAGGCTTTAGTATATCTATTAGATTCTGAGTTAAACCATTCTATCGCACTTCTTGGCTCTTCCAAAAGTCTTTCTCGCCACATATCCATTGCAAATCCATGATCTTCCCAGCCACTGATTAGTTCCATTCCACGAAGTTCAAGGTCTCTCCATTCTTGGTCTAAAGAATCTACAAGATCGAGGAAATCTTCTGTATATTCCAAAGTTCCCGCTAATCCGTTATCAGGGCATTTGTCAGGCCATAATTTTTGGAATTCTTTCCATCTTTGCATAGCCTTGAGATTGATAGTCACCGATCTTTCTATCTCTGGTAAGTTTGCCTCCCAATCTAAAAGATGTTCTGCCCCTATATGACCGGTTTCAGAAAACCGTATTCCCATATCTCTCCATTCCTGAACCGTCTGATTTAATGTGGCTAATCTCTCTTGTAAATTGTTAATAATATCGGAAATTTGAGTGCTGAGATTTGAATCCTTCTTTTCTAACATTTTGTCGGCTAAAGTATCATCGAAGGGCCTAATTTCGTGTTCGATTCGTAGAGTATTGGAATGATTTACATCGGCGTTAAGTTGCTTATCTGCCAAATACTCCATTCCTTCTGAGATGCTCATTTCAAACGCTTGTGAAACATCTATTCCATCAGCCATCAACATTTCAGCCATCTCTTGGATGACCTTTCTTCTCCTTCCCTCTTCAAGTTCGATATCTGCTATCATTTCAGAAAGTGTTGTTTCCGCACCCGGATCTCCAAATAATAGGAGAAGGGGTTGGGTTGCAGAAATACTTGAGGGGTCCAATTTCTCTAAACGTTCTACTAAGCGATTAAGAGATTGTTCTTTTCCAATATCTTTCCAGTCGTCTTTCGCTCTATGAGAAAATGGCTCCCATGGGCGTGTTAATGAAACCAACCTCTCCCATTCTCCAATAAGATGATTGGTTTGAGAAACGTCATCTAATCTCTCCAACCATTCTGCTTTACTTTCTTGAGAAATTGGAGAATCTATGATTCTTTGATTTAACATCTTATTTCGGTTGATGAGGTTTTCAAAATGGATTAACATTTCGCTTGATAAAGAAGGTTCGTTTGCTAAAATACTGTGAAAACCGTCTACATTGTAGCCCTCTGCAGACCAAGCATCTAGGCGTTCGCTCCACCAATGATTATCAGAAATGAGTTCCACCCGGCACGATACTATCGCAACAAGCATTTGAAATTGACCGAAAATAAGAGCATATGCTCGGTTATTCGGCGCCTAATGAGGGGTCGCGGAAACGCCTTCTCGCGCATATTTCGCGTAGGAGAGCATAAAGCCTCAACGAAACGGATGGCGCCTATGGACCCGATCTCTATCTCGATGGGACTTGGTTTGTTTGCTGCAGGAAGTGGTTTGGGCTGGTGGCTCACTCGCACTAACGAAGCATTGGACGAACTAGGTGATGGAATGATCCTCCTGCAGGAAGCGCAGGCGTCCACTTCTGCTATTATGGGCAAGAGGTTGGATGGAATAGAAAATAGTCTTCAGAGGCTTAATACTGGTTTCGACGGTGTAAGAGCCGCACATCCAGAATTGGATGGTACTATTGATGCATATGAGGCTTTGAAAGGAAGGGGGGAGGCCCTTGCTGCATTGGAAGCATTGGTATCTTCAATCCCGCTAAATGCGGATTATGAAACTACGACATTGTTGAAACCAGGGCCTTCTAGGCTTGCTATTTCATTGATGGAAACAATTGATGAGATGGGGGATTTGTCTGCGCCTGATTCGCGAAGAGTAGCGTTGGTTGCTCTTGAAAGCGGAAGGTTGTCACGTGCTAAAGACCTACTCTTGCAAGCCCATTCTATTATGCCGGGAGATGATATTACTCTAAAAACTCTACAGCATATTTCCGTGCTCGAAGGAGATATATCCGGTAGAAGGTCTTGGATGGAGCAAAGACTCTTGCTTGCTCCTGATGACCCGGAATTACTGAGAGCTCACGCCCATTTACTTGCTACTCTGGGAGATGAATCCGCCGAAAAGAACGTGAAGCGCCTCGAGGCTTTAGGCTTAGATACCGCCGCTGATAGATCATTGTTATCTGGATTAAGAGACCGGGCTGGAGCGCGTAGTGAAGCGCTTGAAGCAATAGAAAGTGCCTTGGCTGAAGATCCATCAAGAAGCGCTGACTGGTGTAAAAGAGGAGAGATTCTCTTTGCATTAGAAGAGAAGGGTAAGGCCCTTGAAAGCGTAGATAGGTGTTTAGAATTAGATAGACAAAATGGTCTGGCTTGGGCTATCAGAGCAAAGGTGCTTGCAGAGAGTCATGGTAGATTTGCTGAGGCTTTGAAGGCCGCTATTCATGCGGTTGCATTAGATGCCGGTGGTACTGAATTGATAATGTTGAAATCCGATTTATTCGAAGCATCTGGTGAGGAATTGAAGGCTGATGAGGCTTTAGAAAAGAGTCTTGCGAAGCATGCTGATGATGGTCACTTACGTGCTGCTATTGTTGGACGCAGATTATTACAAGGACGGCTTACTGAAGCATGGGATGTTCTTCACGCAACCCCTTCAGGAGTTGCCCACCCTGACTTATGCGTCGTTGAGGGAAGGATGCATTTAGCCAATGCTGATAGAATGAGAGACGGCACTGGAATAACTGATGAAGAATTATTGGTGGATGCTGCGGAATCATTCGAGGCTGCATTGGAGATGGACCGTGAATCAGGTATTGCTTGGTTAGGGCTTGCTCGTGTTCAAAGACTTCTAGGGCATTTGCCACAAGCAGAAGAAACCCTTACTCGTGCTAGAAGACTACTGTTAGAAGAAGATACTAGTGTTGCCGCTGAGGCTGCATTATTGGCTCTAGAAAATGACGACCTAGAGTCTGCAACACAGCATATTGATGCTGCTTCAATTCGTGGTGAAGATGCTGTTGTTTCCTATGTACGTGGAAATATATCAGCACGTAAAGGACATCTCAAGGCCGCATTATCAAATTATAATTCGGCGATTGATGTTGACCCTACTCATGTTAGAGCGCGCCTTAATCGAACTAGTATACACATGGCTTGCGAAGATGCGCAGGCCGCGTTGGATGATGCAAATATTCTACTAGAATTAGCTCCCGAATTATCATTGGCTAAATTGAGAAGAGCCGAGGCAAATATGATGTTGTCAGATTGGCAAAATGCCAAAGAAGATCTTAGTGAAGTGATTGATTTAGCACCACATCATTATCATGCCTTAACGCAAATTGCTGCATGCCATATCGCGATGGGGAGGCCTGAGAAAGCAGAAGGGCCATTGAACGAAGCTTTGCGTTTGGAGCCGAATCATACAGAGGCTTGGCATCAAAGAGGCCTGGTGTATCTTGATTGGGGCCGTGAAGATGCCGCCCTTGCTGACTTCGAGGCTGCTATCCGCTGTGATGGAGAGCACTTAGATGCCCGACTACATGTTGCTGCTATACATCATGAAGCGGCTCGGTTTGTTGAAGCGTCTGCTGCTTGGAGGGGTGTTTTAGCAATAGACCCTGACAATGCCGTTGCACGAAGAAGAAGCGAAGATTGTGATATTGCTTTAGCTACAGTTTGATTTGTTTTTGTAAACGATAAACAATATGCCACATCCGTTGTGGCGTCGATATGGGATACGAACCTGGGGACAAAGTTAGTGGATTTAGTTTGGCAAATGCCAACTCAGAAGTTGGTGGAGATGTTGTTGATTTCGACAAGATACTGACTGATGTAGGAGCGGTGGTTGTGTTCGAATGCAATCATTGCCCCTATGTTGTTGGTTCGTTTGATAGAATTGATCGTGCTGCGCTGAAAGCCGCCGAGTTAGGCATGGGTTTTGTTGGAATAAATTCTAATGACCCGGAAAAATATGTAGAAGATTCTTTTGAAAATATGGTCAAAAGAGCAAACAAAGGTATGTCGTATGCATATTTGCATGACGATTCTCAAGAGGTGGCCAATTCCTGGGGGGCAGAAAGGACCCCTGAATTTTACCTGATGGATGGCCAAGGCGTCGTAGTATATCGTGGCCGGCTTGATAACTCTCCAAAAAATCCGATGGAAGCTACTACTAGCGACCTTTCTGATGCCATGGATTCATTATCGATGGGAGATTTGCCACCAGTGGCAAGAACTCAATCGATTGGATGTTCTGTCAAATGGAAATATTGAGACTGTAGTATGAGCGGTTGCTCATTACGCCTATTTCATCCGAATTTATATCGTGGGCGCTGACACTCCTTTATATGATGTTCAAGAATCAGAATAGTTATGATGGATGCAAATATAGTGATATATGCACTAAGTGGGGTTGTTGTTATCTTGTCCTTGATTCTTAGTACAAGGCTTGTAAAAAGACGAAAAAATAAGCCAGAAAATATCTGGGAAAATTCGCCTAACACGCATGTATCTCAAAGGTTACAAGCATCTCCACCGCCACCACCCCCTCCTCCACCGATGTATCGTCCAAACCAACCGATGAGCCCTCCCTCTCCGCACTTGTTTTCCTATAGATGATGTCAAAACCTATCGCTGTATAACAGGGGTAATGGCGAATCGGTGGTTTTCCAATTCTTATTCAGAAGCTGCTGGGAGATTTGCTATTGGTTGTGATTTACTAAGGGAGAATAATCATAATGTTGAACATGAGCGATTATTGCTTGATATGAAAGGGCCTGAAGATGAGCCTTTGGCAATTGATGTTGCAGTTATCGGCTCTCTAGAAAGTGGCAAGGTTCTTCTTTCAAGTTCAGGAATTCACGGAGTTGAAGGTTATCCTGGAAGTGCAATCCAACTCTCATTACTAGAGGATTTGGCTAAGCGGGAACCTTTTGATAGCCATGCGGTTATATTTGTTCATACAATAAACCCCTACGGCATGGCATGGTGGAGAAGGTTCAATGAAAACAATGTCGACCTTAATAGGAATTTTTTGCGCAGTGATCAAAAATACTCAGGGGTTCCAGAAGGATATCATTTTGTAAAGGAATTTCTAAATCCAGAGTCTCCGCCTCCTTTGAGAGAAAGATGGTTCAAATTAAAAGCCCTAAAACTAATCCTAAAACATGGCTTTAACAATCTAAAACAATGGACTGCTGAAGGCCAATACGAGCACCCTAAAGCAATACAATTTGGCGGAAAAAACCTTCAGCCTGGCCCAACATTATTGTTAGATTACTTAGATAAAAAACTCGAAGGGGTTTCTAAAATTTGGGCGATCGATTTGCACACAGGGTTGGGGCCAAGTGGACATGATACATTGCTAGTTTCGGCAGGAATGAATAAAACAGATTTTGATAGATTGGAAGTGATGTTCCCTGGGCATGTAGAAAGCCTAGACCCTAACCAAGGGGTTGGTTACGAGATTGTTGGAGATTTGCATCAAGGACTTGAGAGCAGATATCCTCACATAAATTGGACTTCGATTACTCAAGAGTTTGGTACATTCAAGCCAGTTCAGGTAATCAGGGCTAGCCGCTCAGAAAATCGTTGGACTCAATGGGGAGAATATGAAACCGAAAGAGATGCTAAAATGCATTGGAGTAGGTTGAAAATGCTGAGGACTTTTAATCCAGACGATTCGGTTTGGCAAGAAAAAATTATTTCCCGCGGTAATATTGTATTTAATTCAGCAATTGAGGACTTGTTAGGTGCAGAGGGCAGGATTTGAACCTGCGAACCGATACGGACTGGGACCTCATCCCAGCGCCTTTGACCAAGCTGGGCAACCCCTGCAGCAAATTGTCCACTTTTCACGCGTATATCAACAACGCGACTTGACTCAATAAAAGATTGAACAGCAGGTCAGTGAGCCATCTGCTGCTCTAATTTCCGACATATCTAGAGGAATTGTTTCAAAACCTCTTTCTTCTAGTTTAGACTTGACTACAGGATAGCCTTCAGCAATTATGACTTTGTTATTTTCTAGCCCTATCGTATTGCAACCATACACTTCTTCTTCGGGCATTACCAATAATTCACAATCATTTGGCAAGTCGCCAAACACTTCTAGTGAAAGATATCCTTCGGGAACTAGAATCAAATTATCACTTGGTGCGGACACAATACTGGTTAGATGTAGCGCGTGAGAAGGAATGTCAATTACTCGGAGTTCGTGACCGAGTCGGTCTAGTAGCTCTTTCAACTCTTGAATTCCTTTATCGTTAGTCCTAGTAGACCTTCCTACAAAGAATAAGTCTCCTAAACGAAGTATATCTCCTCCATCCATCATGGCCGGAGAATGCATAGAATAGATTTGGTGCCCTTCTAAAGAATTGGATAAGAACTCTGCGATTGGCGGTTGCTCTCCTCTTCTAGATTCATGCCCGGCAACAGGAAGTAATACGTGCCCATCGATTACAATAGCCTGATCTTCTACAAATATGCAATCGGGATGATTATTGTCTGAAGGAAGAATTGTAACTTCTACTCCATTGGATTCTAAGATTTCCACATACTTACTATGGGTTAATCTCGCATCTTCAATTGAAGTAGGCCCTGTTCCAAAATAGCGTGATAGTGCATCGGTATAGGTATCAGGAACTGCACGGACTAGAGCACGACGCTTTTGGTCAATCCTTACAGTCGCCATCGATTATTCCGGCCGTCGGTGTATGTATAATTCTTGTCCTGAATGCGGAAATTGTATTCCGCAGGACGGAAGGTGCAAATGACCAATTGCTTCAACAATAATGAGTATTTAGCCGCTCCATGGATGTTGCACGTGCAGTACTCATGGTTGCGGTAATGTGCCTTGCTCCACTATCTGGCTGCTTCGGCGAAGAGAGTAATTCCGACATACCTGATTCTTCTGAGCTATCTGTGTTACCAGAAATTATCCCAGGAGGTGAGTGGACCGATATTGAGCTAGGTGCTCAAGCAGATATGAGTGTGTTTATTCCTTACTTTATTCAAGACCCTGGTTCACTAAGGGCGCAAAATGGAACTGTTATTGATATCAAAGAAGGGTCCTCTTTTAATGTGAAAATACTATTCCCTCCTAGAAATGCCAATGTCATGTTATTGATTGGAGAGTATGGTCGTGAAAATTGGCCTATTCGCTCAGCAGATGAATCATGGATGGATTGGAAAGAAGACGCTTCAAGAGGCTCTTATGTCATGACTTCGGCTAATGAAGATCCAAATGGGATATTACCATGGGTTGTGCCTACTAATTCAACAAGTGGAGTGGTCAATGTCAAGGAGATCATAACAATTCGAGATCAACGTTCTGACCTTAGTGAAGAAAATGGGGTTGGGGCAAGTGGAGGATGGTTGAATGGCCGAGATGTATACGAATGGGTTGATTTCATCACTGACGAAACACCAGACCCTCTAGACCCAGCTGATGGCGCAGTAGGATACCTTGACCGCTGGATTGGAAATGGAAACCCTGCCTATGAAGATGCGATTACTTATTTTGAAGGTGTTATGATTGGTTATGGTTTAGATGTTGAAGTCCATCGGTTCCAGTCTGGAACATTATGGGCAGTGAACATCTGTGGCTACAAAGCAGGGACTGTGTATCCTGACGAATGGTTAGTTTTTGGAGCGCATTTTGATATCGCTCCATATGCAACCCCAACCTCCCTATTACCTGGACTAGAACAAACCGGATATGGGACTAGAACTGGGGCCTATGATAATACTGCGGGCACTTCTATGGTTCTTACAACCGCTAGTGTTCTCGCTGATTTTGATGCTCGTAGAACGATGGTCTTCTGCTTATGGTCTTCTGAAGAAGAAGGTTTGTGGGGTTCAAGCGCGTTTGCAGGAGATGTTCCAGACGGAGTTACAATCAGTAATTATCTCAATCTAGATATGGCTGGAATAAATTATCCTGGTAATTTCGCTCTTTCAGTCTATCTTGGACCTGATGGAACTGGTGATGTAATTGACCAGCCGGGAATGTACCATCTAGCTGAATGGATAGGGGCCGATGCTTTTGATCTTGCATATCAAATTGAAAGAGGTAGAGAGGAATGGGCCGCCACTGGTGAAAGTCCGTTGTGGCAAAATAACTACGAAGATACTGTTGCAATATATGAATCTCCTACGGCAAGAAGTGACCACGACCCATTCCAACAAATCGGTGTTGCTACACTAGGGTGGAATGGTGTTGTTGATGGATACCCTTGCTATCACAAAACTTGTGATAAACTCTCTACAATGGAAGAATACATGGTTACAGATAACGCAACAGGTGAAGCAAACTTGGTTCACTCATGGGACATCGTAACATGGTGGGCGGTCTATGCATTCCTGCATATGGACCAAACTCCTGTTCCAAACGAGTTGTGATTACCCTTCAATCACTGGTGTTTTATCCTCCTCTTCTGATGTCACTATTTTTGCCCAGAGATACTTGGTTCTCCGGGGCCGCCTTTGTCCTTGGGATTGTTGTCGCTTCCTTAACAGTCCATTTACAAGTGGTCTAGCCAATGTTGTTTCCTCGTAGAGATATTGTACCTGTACCCTATTCAAACCTTCTATCATCCGTCTATACCAAAAAGCGCAGCATTGAGATAGGAAATAGGGCACGCATAGTACATGGCGAGAGGGTTTTCTGCACTACTGCTCGTCAGTATAATGTGTCTTGCACCGTTGTCAGGTTGCTTTGGTGAAAGTGATGACTTGTCGGTTGATAAGGGGGACGTGAAAATTACTCCTGAGATATTGACTGGGGGCGTCTTTCAAGGGGTGACTATCATGGCAAAGGCGGATTTATCTGCCTTTGTTCCCTATCTGATTATGAATAAGGATACTGGCTTTGTTCAAAATTCTACAGTTGTTGATATTAAAGCTGGAGAATCTGTTTTACTATCGGTCCTTGCACCACCTAGAACAGATCTCGCAGTAATTCTAGTCGGTGAATACGGACGTGAAGATTGGCCGATTCGTGACTTACAAGAGTCTTGGCGGACATGGTATGAACGCAATGGCCATGATAGAGAAGATAACCAAGGAATTTCCAGAATTTCTGGAATAAATGGTTCTCTCGATACTGTGCAGCCTTCTGGAAATAATGGAGGTACTGCTATCGCATACGTGCTTGCTATCGAAAGGACTGCTGCTGCTGCTTATTCTGAGGCGGAAGGTGGAAGGCATTCTACTGGAGTTGTAGATGGTAGAACTACCTACAACTACTTGTCAATGCTAACTGATGAGACGCCGGACCCAACTGATGCCGCTGATGGAGCAAAGGGATATCTTGACCGTTGGGCGGGTCAAGGAAATGCTGCATACCACGATGGTGCTCATTACCTAGTACAAACTTTGGAGAGTTTCGGTCTCGAAGTAATCACTCAAAGATTCACTTATGAATCTGTGATGACCGGTGCACAAAATCCTGAAGCATACAATATCTGTGGATATAGATGGGGAGAAGTTGATGCTGACAAATGGATGGTTTTCGGTGCGCACTTCGATATTGCTCCACCGATTAACGCTGGTATGCTAGACCCACATATATTCGGGCGAACATATGGTACTCGTGTTGGCGCATATGACAACACAGCAGGAACTAGTATGGTTCTAACCGTTGCAGAAGCAATGGCTGAATTCAGTACGCGTAATACAATGGTTTTCTGTTTGTGGTCAGGTGAAGAAGGTGGCAAAAGAGGAAGTGATTTTTGGACAGATTACTGGGTGAAGGAAGACAACCCTGATGTCGAAGTTACCAATTATGTAAATTTGGATATGGCGGGAGTTAACTGGCCTGGCGGCGGCGGAGCACCTTGTGGTAACGGGCATGGTGGCGGTACTGGAGACTGTGATCCCGATCCTGCAATAGACCCTGATGGTTATCCTAAGGATTCTGAGGTTTGGCCAATGCGTGTTTACATCGGACCTAGCCTAGACCACGATGTCATGAATCAACCAGGAATGGTGAATCTGGCAATGTGGATTGGTTCTGATGCTATTGGAGTGGAAGAACAAATGGCTCCACTGATTGGTACTGACTTTTCAGCAGATACATGGAAAGTGGATGATTGGTTAGAAAAGGATAGGCCAGAAATTATTGTCTATGAAGATACAACTGCACGTTCGGATCATGCTACATTCCAAGACAACCTTGGAACTGTTACAATGGGATTCGGCGGCCTAGTAGATGGTTACTGGTGCTACCACCAAACCTGTGATACAGTCGATGAAATGGAAGATTGGATGGATACTACTGGTAAGGACTACGGGGAAGAGCAAAGCGGTACAAGTAACCTAGTGGATGCTCTAGACACCATCACATGGTGGGCAACTTACTCTTTCTTCCATCTGGATGAAAACCCTGTAAGAAATGCTTACTTGGAAGATTCAGAATAATCCGGCAATCGATACTGAAATCGATATGGCATTCCATGTACCTGTTAGCATCAACAGTGTCAATCCAATGAATAGGGAAAAGAATGCAAACCAGACGCCTTCATTCCAATCTTTGATTTTGGCTCCATCCAAAGGCCCGAACGGTAGCATATTGAATGCTCCAAGAATTAGATTGGCCGTAATCCAAAAGAATACTAAATCGTAAATCATTGGTTTGAGATTGATGCCTCCTTCTGCGATATACGAGGTTGCCCCCGCAACATCAGCTCCTGTTAATCCAAGAATTAGCCCGCCTAATGGAATGCCGATTATGAATAGAAGAAGGTTGACAACAGGGCCTGCTAATGCAATATGGCCGTTTTGGCGCCTAGTTACAATTCCAGCAACCATAACCGCTCCTGGTGCCATAAATACAACTCCAAGGAGTGCTGCAAGTCCTAACCCAAACCTTAGACCGCCTGGATCTGCTCTGAATTCGGCCCAACAGCCATATTTTTTTGCTATTATTTTATGCCCGATTTCATGTAATACAAATGCAGGCCCTACTGAAATTAGCATTACTGGCATAGAAAGGAAGAGAATAGATAGCCAAATACCTGAACTAGAAAACTGAGAGATACTGAAGATGCCACCAACACGCATTAGACCTAATGCAAGAGTAAAAGCACCTGTGGCTAATAGTAGATGCTCTTTTTCTTCTTTAGAAAAATGCCAGAGCCTACCTTTGTGCAATTCAACCGGGTTGCGATGATTTACTCCAAACATACTTCCCAGACCTGAGGTATTCCTATTGCCGACATCGATGTGAATAGTTCCATCAGAAGAATGGTGTGCATGTACTCGGTGTATCTTAGGCTGCGTCTTTGAAAACAGATCGTCTTCCAAAATATCAGCCCGAGAGTCCCTCGCCATGCTGCTTTCTAAGCACGGTGGGATTTGAAGCCTCGCGTGCAAGGCTTCTAGTCACAGGCCGGCAAGGGAAGGGCACAGGGGACTAACTACGCCCCTATGCAGCAAAATAAAACGGGGATTTCTATGAGTGATGAAAATTGGGCGGAGGTCAAGGATATCGCGTTTTTACACGAGTCTGGAGTTTCACCCGAGAAGATTGCTAAGGTCAAGAAAGTCAGTATTGAAAAGGTCAACAAAATCCTTGGTAATTTGGATGAACTGGTTGCTAAAAGGAAAAAAATGAACATCGTTCAAGATGTTGGAAATCAAAATCCCTGGAAAGAAGAGTTGCCCCCTGAAGAGATATTAGACTTGATGGCTGAAAGATTAGAGGCGGAAGATCGTCAAGATGGTGCTCGCACTGTTCCAAGCCGCCCTATTGCCGCAGTAGACCGTTCAGATCGTGTCGGAGAAGACCGAAAGATGGTTGATAGGCTTGCGGGAGAAGAGGCAGCGGCTAAAGTTTCTAAGCCGTTAAAGGAAGTTGTAGAAGCTGCTACAATCGAACAACGAATTCGTTCACGCAAGGATTGGGATGAAACTATCTCAGATGTTTCAGAAATGTTAGATGATGATTTAGACTTATAATCTTCTTGATAAGTAAATAAAATTAATGCTTATTAGAAGATGTTTGGGCTTTTTCCTTGATTTTAAGACTCACAGCCAGAAAGTGTGTAACTTACACGTGTTGTTCCTTTCCCCTTACTTTTCTTACCTAGAAATTTCATCTCGCCTATTTCTCCAATCGCCTTCACGTGTGTGCCTGCACAGGGGCATAGGTCGACATTATCGCCAATTCTTACAACGCGTAATTGTTTAACAGAGATCGGTAATAAGTCCATATTTGTTCGATCTGAGGGCATGATCTCATTGATTTCTTCACGAGTCATTATACCATCTGTGACCTCTAGATTGCTTTCAACCAATTCGTTCGCCTTCGAGAATACCTCGTCTATCATTTCTTCATCAAATCGTACTGGATTAAAATCGATTCGAGAACGGTCTGAATGGATCTGATTTCCTACAGTTCTAGCTCCGTCATACATCTCATAGACTAGCCCACTAACCAAGTGTTGAGCAGTGTGCATTCTCATGTGGGCAAGTCTTCTATCCCAGTCAATTTCTCCCTCGATGGTATCTCCTACACTGAGGCCGTGGTCCTCTCCAACGAAATGCTGTACATCATTACGTCCACGTACCTCGCTTACCTGTAACTCTCCGCTATCCCATCGTATAGTTCCAGTATCCCAATTCTGGCCTCCCCCTAATGGATAAAAGAGAGTTCTATCCAAGACTACTGAGTTTGTATCTGTGCTTGTGATTCGGGCTTCAAATTCTGTTTCATAGCCCGCTAGGATGCTTGTCATGTACAACTTTTCAGTTCCCATAAAATTCACTAGTCACTTCTCACTCATATGCTTGTGTATTGTTTAGAAGGGTTCTCAAACGATAACATTGACGCGAGGATATGACTGCTGAAACTAGGCCGCTTCGACGCTTGTTTCGGCACATTAGTCCACATCGCTCAACGGTGCGCCTAGCGGCATTTTGTTCAATATTAAACAAGATTTGGGATTTGGCTCCACCATTACTAATCGGTTTGGCAGTCGACATTGTTGTCGAAAAAGAAGATTCGTTATTAGGTGATTATGGAATTATCGACCCTTGGCACCAAATGGTCTTCCTATCAATACTCACCTTTGCAATATGGGGTTTGGAATCTATTTTTGAATATCTATTTGGTATTCTGTGGCGAAACTTAGCTCAAACTGTGCAACACGATTTACGCCTGGAAACATTTGACCACGTGCAAAAACAAGGTATGTCTTGGTTTGATGAAAGAAGAAAGGGCGACCTTATGGCAGTACTAAATGATGATATAAATCAGTTAGAAAGATTTCTCGATAAGGGTGCAAATGACCTCTTGCAAGTGGCTACAACCGTGATAATTGTCGGCG
>Ga0066836_10000958_pt1 | contig 14833 bp, 22 predicted proteins | sample ETNtaG_18_FD_71568 | JGI IMG/M metagenome (GOLD analysis project Ga0066836, IMG submission 71568) | Marine microbial and viral communities from oxygen minimum zone, Eastern Pacific Ocean - ETNP201302SV91 | ecosystem: Environmental > Aquatic > Marine > Oceanic | place: Pacific Ocean: Eastern...
CGTTGTAAATCTTTTTTAATATCTTTTTTATTATCAGCATCAACTTGTACAATTAAATCAATGTCACCAAAATCATGTTTACCTGAAGCATTAAAACTTCCACTGATTTTAGCACCACGGAACGGCGCAAACCCTTTTAAAACATCATTTACATAACGTTCTACTGTAGGTTTAACATATTCTCTATCTATTCTATGTGATCCTGCTACACCGCTCATAATTAATCCGTTGGGTACATTTGATCTGTATAATCAACTTTAAATTTCTTTTTGTTCTTAGGTATAAAATCTCTAGCACGTTTTACACCTGCTTGCATTGCTTTTCGTATTTTCTTTCTTCGCTCAGGTGTAGACCATTTAAATCCTCTATCTGGATGTTGCGGAGAATTCATTGCGGCAGTATGTAACCAACTACCTTTTTTTGCGGCAAGTGCTTTATTAAAATAATCTTGGCTATGAAAAAATGCACCACCTTTTAATTCCGGTCGTAAATCACTTCTAACCCATTTGCTGATTCCGGCGCCTTCTGTTATTATTTCATTTATTTTCATGCTTTCTCCGTTCGATATTTTGCTAGGTTACTATTGTCAGGTAAAAACTTACCAGTTAACCCTAATACTTTTTGATTCCTAATCCAATACTTTTGCATATCATCCGGAATATCTACTCGTGTTCTATCTAATATTTTTAGATAGATTTGCATTACATTATCATAGTCTGGATGATTTACAATAGCATCGTGTAATGTAAAATAATTATCTAATTCTGCTCTCGATAAACTAATACCAAATAATTCATTGAGTAAGTTTAATGCTTCCTCTGGTGTTCTTGCAACTACTTCTTTAGTTGCCTTATCTTTAACACCTACTTTATGATTAAATGAAAAATTCTTTGCTTGAAACATTGCTAACATTAATTGTGTTCTATGCAACCCTTTAACATTAGAATTTTCATCATATTCACTTGAGGAATAACTAAATTCTAACCAAGGTAAATGTCCTACCATCCAATCAATTTGTATACCTATATTTAAATTATTACCTTCTTCATCAAATTGCGGAAACATTCCAAAAGCATTACCAGGAGTAACTTTTTTAGGATCCATATGTATAGTAGGTGCATGTTCATTAACATATTCGCTAATTAAAACTAATGCGGTTTTCATAGCAACTTCTTCGTCGCTTGATGTTCTTGCTCGCTTTTTAAACTGATCAAATCTTTGAACAAATTCTTCAGGTTTAAGATTCCATGCCGTAACTGTTTGAGTAGAAATACCTTGAGGAAATAATTTTGTAGCATCTATTGCTAAATCAATATCACCACTAGTACTTCTTTTACCTACTGAACCTGTAGGATGAAAATCGTTAGGATTTATATTTGCTCTAGGAAAAACTTGTTTTAATTCTGCGAAGTATTTTTCTAAGGTAGGTTGAATATTTTCTCGGCTAATGCGGTCAGTATTACCTCCAAAGACGTTACCGCCTTCTAATATAATCTCCCTGACTAGCATTAAATTTCTCCGAATTGTTTTTTATATCTATTTTGTTTGGCAAGTTTATTGTATGCATTTACTAATGTTTCCATCTTGTCTTGAAACACCGGGTTGTCATTATTGTATAACAATTTATATGCTCGCCGAACCATAAACGGATCTGCTGGGTCATCAATATCTGCGGTTGCAATGCTTTTAGCAAGTTCCATTAATTGTCTAGCAACATTACTTTGCAATGACTTAATATCATATGTTCCGCCACTGCCAGGAAAAACGTCGGTGCTAAAAGGATCCTTAGGATCCTCTTTTAATCTATCAATTACATCTTTCTCAGTAAAAGCCTGTTGGATTCTACGTTTAGGTCGTGGACCTCGCATTACTCGCTTGCTACTTCCAGTAAATTCTATCTCAGATATTTTCATTGCTTGGTGCCCGTTTCATTCCTGTTACGAATTTTTTCGGATCTTGATTTTTAATGCTAATCAAAAGCCGTCGATGTAAATCTAGTGCTACTTCTTTATCATATGTTTCATAAATCATATCAATCAAATTAGTTACAGTTGATACAATATGCTGTCCACGAGATTCAATAACCATCCCTTTATTCTTAGGAGGTATTACTTCGTTAATCTCTTGTAACAGACTTTTAGTTCTACGTTGCATATTTCTTAGATCCTGTTATAAATATTTATATGAAATTGACACATATTATTGAACAACCTGAAGGGCCTCCGCCCATTAATCTTCAAGCAATCGAAGGCATGATTGCTCAAGTTGTCCCCGATCCTGCATATGCTGATGAAATTCGTCAAGCAATCGGTATGTTAGGAAGCGGACGACAATTAACTCGTGAACACAACCAAGTAATATTGACATATCTTACAATGATATCTGGTTAATGTATCTTTTTAATTAACGATTTTAATCTATCTGTTTGGTCAACTGTTACTGCTTCTTTTGGTTCATCATCACGCATTGTTGACGTCTTTTTTAGTTTTTCGTACAGATTTTCTTGTGGTGTTTCTTCCATATCATCTGCTAAATCTTGTATTCTTAGTGTATTAATATCAAAATCTAATTCTACTTTTTGTCCTACACCACTACTGGATCTAGTTTTCATAAATTGTATTTGCACTCTACCACGTTCTCGCATTATTCTACTAGTAAAAATTGCAATAACGTTATCTGCTGTTTGTATTTTACTAAGTCCTCCTGCAATATGTGAGTGATCAAATTCTATTTCGTCTACTGCACTTCTGTTTAACTGTGATGCCGTTGCAAACAAATAATTTCCTTCTACTGCAAAGTTCCTAAGTTCTTCACTAACAAACTTATCTTTAATAAACAGATCACTTGGTGGTACCTTCCGTTGTGCTGGCATCATTAAATCTAGATAATCTACTAGTATGCATTGTGGTTCTACACCTGTTTGTGTAGTATATTCTTTTAAATAAACTTTTATATCATTAACTGTACAACCATTTGGTAATTGTATAATTTGTAAATTACCTTTTTTCTTTCCATGCATTTTAACTTTTAATTCAACATCTTCGATATTTTTAAATATTTCTCTTGTTGAATATCCTGTTATCATACTGTCTAATCGCATTGCAGTTAATCCTTCACTAAGTTCTAAACTTAGATATATTACATTAAATCCTGCTTCAGCCCAATTAAGTGCTAAGTTTTGTAAGAATAAACTTTTACCTGCACCCGATCCTCCTGCAAATATACTAAGTTCTCCTCTATTAAATCCACCATACAATTTGTCATCTATTGTTTTCCATCCTGTACTTGTACTACCATTTTTATCTCTTAACTCTTGTAACCGAGAAAGTGGATCTTGCCAATAATCTGTTCCTAGGTTTTTTGTTAAACCAATACTAACTGCTTCTTTAATTATACCTTCTACTGTACCATATTCTTGTGTTTCTAATAAATCTGCAGATTCTATAATTGCTTTTTCTAATGCCTTATGTTTACAAAATTGTTCAAACTCTCCTAAGAACCAATCTGTTTCATGTTTTGTAACTGGTACTTTTTCAAACTTTCTTTTTGTCTTTGCATTTAATATTTCAAACCCAGGCATAGCAGAATGTTCATCTGAATATTCTTGTATAAATTCTACACTTTCTCTAAGTGTAGCATCAAAGTAATCAGGTTGAACAATATTACTACATCTTGCATAAAGTTCTGGTTCTGTTACCAAAAATTCTATAAACATTTTTTGTAATTCGTATGTATAATCTACTTCAGCCATTTTTTCTGCTTTAATTTAATTTTGATTTTGTTATATTCCTTAGCATACAGAATTGTAAGTAAGGCTTCGAGCCTGCCATAATGTGCTACTGCATCACAAATATCTTTAATACCTTCCGGCCATTCTGGCAAACTTATATGCCATTTGTTCTCAACTGCAATATCCATTAAGTTGGATTCTTTGCCGTCTTTATCTGGTACTACAACTTTTATTGTTGGCAAGTGATTTAATAAATCTACTTGTCTACTATTACAATGATTACCACAAACTGCAACACCATTTACCATTAGTGCATCAAATGGGCCTTCGCATACGATCGTATATTTAACATTAGTTTGCTGATCATAATTAAATAAAAAACTTTGCGGAGACCTTGTAATATATTTTGGCGTATTTCTTGACTTTGGTCGTTTGCATAATCTAGCAGTATATCCAACAATTTTATTATTATACTCAAATGGTAAAATTATACGTTCATTAAAATTGTATACTTTCTCACTTGTATAGTGCCAATTACCTGCTTCCAATAAACTACGTTTTTCTAAGTATTTTAATGCTTTAGTAAACTCGTCTGTTGCTTCACAATCTAATATTGGTTTAGCATTAATTGGTAGTTTTTCTTCTTTCCATTGTCCTGGTATTGCTAATGAATCAAATGTAACCTGTGCTTTGTCAGGTTCTATTTGCATTGAAGCAAATATAAGTTTTTTAATGTCATTATCTGTTGCTCCAAGATTAGTTAATAAAACCCTAAACTTAGATGTAATTTTTCTACCTGGAAGCCATGATGTTTTAAAGCCACAATTAAAACAATGATATGCTACTGCATCATTATTAAAATTAAAGCCTCCTCGTTTTCTTGTATCAGGCCGTGTTTGTCCGTTATATGTACATACCGGACAGTTCATGGTATGCCATCCACTAGGACTGACTTTAGTATTGATTGGAAGTAATGTTTTTACGTAATCTAGTATCACGCTCGTATTAAAATTTTGGTTAATGTTCCTGCATTACTTACATCTGGTACATGCTGAAATTTTATATACTTTGTTGCAATAGTTAAATTATACGGATCTAATTTTGTTGTAGCAGATGTATAATCAACATAATCATTTACTGATCCTAATGGTATAGCAAACCATGCACTACTACCTGAAACTGTATCATCTAACGTTCCATATGCATATAGTTTACCAAAATAAGCATCTAGGTATGCAACAAAAGTAATTAACCCGTGTTTATCTGCAACTTCGTGTACTCTAATTGAAGAACTTTCAAATATGCCTGAACCACCACTAGTTTCATTAAATGTTGAAACTGTAATACTATCTTTTGGCGATGCTATAATCGAGTCTTCTATTTCTACATTTAAATTACCAGTTCCTGCTAAGTTTGTAAACAACGGTTTTTTAACTCCAACTGAATCTTCTGTATAAAAACCTAATCTATACATCCCTGGATCCGTGTGTTCAAAATCACCAGCGGCAGTAATCAAATCGAAGTTTCCTTCTGTTACAGTATTTTTAGAACACTTAATATTTTTTATTAATGTCCCGTCCGTATTCAATATATTAGCATATACGGACAAGTTATCAATCTTTACTGCTTTTCTATCTTTATCTTTAACTTGAAAATTAACCGTATTTGCTACGGACTTTATTATTTTAACATTTCCTGCTTGCATTGTCAAGGCACCTTTTGCGGGGTTATTTTCTAAATAATACGTATTGGTAAATGTATAAATATTCACAGTGAAACACACCCCTTTATAATATTTATGGACTACGAACAAATTTTAAAACGATTCCCTTTTTTAAGTATTATTAGATCTAACGATAAAGAATACTTAGGGATTATACAACAATGTGATTCTGCATATGTTATGTTTTTTGACTACAATTCTATAAAAAACCCACAACTTAAAAAAGCATTCATCAGTTTAGGTGAAACTTGGTGGTGGGAATCTAATAGAAAGATTCCGATAACATTTTTTCTGTATAACGACATGAAAGAGTTTTATCCATTCTTAATGGTTCTTTCGGCAAAAAATACAACAATTGACAGAGGTCACGAAATTAATTTATTTAATATCTCAGAAAAGCGGACTAAGCGTCGCACTATAGAATTAGTTAAAAAACAATAGAATTTAACTGCATTACGATAAGTATTGCGTAACTTATAGCATGGGATTTTTTAAAGTAATATGTACCATCTACTGGTTTTTGCCACACTTTTTGTTCTATCTGTTGCCATTTTTCTTCCAATAATTGTCGCTTTGCTGGCCTTATAATTGCTAGAACTGCGGCTAATTGTTCAACACTTCTTGGTTGCAACTTTCGTAAAATATCAATATGGTCGTGTATATGAAATAGTTTTTTAACTACTTTCTCATCCAATAATAAGTCCCAATTTGGTTCTTTGGAAATCAGTTCTTCCAGTTTATTTGGATTAATATCTTTGTATGCACTATTATTAATCACATCTAATTTAAAAAAACCAAGATTATCTGCTGTTTTATAATCTACGGCACAAGTACCATTTAACCAATCGGCTGGTACATTATGAAAATAAACACCAGTCTTATGCTTTTTATTATCTGTGAGTTTAGCAGGAACATGTTTGAATAATTCTAATACTTTATCTCTATCTGCTACATCAATATCAACATCTGTATTAAACGCCATTAAACTTCATTTCCATTATTACATTATTAGCCCAATTAATGTCATCTCTATTTCTATCAAATAACCGATTCCATTTTGGTAGATCATCTCCAATCCAAGTATCTAAATGTTTAAGTTCGCTATCTTCCATTTTAGATAATAACTGCTTTCCAAAGTCTGTACCAACTGCAATCCATAAACTTAATTTACCATCACGTATAAGTTTTAATATCGTTGGCGAGTTAACATTTTTATAGAAGTCTTGCATTGGTTTATTTTGATCCTCTGCCCAATCTTGTGTACACAATACAAATTTTTCTAATGCACGTTGACACGATTCTTTTAATGCATGTTGTTTAATAAATTTGTCATACGTTGTATCCTTTCTCCAATGATCAACTTTAACGTTATTATCACAGATCCAATCCATAAACTCTTGATAGTTTTTAATTTGTGCTTCTAACAAATACCTAGCAAATTTAATAAATTCCATGTAATGTCGTGATGATAAAAACTTTGATATATCTGCTTGTCTATATGTATTTCTAGCAAGAAATTTATTATAACACCATAGTGCTATAATCATATACTTCTCATCTTTATCGTTGTTATATAATTTTTTTGGACAAGAATGCGATGCTAATGTTGTTTCTTTTACAAATTCACGGTTACAAAAACTACATTTAAACTTTGCCATCTACTTCATTTATCATATTTTGAATTGCTTTTTTATCATTTAGCAATATGTTTAACTCGTCTTGATTTAAACTTGGATACAACGAACTTAATCTATCTGCAAGTTCGTCTTTTTTAGTTTTTTTACTAACACCAATCCACGGATGGAATTGATTAGTGCCTATACCAATAACAGATGCTAATTGCCAAAATAGTTTTTTATGTTTGTATAAAACTGAAAAGTTTTTGTTTAGCAATTCATTAGCATATGTTAGATAATGAGTCTGTAACTCTTTGCTACCTTTAATACTACTAGTCCATCGTAGCACCATAAACGGACTAAACTCTTTTTCTTGTTCTTCGGATAGTTGATCATAGAAGTCTTTATTGCGTCTATCAACTGCTCCTAACATTGATTTAAGGTCAATCTTTTTCATAATAAATATATATTACACTATTTAGGTTGTTTTCGCAACCTTTATTATGGGGCACCACCTCGTAGTTGAATAGAACAACATAGGAGAAAACAAATGGGAAGACCAATTAGTAAAAGACATATAGGTTCACCTGATGCAGGTAACGAATTAAAATGTCGGTATCATACCGGAGCCGCAGAAGTAAACGGCTGGATTGTTGCACAAAAAGGTGCAAAAAAATATAAATGTTATGATGGTTCAACTTATGCAACATGCAAATTAGTTGACAAAGCACAAGGTTCATTAGCCGCTGGCGAAATGACTGTTACTGTTAAAGACGATGGCGGAACAATTCGCCAGGTCACAAAAATTACAGGACATAGAGTTATGCTTGATTCAGGCACATCTCAGCCTTGGACATTTACAACAGATGCCGCTGACGACAAAGTGGAAATTGAAGAAGCAGGAACGGACGATTCCTTTACCGGCTCAGACGATTTCGAAGCAGACTGATTTTAGGGGGAACAATAGTTCCCCTTATACCCACAACTTTTCAAAATCTAATACCTCAGGAATCTTTTGTATATCTTTAACAAAAAATGCACAAATGTTAGTCTTAGGATTAACAGGTACTGCTAATATATGCCCAACTCTTAACTTAGGTACATACCATTTTTTCTCAGTATAAACATTAACAACATCCAAATCACCAAAGTCTGGCATAATACTTGTATTACCCATATCCAAACAAAATGCAGAAAAACGCCTGCCTGCACAATGAACTAATGTTAATATTTCACTTTCGCCTGTGAATCTATCAGCAATAATAATATGCCAATCCAGTGGCATATGAAACCTGTTTCCTCCTATTTCAACTTCCAAACAAGGTGTGCTGAAACTTTCTAAAAATACTAATGGACAATATATAAAATCAGGAGTATTTGGATCACTATAATCTAATACTCCGTAATAAACATCATCTATTTCTTCTGGTATACGATCTATGTCGTATACTCCATGTTCTAGTGTGTGTAGTAGCATATTACCATTTTATTTTTTCTATTGTGTAAGGGTATCGAGCTTCATTATAAAATTTCTTACGTTCTGTAAGATGTCTTTTAGAAAATTTAGCAGAAGAAGTTATATCCCAAATTTGAACAAAGTTCTTATCTTTTGCTTTTCTAATACCTCTACCGATTGACTGTATGACACGGACAAAACTTTTACCTGGCTCGATAAGGACCAAATTAAATATCCTAGGTATATCGATGCCAACAGATGCAACCCCGTAAGTAGCAATAATTGCTTTGTTGTCAGCGGTTTGAATTTCATCGTATTGTTCTCTTCGGTCTGCTGACTTGACCGAACCTGATATAAAAACGCTCTCATTTCCTAATCCTTCTTGGAGTATTTTTCCTGCTTTAATACGATCAACTAGTATTAAAGTATTACCACCTTTTATTATGTCTTTTAATAACTCTATAACGTACTCCATACGAGTTTCATTTGTGGTAAGATATGATAACTCGCTTGCATAGTTATTATACTGTATTGTGTCCTGTAATTGCAAGACATTTACTTTGCAGTCTGCAAGTACTCCTTGATCTTGCAAATCCGACGCTTTTAAGCGGTTTACAACACCACCTAAACTAACAACTAATGAAACATATGCCCAATCCTCTTTTGGTATTGTGCCTGTTAGTCCCCAACGGATTGGTACCTTTGCAAATGGGCCTGTAAGTAATCGTTTAAGTACATCTGCTTTTGCCATGTGTACTTCATCAACAATAACTGCACTAATACCATCTATTAAATCATGTAATCCTAATTCACTTTCACCATCTTTAAATCGTTTATCTAATACATTAAGACTCTGCCAAGTGCATATCGTATGGGTTTTACCAATTTCCTTTCTATCCCCGTAATACACACCGGCATCGAGTCCCAAGTTGATATAATCCTTTTCGGTTTGGGTAACCAAATCCTTATTTGGTACAATAATTAATGTACCTCCATATTGTTCTACACGTTGGCTTAATGTGGCAGTAACTAATGTTTTACCTGCACCTGTAGCAATTTCTTGTAGACATTGTGGTTGTGATAAAAATTGATTTATAATACTAACTTGATAATCTCTCAGTATAATTGGACTGCCGGCATCATTATGACCTTTAGGCCATTTTTTATCTTTGTGGGTTTCTTCTGTGACTGTTACAAAATCTAATGCAGTACCTTCACGGCTATCTTTTATATCAATATGATAACCTTCGTTAATAAGTTCTGGAATAATATCTTCTAGGAGATTAAGGTAGGTAACGGCCCCAGGACTAAAATAACTAACACATCCGTCCCAACGGCCTAATTTGTAAGCAGGTACATGATAAGCATAAGGCATAAAATACTTAAATTTCTTTTCTAATTTACGCCTTGTCATTAAGCCTAAATTATGTATCTTTACGTTGACTTCATCTTTTATTTCTATTATGCAATCCATTTAGTTGCCAAAAAAAAAGGCCCATCAAGGGCCTTTTTATAAACCCTTACTCGCTTATCCTCGCTTTATGCAAGTATTCTCAGCAAGTGTCATCCAGCGATGCTCTGACATCTTTTTAAGGTCTGCCAGTTTTGTTACCATTCTCAAACTAACTTCACGTAATCGATCGGTATTGGATTCCATAAAATTAACTACTTCTTCCTCACCGGCTTTACCGAAGTTATATGTATTAAGCATTCCGTCTGCAACAATCTGCTTTACACGAAGCATCTTATCGTGCATTGTATCAAGTGTCAAGTCCAAGTAATGACATCTTGAAAGAATCGCTTCCAAGTGGTCCTTGATCTTTCCTTTGACTTTATCAAACTTTAAGTTTGTAATAAAAACAACTGATCCACAAAACTCAAATTTCTCTGGAACACCTTCTCTGCGTAATGCTGAACTCTCTGTGTTCCAACTAATCATTCGCTTGTTACTGGAATCAAGTGCCGCCTTCAGCAAGTTCAAACTAACTTCGTCCCAAAGGATGCTATCACAGTCATCAAGTACCAATACGCTTCCTGGATCTGCATACCTGTAAAGTAACTGGTACAAACCAATTGCACTTGCCGCACCTTTTTCAACACCAAATTTAATTGTGTTTCCGGCAAGTTTATCAAACATGCTATTCTTTTCCAGTACCTTCTCAACACCAAAACTTTTACCAACTCCTGGAGGTCCTGTTACAACCATTCCACGTACAATACCATCAACACTCGCTTGAGTCATTTCGTCCAAAATTTCGAAACGCTCTTTAATTTCGTTAATACGTTCCTCATCCGTTTTTTCTGCTACAACTACTGGTGCTTCCTCAATCATAGTCTCTCCTTCTCCTAGGTTTACATAAGGTGCATAATTGTGACTGGTAGTTTTAACTCGAATGTTATTGTCAGCGGTGCGAATAGTAATAAAACCATCCCATCCATCTTTTGGGGCGTTAAAAGGCTGATATTCTTTTACAAGAACTCCTTCTGTTCCTTGCATTCCTTGTCCTCTGTAACTTCCACCTGTTAACGTTACCTGTGTTCCTGGCTGTATCATGCTGTCTCCTTTGTTAGCGTGTTTGCCTGGTTGTTTAACTCAATATAATAATTATACGCTCTCGGGACTAAAAGGTCAACCTTTTTGTTCAATTTCTTTCATTTTTTTTCTATTTTTTGTATTTATTGAAGGTTTTCTAGGTCAGGATCCACAAAAAGTTTAACTTCCTTGTCAGTATTGGCCCAATCTGGATACATTTCTATTTCGAATCCATCATAGTGCCGTGATATAACTATTGTCTCTTTATAAAACTCAGCAAGTTTTTTTGCTTCGTTTTTAGCGGCATTTAATGTTTGGAATAAACCTGACTCTTGTTCTATCATAAAGTTATATCTTCTAATCCAGCAACTCTCAATTTAATAACATTATTAATTTGAAATTGTTTGGCTTCAAGGGCCTTCATTAGCCCATGATACTTGTTACGAACAAAGGCAATCTCGTTTATTAGTCCTTGTAGGTCTAACACGGATTGCTCTCCATCAACATATTTGTCAACATCTCTACTTGATAATGCTCTTTCGTAATGCTCTAAATATTTTCTAAAAAGCCTACCACGTTCTCTTCGCATTTCAATATTGAGATGTTCTAATATACCTTCAAGTTCTTGTAATTGATTAAATCTGTATGCCACAATACCCGGCATCTCTCTTGAGGTTCTTTCGACGTTGCCTTTCATAGAAACTTCAAGGCCAACATTTTCTAATTCGTTATTATAGTAATCAATACAATCAGGAATTTTACTTAAATCCTTTTGTATTTGTATAAACCAAGTTGACATTTAATAATTAAAATCTTCAGGTTCTTCAAATGTATCATCCAGTTCATCTTCATATCTAGTATCGATAACTGAATCTAATGTTTTGCTATAACCTCTGAGACTATGTAAACTATCTTCTATAGAATAACTATAATTTTCAAAAATTTCAACCAATTGATCGGTTGCTTCTTCTAGTTCCTTTTTATCCGTATATGCTTTTAACATGTCAAACATATCGTGAAAAAAAGCAACATCACTATCATTCATCTGCATCCGGCAAATCCTCTTGTATTTCTTCGTTATTTATAAGAGTCTCGGCCATTTTAACAATAGTATCTGCTTGAATTTCTCTATCACCGGTCTCATTAATTACTGTTTGTAATTTTTCGTGGCTCCAATTTTTACGGAACTCTTTAATTTCGTTACCATCTTTGGTTTGGTATTTTAACTTATTACCATCCTTTACAATGACGCCTGCTTTTTCAAACAAATCTAAACAACCACTATAAGGATCCATTCCAGTATCATATGGTATTTTAACTTGTACACTTTCAAACGGTTTTGCAAAACGTGTTTTCATTACTTTACATGCCGCTCTAATACCACGTATATCTGTAATTTTGTTTCCTGATTCGTCTTCTTTAAGTTTAAGTTTTTTCATTGCAACAACAATAGACGAAGCATATATAAATCCTTGTCCACCACTAATCTTATCATCTGGATCAAACATATCTTGTGATGCATATGTGTGATTAGTAGCAACTATTCCGACTGGATGTCCTGCAATTAAATTAACACTATTACGAACAAGGGCAGTCAATGCTTTGGGTTTTCTACCCATATCACCTTTCATGTCGCCTTTTTCAAATTGATCAACATCAGTTGGTGTAAGTAACATGCCTAATGAATCAGTTACAAACAAAACTTTTTGACGTTCTTCGTAAGGTACATCTGAATATTGTTCTTTATACCCTTTCATAAATTCACTTACAAATTTAGCAACTTCGTCAATCATTGATACACCAAATCGCATAAGTTTATCATCGGCTGTATCAACACCAATTGCTTCTAGCCAATCTGAATCTAGGGCATTTTCTGAATCAAGTATAATAGGTAAAATACCTTGTTTTTGTGCCTGTTTTACTAAGTTACCGGAACATATATAACTTTTGCCGGATCCACTTTCACCTGCAAAACATGTAACTCTACCAAGCGGAATACCTTTACTAAAGTCTCCACTAATCAAATAATTTAAAGCATAGTTACCGGTACTAATCCAATCAACAGGATCGTGAAATCCTACTGCCATTCCCGGTACTGCTTTTGTAATACTATTTCTAAATTTAGAAATATCAAATGGTTTTGACATTTAATTCCTCAAGAAAATGCGGGGCATCTCTGCCCCGCTGATTTAAGATATATTAAGAATTCTTGCGTTCACGGATCATTGCAAGAATTTGATCGGCCGAAGGCTTACTGCCGTCAGTTGCCTCTTCAGTTGCCGGTTGCGGATCTGCTTCTGGTGTCTGTTCTTCTGCTTTGGGTTGTTCAACAGTACTTGCAGTTTCGCTTATAGTGGGTTCTGGAGTAGGAACTGTTCTGGCGTTACCCTCAGTTTTACTCATGCCGGCTGGTGTGTAATATGAGCCCCATTTTGCTGGGTCATATAAATCACCGGCTACCGAAGCCTCAAACATTTCAAAAATTGCTTTAACTTCATCATCGTTTGGTTGCTTTGGCATAAAATCATTAAGTGTATGCAGTCCGTTTGATTCAACTGCGGTTCTTTCAAACTCGTTTAATGCTCTTTCTTTACGAGCCCAATTAGATGTTGAATAATCTGCATACTGACCTTTTTGGGTCTTGGTAAGTTTAAAATCTGTACCATTTTCGTAATCGGTTGGAATCTCTGGAAAGTCAGGATCCATTAATGCCGCCGATATAATTTTGTAAATTGACGGATTAATAATAAATCTACGAATTGGATTTTCTGGAGTTTCGTCGTCTTTAAGTGGATTTTCTACTACAAATCCTTGAAAGATATAAGACCGCTTTTTCCAATACTTACGAGCTTCGTTCTCTAAGGATGGGTCTTTAAACCAAGGACGAATTTCTGCGTGGACTGGGCATTCTTTTCCCCACATCTCTACACAAGGTACTTGTACTAAAATATTTCGGGTCTCGTCTTGGCCTTTAACTCCCGGAAATGGAATCTTAATCATTTGGCGTTCTTGCCAAAAGAAGGTGTTCTCTGCATCTTTATCGGGTAAAAATCTTAATGTTGCAGTTGTGTTTTCTGGGATATTCCAAAAGGGATATATTGCATTGTCGGTAGTAAAGTTACCACCGGATTTTGATTCTTTTTCGATCAACTTAGATCTGATTTCTGCTAAGGTAGGCATAGTAATTCTCCTATATTTGCCGTTAATTGCCTGGATCATGATTGCTATTTGCACTCATGAACTTATTATAACATAGAGCTTGTATTAAGGTCAACCTCTTATTACACTACTATTTATTACGGATACTCTTATATCCACGGTCTCGCATTTTATATTGGGGCGAAGACTTAACCATTGCATTTGGTTCAATGCCATGTTTTTTTGCATGTATTAATGCTTGTGTTGATTTTTCAGGACTGTAACCAAGTTTGTTTGTCATTTCGTCATGAGCTTGAACATTCTTTTTACGATCTATTTGCTTTTGTTGATGTTTACTCAAATTTGCAATACTAGGGTTAGCCTTCATAACGCCCATTTCAGTTATGTCATCTTCAGTTATTATCTCAGTTACTTTCATCTTTACCTTCCTCTAGTTTATTCATGTATGCTTGAAGTCCGGTTACTGCTTCTTCTACTACAACTTCTTCTTTTGCATTTTCAGTAAGCACTTGTACTGATCTATTACCATTTGCAACAACCTTAGCAAAATGATTCATTGATTCACGTCTTGTTGATTCGCCCTTAAAGCCACCAACTTTTTTACCGTGTTTTTTAA
>Ga0066836_10000959_pt1 | contig 14832 bp, 15 predicted proteins | sample ETNtaG_18_FD_71568 | JGI IMG/M metagenome (GOLD analysis project Ga0066836, IMG submission 71568) | Marine microbial and viral communities from oxygen minimum zone, Eastern Pacific Ocean - ETNP201302SV91 | ecosystem: Environmental > Aquatic > Marine > Oceanic | place: Pacific Ocean: Eastern...
CCAATTATAGCTAGTGGCGGGCTAGGAAAAATTGAACATTTAAAAGATGTAATTAATTTTGGTAAAGTTGATGCCGCAGCAATAGCTGACGCAATTCACTACAATAGAATTATGATAGATGAGTTTAAAAAAACTATAAAAACTTTTACTAAAAATGAATAATAAAAAAATAACAATAGTAAATACTGGTAGTGGAAATATTCTAAGTATAAAAAGAGCCTTTGAAAAATTTGATGCCGAAGTTTTTATATCTAATAATAAAAAAGAAATTCTATCAGCTTCAAGATTAGTGCTGCCAGGGGTAGGGGCATTTAGTAATGCTATTAAGAATTTAAAATTAATAGAATTTTTTGATGTAATATCTTCCTCAAAATTCAAACAGATTCCTTTGCTAGGAATCTGTTTAGGAATGCAGTTATTTTTTGAAGAAAGTGAAGAATTCGGTAAATTTGAAGGATTAAATTTAATTAAAGGAAAAGTTAAAAAACTTCCCCATTTTTCTGTAGAAAAGGAAAAGTTAAAAATTCCAAGCATAGGATGGCATAAATTAATTTTAACTGAAAATGGAAAATCTTATGATCATAACAATTTTTTTAAAAATTTTGAAAAAAACAATAGTTTTTATTTTGTGCATTCTTATTGCGCCGATCCTATTGACAAAAAATTTATTTTAGCTTCCTATAATTTTGGAGGACATTTAATAACATCCGTGGTTGCAAAAGATAATATTATTGGCTGTCAATTTCACCCAGAGAAAAGTGGACCCTCAGGGATGAATCTTATTAAAAACTTTATATCATTATAAAGTATCAGATATAAAAAATTAATGAATTTTTTCCAAAAAATTAGAAAGCATGAATCTAATATTTGTTTAGTTGATGAAAATAATAAAGTTTTTACCTATAAGAAAGTTTTTAATATTGCTGAAAAGAATACTAGAAATTTAAAAGAAAGAAGCCTCATATTTGTTTTAGCTGAAAATGATGTTGAGTTTATTACAAACTATATTGGTTTTTTGGCAAAAAACTTGGTACCTATGCTTATCAACCCAAAAATTGAAATAGAGCTACTTAGAAACTTGATAAGAAATTATTTGCCTAGCTATATCTTTTTGCCAATTTCTAAAAAAATTAGTATTGAAGATTATCAAGAATTTAAATATTTAAAAAAATATAAAATTCTTAAAATTAAAAAAAAAACAAACTATCTTATAAATAAAAATCTAGCATTATTATTAAGCACCTCTGGAAGCACAGGAAGCAAAAAGTTTGTAAGAATTTCTCACGAAAATATTAATGATAATACAAAGAATATAGTTAAATATTTAAAAATTAAAAAAAATCAAAGAACTATAACAACAATGCCCCCTCACTATACATACGGCCTATCTATAATAAATACCCATTTATATGCTGGAGCATCAATTTTTGTAACAAATATGAGTGTAGTAGAAAAAAAATTTTGGAAAAAATTTAAAGAACAAAAAATTAACAGCTTCGGTGGAGTACCTTATTTTTACGAGATTTTAAAAAAAATTAATTTTGATAAAATGCAGTTCCCAAATCTAAAGTATTTTACACAAGCAGGAGGATCATTAAATATAGACTTAACAAAATACTACATGAATTATGCAGAAAAAAATAATATTGATTTTGTAATCATGTATGGACAAGTCGAGGCAACTTCAAGAATGACATATTTACCATACAAAATATTAAAAAGAAAAATTGGAAGCATAGGCAAACCTATCCCTGGCGGGAAAATATACTTGCAGAATGAAAAAAAGAGTAATGATAAAAAAGGTGAGATTATTTATAAAGGTAAAAATGTTTCACTTGGTTATTCTACAAATTATAGAGATTTAGAAAAAGGAGATGAAAATAAAGGCATTTTAAATACCGGAGATTTAGCCAAGAAGGACGAAGACGGATATTTTTTTATTACAGGAAGAAAATCAAGAAATGTCAAACTGTATGGCCACAGAGTTAATTTAGATGAAATAGAGAAAATATTACAAAACAAAGGTTACAAATGTTTGTGTTTAGGACAAGATAATAAAGTGACAATATTTTCTGAAAAAGAAACAAACATAAATGAAATAATAAATTATTTATCGAAAATAATGAAAATTCATTATAACTGCTTTAATTTCAAATTTATAAAAAAATTTCCTATGAGTTCAAGCAATAAAATTTCATATAAAGAATTAGAGAAACTTATATAGCCATGAATTTTTTTCAAAATACAAATCCTTTTAATGTTAATAAAAATATAAAAAATAAATTTTTTTTAAACAGAATAAAATTTCTTACTCTACATCATTACAGAAATTGCTCTAGTTACAAAAAAATAATTAAAAATATAAAATTTAATATCAATCGCAAAAATGCATTAAAAGATTTTCCAATGATCCCGGTAAGACTTTTTAAGAAGTTGGATTTAAAAAGTGTATCAAGCAATAAGGTAGTAAAAAAAATAGTATCTTCAGGAACTTCTGGTCAAAATTTATCTAAAATTTACTTAGACAAAGAAAACGCGAGCAACCAGGTAAAAGTATTAGGTAAAATTATGTCCAGTTTGCTTGGCAAGGAAAGAATACCAATGCTAATTGTTGATAAAAATCCAGCTTTTTTTAATAAACAAATTTTTAATGCAAGATTGGCAGCGATTTATGGTTTTTCTATTTTTGGAAAAAATCATTGTTATCTATTAAATAAAAAAAATGAAATTGATTATAGATCTTTAAATATTTTTCTTAAAAAATACGGATCGAAAAAATTTCTTATTTTTGGCTTCACAAGCATGATTTTTGAATATTTATTAAAAAAAATTTCAGTGAAACGTTTAAAAAGAAAACTTGAAAATGGAATTTTGATCCATGGCGGTGGTTGGAAAAAATTGGAAAAAATAAAAATAAGTAACGCTATTTTTAAAAATAAGTTAAATAATAAAATTAAACTAAGCAGAGTTCATAATTATTATGGTTTGGTAGAACAAACGGGATCAATATTTGTTGAATCCAATAAATGTGGTTATCTACATGCTTCTGCTTATTCAGAAATTTATATAAGAGATAAAAATTTTAATGTTTTAGAAAATAGACAAAAAGGACTAATACAACTGCTATCTTTGGTGCCCACAAGCTACCCAGGTCATAATATTTTAACTGAAGATATTGGTGAAATAATTGGAGTTGATAATTGTAAATGCGGACTTAGGGGAAAATATTTTATTGTACATGGCAGAGCAAAGGAAGCAGAGATTAGAGGTTGTAGTGATGTTAGATAAAGAAATTTTAAGTAAAGATATATTTAAGAAAACTCAATTTAATGTAAAGGTAGCTAAGCCATTTAACAAATTAGCTCTAGATTTTATATCGGATTTTTCTATCAATTTAAGAAAAGATAAAAAAATTAACTTATTTCCCGACCTGGTTTATCTAACATTTTGGTGTGCAAAATTTAAGAATAAAATAATAAATGATGAAGAAAATTATTTAAGGCTGGGTCGAGGTTTGATATTTCATATTTGTCCATCAAATGTACCTACGAATTTTATCTATTCATTCTTTTTTGGATTAGTAAGCGGCAATTCAAATATTTTAAAAATACCATCAAAAAAATTTAAAGAAAAAGAAATCATTTTAAATACTATTAAATTATTATTTAAAAGAAAAAAATATAAAAATATAAAAAATTCTAGTTGTTTTATTGAATATGATTCAATTTCCGATATAACAAAAAGAATTTCATCTATTTGTGATGGCAGAGTAATTTGGGGTGGAGACAAAACAGTAAATGAAATTAGAAAGATTTGGATACCAGAAAGAGCAATAGATATTACTTTTCCAGACAGATATTCTTTATCTGTTATAAATTTAAAAGAAATTCAAAAAAAAATGACAAAAGAAATAGAAATGCTCGCTAAAAAATTTTACTATGATGGCTATATGATGAATCAGTTAGCTTGCAATTCGCCGCACTTTATTTTTTGGGTAGGGAAAAAAAATAAAAAAGTTCAAGATAATTTTTGGAAAATATTAAATAAAATAGTAGAAAAAAAATTCATTTTTGACGATGTTCATGTAGTGGATAAATATACAAATTTGTTAGAAAATATAATTTTTGAAGAAAATTTTAAAAATATAAAAATGTTTAAAAATAATCTTTATGTTGTAAACCCTAACAAAAATACAAAAAAAATTGAAAATATAAGAGGAATTAATGGAACCTTCTTTGAAAAAAATATTAGCAAACTTAATGATTTAAAAAAATTTATTTCAAAAAAATGTCAAACCGTTTCTTATTTTGGTTTTGACAAAAAAGAATTTAAAATTTTTTTAATTAAAAATAATTTGTTGGGCATTGACAGAGTTGTACCAATTGGAAAGGCTTTAGAGATAGACATAGTTTGGGACGGATATGATATAGCAAAATCTTTATCAAGAACTATTTCGTTAGAATAAATGAAATTAACAAAAAAAGAAATATTGGAATATCAGCAAAATAGACCTCCATACTTGATGATAGATTTTGCTGATGAAGTTATTCCCGGAAAATCAGCCAAGGGCTATAAAGATCTCAAGGAAGACGAGTGGTTTTTTAAAGTACACTGGCCAGAAGATCCGAATATGCCCGGAATGCTACAGATTGAATCGCTAGTCCAAATGTGTGCATTATCACTTCTAACTTTGCCAGGTAATAAGGGTAAACTAGTTTATTTAATATCAGCTGATAAAATAAAACTACAAAAAAAAATTGTTCCAAACAATCGTTTAGTAATAGAAACTAAAATTAATTCTTATAATAGAGGAATAGCAAAATGTCAGGGCGAGGGTAAAATAAATAATAAACTTGCATGCAGCGCAGAGTTCAATGTTGTATTGCCGCATGTTATTAACTATTATAAAAAGAAATAAACAAAATGCCAAAAAATTCACCTTTACTAAAAAAACCCAGATTAGTTCAAAAGTTAAGAGACTTTTACAACTATGTACAAAAAAACGATGGCAAGGTGGGGACCAAAACTAGAGGTATAGATTTAAATTTAAATAATGCTTGTAATTTGAGATGTAAATACTGTTTTACTAATTCACCAAAAGGAGATCATGTTAAGGAATACCTTTCAGCAAAAGTAATTAGAAATCTTGCCGATCAAGCCGATGAACTAGGTTATTTTGAGTTTGATTTACAGGGAGGAGAGTTGCTTTTGCGTCCGGATTTACTTTTCGAAACTTTAGAAGCTATTAGGCCAGAGAGATTTTATCTGTATCTAACTACAAATGGCTATCATCTAGATAGAAAAATGGCAAAAAAATTAGCAAAATATCAGATAAGCAGAGTTTCAGTTAGCATTGATAGTATAGATGAAAAGACCCACGATGAAATTAGAGGCAGAAAAGAATCTTGGAAAAAAGCAATGGAAGCCTTGAAACATGTACAAAATGAAGGAATGGATCCTTATTTAAATATTACAGTTGGTCATTACAATGCCTTCAATCCTGATTTTGAAGAATTAATGAAATATTCCAAAGATAATAAATATAAAACTTTATTAAATGTAGCTGTTCCCGCAGGCATGTGGCAAAAAATGGAGGAAATTGTATGTGATGATAATGATAGAAAACATATTCAAAATTTAAGAAAAAAATATGGAAATGTAGTAAGAAATCTTTGGAATCCGTTTGATAGAAATAATGAAAAAATTTTAGGATGCACAACTGTGAATAGATTATATATTACACCATTAGGTGATGTTTTAGTGTGTCCATATGTTCATATTAAAATTGGCAATATTTTAAAGCAACCACTTAAGGAGATTGTAGATTTTGGATTTAGGATAAAATATTTTAAAGAACATAGCAGTCTTTGTTTAGCTGGAGAAGATAAAAATTTTATTTCAAAATTTATGACAAAAGAAAAACAAGGAATTTTTAATCCAGCTTTGGCAAATGAAATTTTTTCCAAAGAAGAAATAGAATAGTTTTGATCTAAAGATAGTCATAATAATGAAAAAAAAATTTAATAATAAAAAATATTTGAAAGAAATTAAGAAGAATGGATACTGTATAATTCCCAATTTTTTTTCTAATAAAAGCATAGAAAAAATGCGTAATTCACTATTTGATATATTGAATTATATAAAACCAGATGGTGAAAAAGATTTACAAAAAAAATACCTTAAAATAAAAAATTATAATAAAATATTAAGTGGACATTGGTACGATATTGCAAAGCAAGATATTAATTTATCACAAGAAATTCATAAACCAGAAATTATTCAAATAGTAAAAGATTATTTTAAAACAGATGTTGTCTTTTCTGGACGTCCTTCTTTGCATGTGATTGATGATTCAAATGCTAGACTTTTGCAACCACATCAGGAAGATAAACAATTAGCCAGAGATTTTTTATTATTGTGGACTCCTTTGTTTGATACAAATCATCAAAACGGTGGTATTTCCATTTTCGAAGGGACTCATAAACATCAATATTTTCATCACACTGATAAATTGCATAAAGTACCTCACAAATGTCCACAATGTCAGGTTATATCTCCAAAATTATTTGCAAAAAACTTTTCTCATAAAATGAGCAGCAACAATGAATATATAAATATAATTGATCCTCCTATAGGAAAAAAATTTAAAAAAAAAGATCTTGAAATTAAAGCGGGTTCTTTGGCTTTACTTCATTCTAGACTTATGCATGCCGGCTACCCAACAAGAAAAAAAAACTCAGTTAGAATTGTTATTTCAGACAGACTTTGTCCTTTAAAAAAAGTTCCTTTTTTAGAAGATGAAAATGCGTTAATTAGAATTCCAGGCGCAGATACTGTTAAATACGATTAAAATTGAACTCTTTAATTTAAATCAATATACCATTTTAGTAATGAAAAAAAAAATATTAATATTTTCTGCTGGTCCGGCAGGACGAGAAATTAATCAATTAATTTTAAACATCAATAAATTTAAATCAGAATGGGATGTGGTGGGTTTTGTTGATGATGATAAAAATAAAATTGGAAAAAAAATAGATGAAATCGAAGTTTATTCAAATGAAAATAAACCACAGAAAGACGAAATTTATGCAATCTGCGGTACCATGGATTGGAAGATAAGAAAAAGAATTTTTGAAGATGAAATAAAAAAAAATAACTATAAATTGACAAATTTAATTCACCCATCTGTTGATTTACCAAAATGTTTTAAAGCTGGTTTGGGCAATGTAATTTTTGGAAATGTTCATATAAGTTTTGAGGTACAGATTAAGAATTTTTCAATTGTAAGTAATTATTGTGATTTAGGACACAATCTTATAACCAACGATTATTTTACCGCGATGCCATCAGCTATCATTGGAGGTAATTGTGAAATAGGAAAAAATACATTAATTGGCTCAGGTGTAAAAATACATCAAGGATTAAAAATTGGAAGTGGTAGCAAAATAGGAATGGGCACAATAGTTACCAGTGATGTAAAAGATAATTCTCTTGTAATAGATCATCCAAGAAAAGTAATTAAGGAAATCAAATAAAAAAATTAAAAATATGGATCATGTAATTTTAATTGCGGAAGCCGGCCCAAACCATAATGGAAAATTGAATTTGGCATATAAATTAGTAGACATTGCAAAAGATAGCGGTGCGGATTTTATTAAATTTCAAACATCAATACCAGAAATGCACATCTCTAAATTTGCAAAAAAGGCCAATTATCAAATTAAAAGAACTAAAAAAAAGGAATCTCAGCTAGATATGGCAAAAAAAATATCCTTAACATTTGATCAATTTATAAAGATAAAAAAATACTGCAAAAGAAAAAAAATAGAATTTATTTCCACACCTTTTGATTTAAAATCAATAGATTTTCTTAAAAAATTAAATATGAAATACTTTAAAATACCCTCAGGGGAAATTACAAATTTACCTTATTTGATAAAAATATCTAAAGTTAGAAAAAAAATAATACTTTCGACAGGTATGTCAAATTTAAAAGAAATTGGAAAAGCTTTAAAAGTATTAACTTCAAATGGCTTAAAAAAAAAAAATATAACAGTGATGCAGTGTAATACTGAATATCCTACGCCATTAAGAGATGCTAATTTGAAAGCAATGCTAACAATAAAAAAAAAATACGGTGTAAATATTGGCTATTCCGATCATACAGAAGGTATAGAAGCTTCATTGGGCGCGGCGGCCTTAGGTGCAAAAATTATAGAAAAACATATCACTATTAATAAAAATTTACCTGGACCAGATCACAAAGCTAGTATTACTGGTGACGAGTTTAAAAAAATGTCGGAAGTTATAAAAAAAATTACTTTATCTTTAGGAAGCGAAATAAAAAAACCATCAGCAAGTGAAAAGAAAAATATTAAAATTGCAAGAAATTCAATAGTTGCTGCCAAGTTAATTTTAAAAGGTGAAAAATTTTCAAATCTTAATTTGACAATAAAAAGACCTGGGCACGGTATTTCACCAATGCTTTTTTTTAAAATTCTTGGCAAAAAAGCAAAAAAAATTTTTGTTAAAGATGAATTAATAAAAATATGAAAAAAATATGTTTTATAACAACATCTAGAGCAGATTTTGGAACGCTAGATCAATTGATAGAAGAGGTAAATAGAAAAAATTTTTTTAAAGTACAATTAATAATTTCCGGCAGTCACACAAATAAAATTTATGGAAATACAAAAAATGAAGTAAAAATTACAAGAAAATGTAATATTAAAAAAATAAAAATAAACACACATAACAAAGATTCTAAGTCAGTCGCTTTATCATTTTCAGATTGTGTAACTAAATTTTCAGTTGCTTTGTCAAAACTAAAACCAGATTTATTTGTAGTTTTTGGAGACAGATATGAAATGTTGGCAGCAACAATATCGGCTTATATTTTGAGAATACCTATTATTCATATAGCGGGCGGCGAAAAAACTGTTGGATCTTTAGATGAGGGATTTAGGCATTCTATTAGCAAATTATCAAATCTACATTTTCCGGTTATGGAAATATATAAAAAACGATTAATCCAAATAGGCGAAAATCCAAAAACAGTATTTAATTTTGGAAGTTTGAATTTGTTGAAAATAAAAAATAATAAATATATTAAAAAAAATAAATTAGAAAAAAAGCTTAAGTTTAAATTTTATAAAAAAAATTTGATTGTAACTTATCATCCAGAAACTATAGATGAGGGAAAAACTATTAAAAATTTATCAATATTACTTGATTCTTTAAAAAAAATTAAAAATACGCTGGTGATAATTACATCACCCAATGCAGATTCTAAAGGAGTGTTGATGATAAGATATTTAAAAAAATATATTAAGAGAAACAAACTTAAAAATTTTTTATTTTTTGAATCATTGGGCAGTCAAACTTATCTATCTTTATTAAAAATAGCAGATGGAGTTGTTGGTAACTCTTCAAGCGGCATTTCCGAAGCCCCTTTTTTTGGGATCGGAACAGTTAATATTGGAGATAGACAGACCGGAAGAGAAACACCAAATAGTGTTGTAAATTGCAAATTTGAAAAAAATTCTATTGTTTATTCAATAAATAAAATACTAAATACCAATTTTAAAAAAGGATTAAAAAAAGGTTTAAAAAAATATGAAAATAAAAATACAGCTAAACAAATTGCAAAAAAATTATATTTTTTTAATTACAAAAAATATAATAAAAAAATTTTTTATGATTTACGAAAAAATATTTGAGGTAGAAAGTGTTGCTTAAAAAAAAATTGGCTCTTATAACAGGATCTAATAGAGGGATAGGTTTGTCAATTTTAAAGAAATTTTCTGAAAACGGAGCTGATGTACTTGCATGTGCAAGAACTAAAGATGAAAATTTTGAAAAAACATTATCAGATATTTCAAAAAAATATAAAAATAAAATTACACCTATATATTTTGATTTAAAAAAAGAAGATGAAGTAAAAAAAGGCTTGGAAACAATTGCTTCGTTGTCAAATAATCTTGAAATAATAGTAAATAATGCGGGTATAAATCAAGTTTCTTTATTTCAAATGACGCCAATAAAAAAAATAAGAGAGGTTTTCGATATTAATTTTTTTTCCCCTTTAGAATTAACACAAAAACTTATGAAAATTTTAATAAGAAACAAGAAGGGCTCAATAATAAATATTTCTTCAAACGCAGCCGAAGAATGTGATGCGGGAAGATTATCATATGCATCAAGTAAAGCAGCTCTAGTTGCGTCAACGAAAGTTCTTTCCAAAGAACTTGGAAATTTTAATGTAAGAGTAAATGCAGTAGCCCCAGGTTTAACCAAGACTGAAATGATGGAAAAAAATATATCGAAGAAAATTATTGACGAAGCAATAAAAAGAGTACCTTTAAAAAGGCCTGCTGAACCAGAAGAAATTGCAAATGTTGTTACATTTCTAGCTTCAGATTTATCTAGCTATGTTACAGGGGAATCAATTTTTGTTACCGGCGGTTATTAATAAAAATGAATGATCATACTGAAATTCAAAAAATAAAAGATTTGGCAATTAAAATCAGAAAAAATATTCTCACAATGTCCCTATCCGCTGGTGCCAGCAGCTCGCATTTTGGAGGCTCCTTATCTACCGTAGAAATTTTGGCAACTCTTTATAATAATGTTTTAAATTTTAAAGCGAGCGAACCTCTTTGGGAGGATAGAGATAGATTTATTCTAAGCAAAGGACATGCATGTTTGGGATATTATTCAGTTTTATGTGAGAAAGGATATTTTAAAAAGGAAGATTTAAATTTGTTTGAAAAAAATGATAGTTATCTTTTGGGGCATCCAGTAATTAACAAAAGTAAAGGAATAGAATTTTCAAATGGAAGTCTAGGAATGGGTTTATCTCTTGGAGTTGGTGTAGCTTTAGCGGCAAAAAAAAAGAAAAAAAATTTTAAAGTATTTGTTTTAATAGGAGATGGAGAATGTAACGAGGGATCTGTTTGGGAAGCTTCAATGTCAGCAGCACATTTCAAGTTAGATAATTTAACAACAATACTTGATAACAATAATCTTCAACAAACAGGAACAAACAAGGAAATAATGTCTTCCGAAAATCTTGCAGAAAAGTGGAGAAGTTTTAATTGGGACGTTAAAGAAATAGATGGTCATAATATTTCTCAAATTTTAGCAGCGCTAAGCCATGTTTCAAAAAAACCAAAATTAATTTTGGCAAAGACAATTAAAGGAAAAGGTTTTAGTTTTGCTGAAAATAACAATGATTGGCATCATAAAATTATGTCAAAAAATCAGTATGATGCAGCGCTTAAGGAGTTAAGTGAGTCAAAATAAAATTTTAAACAAAACAAATTTTAAAATGTGGTCAAGGCTTGGTATGAGAGCAACGTTTGGCGTGGCCGCCGTAGAAATAGGGGATAAATCAGAAAGGCTTTTAATTTTAACCGGTGATGTTTCGACTTCAGCAGGACTAGATAGATTTAAAAAAAAATTTCCTGAAAAATATATAGACGTTGGAATAGCTGAGCAAAATCTAATAGGAATTGCGGCAGGTTTAGCCAGTGAAGATTTTCAAGTAATTACAACCACTTTTGCGCCCTTTCAAACCATAAGATGTTGTGAGCAGATAAAAGTAAATTTAGGTTACATGAAACAAAAAATTTGCATGGTAGGTTTAGCCAGTGGTTTGGCATTAGGTACGCTGGGTTATACACACTGCTGCATAGAAGATGTTGGGGTTTTAAGATCAATACCTAACTTAACTATAATTTCGCCAGCAGATAGTGCTGAAGCTGTTAAAGCTGTTTTAGCAGGAATGAAGCATAAACAGTCTATCTATATACGCTTAACTGGAGGTTCAAATATTGAGCAGATTTATGAAGATGATTATGATTTTGAAATAGGCAAATCAATAACACTCAGGAAAGGCAAGGACGTAAGTATTTTTGCATCAGGCACAATGGTCAAGGTTGCTTTGGACTGCGCAAAGATTTTGAATACTAATAGTATTGATGTAGAAGTTGTAAATATGCATACGATTAAACCGATAGATTTTATAAAAATAAAGGAAAGCGCAAAAAAATCAAAACTTATAGTATCAATAGAAGAACATAATATTATTGGTGGATTAGGTAGCGCAATTTCAGAATGTCTCTCAAGTATAGAAAATTCACCTAAGCATATTTTTATAGGTATAGACGACACATATAGTGGTGGTGGAGAATATGAATATTTAAAAAATTTTTTTGGATTAACATCTGAAAAAATTAGTGAAAAAATTTTATTAAACTTGAAAAAATAAAAAAATGTCTACAAAAGAAAAATATACAGAAATTTTTAAAAATTCATTAAATACAACAAAAGATAAGATCCATGAAGAATTGAAGTACAATGAAATAGACGAATGGGACTCGATAGCTCATATGACCCTAATTGCAGCTTTGGAGGAAGAATATAAAATCACCTTTGAGACGGATGATATTATTGATTTTAGTTCTTTTAAAAAGGGTATTGAAATTTTAAAAAAATATAAAATAAATATTTCTTAAATAATTTATGAAAAAAAAAATTTTAAACAATATAACAGTAACTAACCAATCAAGTTTAGATAGCGCCCTAATCAAAATGAATAAATGGGGTCAAAAATCATTAGTCGTGTTAGATAAAAATTTGAAGTATGTTGGAATATTAAGTGATGGCGATATTAGAAAGTCTTTAATCAAAGGAAAAAAATTATCAGATAAAATTATTAAAATATATCAAAAAAAAACAACATATTTTTTTAATCACGATTATTCAATTGATAAAATTAGAAATTTTTTCTTAAAGAAGCAGCTTGATATTATACCAATAATAGATAGAAAAAAAAAATTGGTCAAAGTTTATTTTTATTCAGATTTAAATAAACTTAAAACTCTAGAAAAAAAAGGTAAAAAAAGAATTACAGATACTGCCGCAATAATAATGTCAGGTGGCAAAGGCACTAGATTAAAACCTTTTACAGATGTTTTGCCAAAACCATTAATGCCATTTAAAGGAAAGACGCTTATCGAACACGTCGTTAACAATTTTATAAACTATGAAATAAATGAATTTATTTTTTCTATAAATTATAAATCTCATTTAATTAAAGCTTTTTTTAAAGAACTTAATCCTTCGTATTCTCTTAAGTATATTGAGGAAACAGTTCCATTAGGAACCGCGGGTTCATTGAAGATGATAAAAAAAACAAATTTTAAATATTTTTTTGTATCCAATTGTGACACCATAATTCATGTAGATTTATATGATTTACATAAATTTCATCGATTAAATAAAAATGATATTACAATTGTAGTTTCAAATAAAAAAATAAAAATACCTTATGGAGTTTGTAAAACAAACAAGAATAAAATATTCGAATCAATAGTTGAAAAACCTGAATTAAATTATAATGTAAATACCGGATTTTATTTAATTAATTCTAACGTAGTAAATCTAGTTCCAAAAAAAGGCAGAACCTATCATTTTACAGATTTGATTAATCGAGCAAAAAAGTTAAAAAAAAAAATAGGGGTTTATTTAACGAACGACAAAAATTGGTTTGATTTAGGTAGCACCTCTTCTTTTCTATAAAAATATTTCTTACCCATAACATTTTAAAAAAAATTAATTAATTTTGTGAAAACTCTTTTACTTTTATTTCCTTATAAATTTACTGAATTTTATTATTATAAGTTCGAATTTTTTTATTTAAATAAAAAGAATTATGAGGTTATAATTCACGATCTTTCAGATATCGTAGCCAATTCTAGATATATTAAGTCAACAAAAACTAAAGCAGATAAAAGAGCTAAAAAATTCTCTTCATTGCTCTCATGGATTCGTGCTTTTAATAAGATTAAAAGAAAAAAAAATGTCTTAGTTTACGATATGGTTGGGGACGCAAAATTTAGAGTTTTTATTATAAAATTAATTCTAAAACTTTCAAACCTCCCAGTTTTGGAATATAAAGTCGCCGAGATAGGTGAATGGAAAAACAGAAAGAGAAATAAAAAGTTTTTTATTGAAGCGATATCAGAACAACAATTAAATTTAAAATTTTATATTTTTCGTATTAAAGAAATTTTCTATTCAAGATTAATAAAGTTAATTAAATTTAAAAAAACTTATCTATTAGTTAATAAAAAGTTAAATGGATTTTATAATAGTAAAAAAATTGATTTAATCAATCATCATAGCTATGATTATTCCACATCTTTAATAGAGAAAAAAAAGACTTCAGTTAAGAAAAATAGAAAAAGATATATAGTATATCTTGATAAACCCCTACCTTATTTTGGTGGAGATACTTTATTGGATGGGATGCGACTGCCAAAAAATGATATTGAAAGATGGTATAATGAACTAAATTTATTTTTTAGTTATTTAGAGAAATTATTTAACGCCAGGGTTTTAATAATACCACATAATAAATATAAGATTCCAAAATTAAAAAAAAAGAATCTAAATCCATATTTTAATAATAGGATAAGCGACAATTCTTATAATGCGTGTGAAAAACTTATCCCCGGATGTTTATTTGTTATAGCAGACACCTCAACGGCAGTTTCTTATGGAATAATTAATTATAAACCAATTCAATATATTTATTCTTCAAATTATATATATTTAAAGAAACATATAAAAAACTTAATTCTCCAATCCAGGTTAACTGACATGAAACTAATAAATATAGCTTCAATAGATAAAAAAAAAATAATTAGAAATTTAAGTGTAGACAAAAAAAAATATGATCAATACAAATTTAAATATTTAACTCACAAAAACCTAAAACCCTTAAAATTTAATCATCAAATTATTAAAGAACTAATGAATGGATTG
>Ga0066836_10000962_pt1 | contig 14801 bp, 15 predicted proteins | sample ETNtaG_18_FD_71568 | JGI IMG/M metagenome (GOLD analysis project Ga0066836, IMG submission 71568) | Marine microbial and viral communities from oxygen minimum zone, Eastern Pacific Ocean - ETNP201302SV91 | ecosystem: Environmental > Aquatic > Marine > Oceanic | place: Pacific Ocean: Eastern...
TTAAAATTTTTAATCAAACAAATTTTAGTAACTGTATTTCCAATATCTCCGATTATTGCTTTCATATTTTTAAATTAAATTTACAGATATTAAATCTGCTTTTTTTTTATAATTTATATAATTATAATTATTTATTTCATTAAAAAATTTTTCATATGAAGATACAATTAATTCATTTACTTTCTCTATATTAGGTTTTTTTTTAGTTTCTCTAAAAATATTTGTTGCTTGATATTTTTCAGTAATATTTGGATTGGTGACTATATTTATGCCTATACCAATAATTAAAAAGTGCATTTTTTTTAAAGTTATAACTTCTTGCAATATTCCACAAATTTTTTTTTTACTTACATAAATATCATTTGGAAATTTTAAGTTAAGTTTTTTACCATAGCAAAATTTTTTTATAACTTCTGAAATAATTATAGGATTAATTATTGTAAATTCTTTAACTGATGGATAATTTTCTTTAAGAGGAAAAAAAAGTGACCCAAAAAGATTACCTTTCTGTGAAATCCATTCATTTCCATGCGTGCCTCTTCCTTTTTTTTGTTTATAAGAATAAATATATCCTGATAATCTTTTTTCTTTTTTAATCATGTCAATGGCCACATCATTTGTGCTCGTAACATTTTCAAACTTAAAAATTTTAAATTTCATTAATAAATTAAGATTGATGAAACTGCATCAACTAATATAGAAGGATAAATAAAATAAATTAAAATTATTATACTAGATAAAATTAATGAAATTTTAAGTCCTAGATCATAATTTGGATCAAATATTTTCTTTGGTTTATCAAAATAAATTACTTTTATAATTCTTAAATAATAAAAAGCAGAAACTACTGTAGTTAGAAGACCAATTATTGCTAGAGCATACATTTCAGATTCTATCACAGTCATAAAAACATAAAACTTTGCAAAAAAACCTGCTAATGGTGGAATTCCTGCTAATGAAAAAAGCATGATCATTAAACCTAAGGACAGCATAGGTCGAGTCTTTGACAGTCCAGATAAATCACTTATGTTTTCATAGAAAACATTCTGTCTTTTCATCATAAAAATGCAGGTAAAAACTCCAAGGTTCATAACTAAATAAATTGTTAAATAAATTATTGTGCTTTGAATTCCATCATTAGTTCCTGTAGCTAAACCAGCTAATGCGTAACCCATATGACCTATTGAACTATATGCTATTAATCTTTTAATATTATTTTGTCCAATGGCCGCAACAGCTCCAAGTATCATTGAAGCTACTGCTAAAAATACAATTATTATTTGCCATTGACTTATTGCGTTTATAAATGGCACATACATAAATCTAATAAAAACTGTTAATGCGGCAATTTTTGGAACTAAAGCAAAAAAACTTGTTACAGATGTAGGTGAACCTTCATATACGTCTGGTGTCCACATGTGAAAAGGTACCGCAGATACTTTGAATGCTAAACCTACAATTATAAATACAATACCAAATACAGCCCCTGTATTAGTTACGTTTAAATTTAATGATATTGTTTCAAAATTTGTTGAACCAGTAAATCCATATATTAGTGAACACCCATAAAGTAAAAGGCCCGATGCAAGAGCGCTCAATACAAAATATTTTAATCCAGCTTCAGTTGACCTTTCGTCATCTCGTTTAAAAGAAGCTAGAATGTAGAGTGATAAAGATTGCAATTCTAACCCTAAGTAAAAAACAATAAGATCATATGCGCTAATCATTAATATCATTCCAAGTATTGATGCTAGGATAATTATTGGATATTCTATTTTATCTATATTGTTAGTTTTTACATAATCTTTAGATGTTATTAAAATAAATGAGCAGAATAAAAATGTAAGAATTTTCATAAAAATTGAAAGTTTGTCGATGATATAACTTTCATTAAAAATTTTAATTACTTCGTTGGGTTGGTTAAATACTAAAACTATCGAAAAAATTAGACTTAAAATTGCTAATAAATTTACTAGTTTAAAACTTTTTTTTACAAAGACGCCAATCATTAAAAGCGACATAATCATTAGCGATATAAACAATTCCGGTAATATATAAATTGCTGTTTGCATTTAATTTCCTTTGTGAGTCAAATAAAAATTTATATCAGTTTTATATTGATCTATTAAATTAGTAACCGAAACGTTTATAGTATCCAAGAGCGGCTCTGGATAGACTCCAAAAAAGAGTATCAAACTGGCCATGGAGCCAAGAATATATAATTCTGTTTTATTTAAATCGGGCATTTTTTTTATTTCAGAATTCACCAATCTTCCAAAAACTACGCGTCGATAGAGCCACAACATATAAGCAGCCGCTAAAATAACCCCTAGGCTAGCGAGAACTGCAATTAAAATATTTTTTTGAAAAATTCCAACAAGTACTAAAAATTCTCCAACAAAACCACTGGTTCCGGGTAATCCTAGGGCAGCAAGAGAAAAAATCATAAACACAAAAGCGTATTTTGGCATAATATTTACTATTCCTCCATATGATGAGATCATGCGTGAATGATATCTGTCGTAAAGAACACCAACACATAAAAATAATGCTGCTGATACTAAACCATGACTGATCATTTGAATTATACTACCCTCAAGTCCCTGTTTAGTTAGGGAAAAAATACCAATTGTAACAAACCCCATATGTGCAACTGAAGAATATGCAATTAACTTTTTCATATCGTCCTGCATTAGAGCCACTAGAGAAGTATAAATTATTGCAATAATGCTTAACGTAAAGATTAATGGTGTAAAATATTCTGAAGCTATTGGAAACAAAGTTATCGAAAATCTCATGAAACCATAACCTGCCATTTTTAAAAGTATGGCAGCCAATATTACTGAACCTGTTGTTGGGGCTTCTACGTGCGCATCAGGTAGCCAAGTATGAAAAGGCCACATCGGCAATTTAACAGCAAACGAACTAAAAAATGCTAACCAGAGCAAATACTGAAATTCCTCTTCTATTCTTAAATCTAATAACTTAATTACATCTGTGGTTCCTGTAATCCAATAAATAGAAATAATAGCAACAAGCATCAGTACTGAACCAACTAAGGTAAATAAAAAGAACTTAAATGCTGAATAAACTCTTTTTGGACCTCCCCAAATACCTATTATTAAAAACATTGGTATTAATCCGCCTTCAAAAAAAAGATAAAATATGACTAAATCAAGCGAACAGAAGACACCAAGCATTAATGTTTCCATTGCAAGGATAGCTATAAGAAATTCTTTAATTTTAAATTTTATACTATGGATTCCAGAAAAAATGCATACAGGTGCAATAAATGTCGTGAGAAGTATAAATAAAATTGAAATACCGTCTACGCCTAATTGAAAATTTATAAATCCTTTTATCCAATTTTTTTTCTCAACAAATTGAAAATCTGATATTGAGTTATCAAAAGAAAACCAAAGAAAAAGTGCTAGTAGAAAATTTACTAAAGAAGAAAAAATTGCAACATATTTTGAATTTTTTTCTACATTTTTTTGATTACCGTTAGTAATTAAAATAAATAACGCTCCTATAACAGGAATAAAAATAATAGCAGATAAAATAGGAAAATTCATTTAGTACAAAATTAAATAAGTTAACATTATTGAAAATCCAACTAACATTACAAAAGCATAGTGATATAAGTAACCACTTTGGAAATTTACAGCTTTTTCTGAAATAATTTTTATTAATCTTGATAAACCGTCAGGTCCGTATTTATCTATAGTATTAACATCTCCTTTTCTCCAGAGAAGTAATCCTATTTTTTTTATAGGTTCTACAAAAATAGAATTATACAATTCATCAAAATACCATTTGTTTACTAAAAAGTTATATATTAATTGATTTTTTAACACTAAATCCTTTAAAATTTTTTCATTTTTCATAAATAAATAATATGAAATTGGAATTGAGGATATAACAATTGTTGGCGTTAATAATAGAAACCAATTAGGTGGGTGTGTGTAGTTTATAGATTGTAAAAATAAAATTGAATTATTCCAAAATTTTATATTTTCGTTTCCTATAAACATTTCTTTAAACAAAAAACCTGTAAAAATAGCTCCTAGAGCTAACAAACATGACGGAAATAACATTATTAAAGGTGACTCTTTTATTGAGCTAAGATTATTATTTTTATTATTATATTTTCCATGAAAAGTTTTAAAAATAAGTCTCCAGGAATATATAGCTGTTAATAATGCTGTAATTATACCAGCTGCAGCAGCTAAATAACCAATGTTTGTTCCTTTTAAATAAGCAAATTCTATAATTGCTTCTTTTGAATAGAAACCAGAAAGAAATGGAAAACCGGTTAAAGCTAAAGTTCCTATTATCATCAACGTATAGGTATATGGAATTTTTCTCCACACACCTCCCATTGAACGAATGTCTTGTTCGTCATTAAATGAATGAATAACACATCCTGCCCCAAGGAATAAAAGTGCCTTGAAAAAAGCGTGAGTAAACAAATGAAATATTGCAACATTATAAGCTCCTAGTCCTGCCGCAAAAAACATGTATCCTAACTGGCTGCAAGTTGAGTAGGCTATTATTTTTTTTATGTCATTTTGAACTAGTGCTATCGTGGCAGCAAAAAAAGCAGTTATAACACCTACCATAGTAACTACATTTAATGCTGTTTGAGAATATTCAAATAGTGGAGAACATTTTACTACCAAAAAAACACCAGCGGTCACCATTGTTGCTGCATGAATTAGCGCGGACACTGGCGTTGGTCCTTCCATAGCGTCAGGTAACCATGTATGTAGAAAAATTTGTGCTGATTTACCCATAGCTCCGACGAAAAGAAAAAGACAAATTAAAGTGATCAGATTAAATTGAATGCCAAGAAAAATAACTTCTTTTTGAATCAGCATTGGAGTTTGTTCGAACACTTCGTTGTAATTGACTGTTCCATAAAAAAAGAAAATTAAAAAAATTCCAATTGCAAAACCAAAATCACCAACTCTATTTACAATAAACGCTTTAATAGCAGCTGCATTGGCTGACGCTTTCTTGTACCAAAATCCTATCAATAAATATGAGCATAAGCCTACTCCCTCCCATCCAAAAAATAATTGAAGAAAATTATCAGCACTAACCAAAATAAGCATCGAAAAAGTAAATAAAGATAAATAAGACATAAATCGTGGTTTATGTGGATCGTGACTCATATAACCTATTGAATAGAAGTGAATAATAGAAGATATTAAACTTACCATTACGAGCATCACAGAAGATAAAGGGTCAATATATATTGACCAGTTAACAATAAAATCTCCAGAATTAATCCATTTAAATATTATTTTATTGCTTGAATAATTTTCTGCAATTACCTGATAAAAAATAAAAAAAGATAAAATTGCTGAAATAGATATAAATGTACTTGTTAAAATTTCACTTTTTTTATCTCCTAATTTTTTTCCAAAAAAACCTGAAATAATCGAACCTAATAAAGGCAAAAATACAATTGCGTATTCCATATTATCCTTTTAGAGAGCTGATTTGTTCAACGTGGATTGATCCTTTGTTTTTATAATATATTACAATTATTGCTAAACCTACCGCAGCCTCAGCTGCAGCAACAGTTAAAACAAACATAGTAAATATTTGACCAACCAAATTTTGAAGATAGATAGAGAAAGAAACTAAGTTAATATTTACCGCAAGTAGAATTAATTCTATCGACATTAAAATAATTATAATATTTTTTCTATTTAAAAAAATTCCAACAACTCCTATAGTAAAAATAATTGCTGCTAAAGTTAAATAATGTCCTAAACCAATATCAGTCATCAATTTTTATCCCTTTTTTGCTTTCCACGTCAATTAACGATACTGCACTTTCTTTTTCACGACTAATTTGATTTATATAATTTTGCCTTTTTACATTTTCTTTCTTACTGAAAGTAAGTGTTATTGCTCCAATCATTGCAATTAAAAGAATCATTCCAGATATCTGAAAGAGGTGAATATAATCTGTGTATAATACTCGCCCTAAAGCGTGTGTATTGCTAATATTAAAATTTGTAGTTGATAAGGGAACAAAAGTACCTTTAAATTTCCAGCCTCCAATAACAACTAGTAACTCGAGAAAAATAATTGCTCCTACTATTGATCCAATTGAAATATTATTAATAATTCCTTTGCGCGTAGAGCGTTTAGTTATTTGCTCTGTAACATTTAACATCATAACAACAAATAGGAATAAAACTGCAACAGCTCCTACATAAACTATAAGCATTATCATCCCTAAAAATTCTGCACCTATCATGATAAAAAGAATTGATACAGTGACAAAAACTAAAATTAAAAAAAAGACTGAATAAACTGTATTTCTAGTAATGGTAACCATAATTGCTGAAAATACAGCTATAGTTGAAAAAAAATAAAAAAATAAAGTATGAGCCAACATTTATCTAAAAGGTGAATCCGCTTTAATATTTTCTGATAAAGCTGTTTCCCATTTGTCTCCATTATCTAAAAGTTTTTGTTTATTATAATAAAGCTCTTCTCTAGTTTCTGTAGCAAATTCAAAGTTTGGTCCCTGTACTATTGCATCAACTGGACATGACTCTTGACACAAGCCGCAATAAATACATTTAAGCATATCTATATCATACCTTGTAGTTTTTCTGCTTCCATCCTTTCTTAACTCAGATTCAATTGTAATTGCTTGAGCAGGACATACGGCTTCGCATAATTTACATGCGATACATCTTTCTTCTCCATTAGGATATCTTCTTAAAGCGTGCTCTCCCCTAAATCGAGGGCTTATTTTACCTTTTTCAAAAGGATAGTTTATAGTTTTTTTTGATTTAAAAATTTTCTTTATAGCTATTAATAAACCTGCAACGAAATCTACCATAAATACTGTTTTGATTATTCTGTTAATTTTCATAATTTCTTATCCAATTGCTGGCAAAATATCTAAAAAAAATAAAAAACTTGCTGTTAAAACTACCCATGTCAATGAGAGTGGAAGAAAAATTTTCCATCCTAATCTCATTAACTGATCAAAACGATATCTAGGAACTATGGCCTTAACTAAAGAAAATAAAATAAAAAGTACCAAAATTTTAAATATCATCCAAAATGCTCCGGGTAATATATTTAAAGGATATATATCGATTGGACTTAACCATCCTCCTAAAAAAAGAATAGATCCCAAAGCACATAAAAGTAAAATGTTTGCGTATTCACCTAACCAAAACATGGCGTACATCATTCCCGAATACTCAGTTTGATATCCTGCTACTAATTCTGACTCTGCTTCGGGTAAATCAAAAGGAGGTCTGTTTGTTTCTGCTAAAGCTGATATAAAAAAAATAACAAACATTGGAAAAAGCGGAAAAATAAACCACACATTTTGCTGAGCTAATACTATTTGGTTTAGATTAAGCGATCCTACGCAAAGCAAAACATTTATAATAATTATTCCTATTGAGACTTCGTATGAAACCATCTGAGCTGCAGATCTAATAGCTCCTAGAAAAGGATATTTTGAGTTGGATGCCCAACCTCCCATTATAATTCCATAAACACTTAAAGATGAAATTGCAAATAAATACAGTATACCTACGTTAATGTCTGCTAAGACCATCTGGCTGCTAAAAGGAATTACAGCCCACGCAATTAAAGCTAAAGTTAAAGTAACAATCGGAGCTAAAATAAATATAATTTTATTTGCGCTTGCTGGAATAATTATTTCTTTAAAAAGGTATTTTAAAGCATCAGCTAACGTTTGAAACAGTCCAAAAGGACCAACAACGTTTGGGCCTCTCCTTTTTTGAACAAATGCCCAAACTCTTCTATCTAACCATACTATTAAAGCAACGGCTACAAGAACAGGTATTAATAAAAAAGTTATTTTATAAATTTCACTTATAAAAGTAGTTAAATAAATCATTAGCTTGCCTTTTCAATTCCTGTAAATAATAATTTTTTAGATAATTGTCTGCATTCACTCATTACTTTTGAAGATCTGGCAATTGCATTAGTATAATAGTAGTCAATAGATTTTAATAAAATATCTTCGTCTATAAAATCTACCTTGTAAGTCTTTTTAAGATCAGTATTTTTTCTAGATTGTATGTCTTTTTCTATAAATTCCCTTAATTGACGAACATTATTATACCCAAGTGGCTTTTTAAGCATATTTGCTAAATCTTTAAAAATTATCCAGTCTTCGCGTGACTCCCCTGGTGGGTATGACGCTTTATAGGCATTTTGCAATTTGCCTTCTAAATTTACAAATAAACCATCTTTTTCTGTATATGCCAATCCGGGTAATACAATATCAGCAATTTCTGCATTTTTATCTCCATGACTACCTTGATAAATAATAAATTCATCTTTTTTGTTTAAATTAATAGCATCTGCTCCTAATAAATATATTAATTTGAATTGGTTATTATCTAGTTTTTCAAAAAAGTTAAAATTATTTCCTTCAGTTATGGAATAAATACCAAGATCAAGCGCACCAACCCTTGAAGCGTGTTGGTTAAGAATGTTTAGAGCATTCCAATCTTTTCTTATTAAATTATTCTTCGATAGAAAATTTTTAAATGTTTCAAAAATATATTTACCTTTTTTTCCATATAAAGATGACTCTCCTAAAATAATCATTGGTTTTTTTGATTTTAGAATCTTTTTATAAACTTCATGTTCTCCATTTACAATTTGCTTAATAATTGAAGTGTTGGAACCGATATTTTCATATGGATATGTTAAGTCGCCAGGATCACCTATTGAATAAATTTTCAGCCTATTATTTAAGTGTGCCTTTCTAATTCTAGCGTTAAGAATTGTAGCTTCTAACCTTGGATTTGTTCCTACCAAAAGAATAAAATCACTATCCTCTATACCATTAATTTTTGAATTAAAAATATAGTTCATTCTTTCTTCTGGATTTATATAAATTTTATCTTCTCTACATTCTAAATTTTTTGACCCTAGGCAATGGTTAAAAAATAATTTAAAACTATACATCATCTCTAAATCTGCTAAATCACCAACAACACCTCCTATTTGATCTGGTTTTAGCTCACTGAATTTATTAATTAAAATTTTTAAAACTTCATTCCATGAGGTTTTTTTTAATTTTCCATTTTCCCTAATATAAGGTGTGTCTAATCTTTGTTTCAAAAGTCCGTCACAGGCATACCTTGTTTTGTCTGAGATCCATTCTTCATTAATATCCTCATTTACTCTAGGCAAAACTCTTTTTACTTCCCATCCGTACGTATCAACTCTAATGTTAGAACCAACGGCATCCATAACATCTATGGTTTCCGTTTTTTTAAGATCCCAAGGTCTTGATTCAAAAGCATAAGGTTTAGATGTAAGAGCTCCAACTGGACACAAATCTATAACATTACCTGATAACTCTGATTCCATAGATTTTTCTAAATATGTAGTAATTTCTGTGTCCTCACCTCTGCCAATTGCGCCTAATTCTGGTATACCGGCAACTTCAGTAGCAAATCTTATACATCTTGTACAATGAATACATCTTGTCATTTGAGTTTTGATTAAAGGGCCCATATGTTTTTCTTTAACTTGTCTTTTGTTTTCTTTATATCTGGAGTTATCAAAACCATAAAAAAGTGATTGATCCTGTAAATCACATTCACCACCTTGGTCGCACACAGGACAATCTAGAGGATGATTTGCTAGTAAAAATTCCATTACACCTTTTCTTGCTTTCTCTACTAAAGTTGTATTAGTTTTTATTTTCATTCCATCGGTTGCCGGCATTGCGCATGATGCGATTGGTTTATGAGATTTTTCCATTTCAACTAAACACATTCTGCAGTTGCCGGCTATAGAAAGTCTTTCGTGATAACAAAATCTTGGTATTTCGGCTCCAGCTAATTCACAAGCCTGCAATACTGTCATGCCTTCTTCAAATTCTACTTCTTTATTATTTACTATAATTTTAGGCACTATCTTTCTCCAAAAGATGTTGATCTATAAGGTAAGGAATTTCAGATTTTTTCTTAATCAAAGGCTCTTCGTGACTTCTTTTTTCTATTTCCTTCCTAAAATGACGTAGTAAGCCTTGAACTGGCCAAGACGCTCCTTCTCCAAAGGCGCAAATTGTATGACCTTCAATTTGTTTAGTAACATCATGTAAAAGATCTATTTCTTTATAAGTCGATTCTCCTACTGACATTCTTTCAAGCATTCTCCACATCCAACCACAGCCTTCTCTACAAGGAGTGCACTGTCCACAACTTTCATGTTTATAAAATTTTGCAATTCTTGCTATACATTTAACTATGTCTTGATCTTTATTAATAACTACAACTCCAGCCGTCCCTAAACCACTTTTTGCTTTTATAAGGGAATCAAAATCCATTGTAATTGTTTCACATATGTTTTTAGGCAGCAAAGGCATGGATGATCCTCCTGGTATAACTGCTTGAAGATTGTTCCATCCTCCAACCACACCACCAGCATGCTTTTCTATTAAATCTTTTAAGGGTACTCCCATTTCCTCTTCAACATTACATGGGTTGTTTACATTTCCAGAAATACAAAAAATTTTTGTCCCTGTGTTTTTAGGTTTTCCTAATGAAGCAAACCATTTGGCTCCTCTTTTGAGAATAGTTGGAATTACAGCAATTGTTTCAACATTATTTACTATAGTTGGACATCCATAAAGACCTACAAGAGCAGGGAAAGGAGGCTTCAATCTTGGTAAGCCTTTATTTCCTTCTAAACTTTCTAGTAAAGCTGTTTCCTCTCCACATATATATGCACCAGCACCATAATGAATAAAAATATCAAGATCCCATTCTGAGCCACACGCATTTTTTCCTAAAAAATTTTTTATATATGCCTGGTTAATTGCTTCTTGTAATTTTTGTCCTTCTCTAAAATACTCACCTCTTATATAAATGTAACAAGTGTGTGCACCAATAGCATAACTTGCAATTAAACATCCTTCTATCAATTTTTGAGGTTCAAACCTTAATATATCTCTGTCTTTACATGTTCCTGGTTCAGATTCGTCTGCGTTAATTACAAGGTAATGAGGTCTAGAGCCAATTTGTTTTGGAGCAAATGACAATTTTAATCCAGTTGGAAAACCAGCTCCTCCTCTTCCACGCAACTCTGAATCTTTAATTTCTTTTATAATAAAATCTTTTCCTTTTGAAAGAATATCTTTTGTTTGTGACCAATCTCCTCTTTCAATTGCGCGATCAATTTCCCAACCAAGATCGTTATATAGATTTTTAAATATTCTATCTTCGTCTTTAAGCATTTTTAACCTCTAATAAAGTAGTTCTATTTTTTTCCGGAGCACTACTTTTTCTATTCTTAGCTGAACCTGGTTTTGGAAGTTCATCATTTAATAACTTTTTGATTATTTCTTCAGCTTTGGTTTCATCCAAATCTTCATAATAATCTTGATTAATTTGCATCATCGGTGCATTTACGCACGCTCCCAGACATTCTACTTCTACCCAGGAACATGTTTTATTTTTTGACAATTCTTTCTGTTTTTCAGAAATATTTTTTTTGCATATTTCCGTAATTTTATTTGCTCCTCTGATCATACATGGTGTAGTCGTGCAAACTTGAACGAAATATTTTCCTACTGGTGATAGGTTAAACATTGAATAAAAAGTAACAACCTCATAAACTTTTATATAAGGAATATTTAATAGATTGGCTATATATTTTACTCCCGCTATTGGAATCCAATTGTTATTTTGATTTTGAGCCAAATAGAGTAAAGCTAAAATAGCACTAGCTTTTTTCTCCTTTGGATACTTTTTTATTTCTATTTTAGCTTTTTCCAAATTTTCAGCAGTGAATTCAAATAATTCCGGTTGCGCTTTAGATATTTTTTTTAAATTCATCTATCTACCTCTCCAAAAACAATGTCTAGTGAACCTAGTACAGCTGGAACATCAGCTAACATATGCCCTTTCAATAAATAATCCATGGCTTGTAAATGAGAAAATCCAGGAGCTCTTATTTTGCATTTGTAGGGTTTGTTGCTGCCATCAGATATAAGATAAACTCCAAATTCACCTTTGGGAGCTTCTACAGCAACATATACTTCTCCTTTTGGAACTCTATAACCCTCGGAAAACAATTTAAAATGGTGTATTAGAGCTTCCATAGAATTTTTTATATCTTTTCTATTTGGAGGTGTAATTTTTCCATCTATAGACTTAACGGGACCCGGAGGCATTTTTTTAATACAATCTTTAATAATTGCACTACTTTCTCTCATTTCTTCTATCCTACAAAGATAACGGTCGTAACAATCACCATTTTTTCCAATTGGAATTTTAAAATTAAAATCCTCATAACTTTCATAAGGTTGAGATTTTCTTAAATCCCATGGTACACCTGACCCTCTCAGCATAACTCCTGAAAAACTATGTTCTAAAGCTTCCTGTTTTGTTACAATCCCAATATCTACATTTCTTTGCTTAAAAATTCTGTTATCCGTTAAAAGTGTCTCTAGATCGTCTATTACTTTTGGAAAATTTTCGCAGAATAATCCAATGTCATCTGTCAGTCCTCTAGGCAAATCTTTATGGACTCCGCCTGGTCTAAAGTAATTTGCATGCAATCTTGATCCAGATACCCTCTCATAAAAAGTCATTAAAGTTTCTCGTTCTTCAAAACCCCAAAGTGATGGCGTTAATGCTCCAACATCTAACGCTTGGGTAGTTATATTTAAAAGATGACTTAAAATTCTGCCAATCTCACAAAATAAAACTCTAATATATTGACCTCTTATAGGAACCTCTATTTTTAAAAGTCTTTCTATTGCTAAAGCAAAAGCATGCTCTTGATTCATTGGGGCTACGTAATCAAGGCGGTCAAAATATGGAATTGCCTGAGTATATGTCTTATGTTCAATTAATTTTTCTGTTCCTCTATGTAAAAGCCCAATATGCGGATCAATTTTTTCTACAACTTCACCATCCAATTCTAGTATTAATCTTAATACGCCATGGGCCGCAGGATGTTGTGGGCCAAAATTTAAATTCATAGTTTTAGTTTTTTTAGTCATTATTTATCTTTTTTTACTTCTGAATCTTCATTATTATATTTAGTTCCTTCCCAAGGGCTTTGAGAATCAAATTCACGATATTCTTGTTCTAACTTAACTGGTTCATAAATTACCTTTTTTTTATCCTCGCTATATCTAACCTCGGTATGACCGGTTAAAGGAAAATCTTTTCGAAGCGGATGTCCTTCAAAACCATAATCGGTAAGAATTCTTCTCAAATCAGGATGATCTCTAAATGAAATTCCATACATATCAAAAATCTCTCTTTCCATCCAATTCGCTGATGGAAAAATTTTAGTTATTGAAGGAACTTTATCTTTTTCATCGATGTTAGTATTAATTATAATTCTTGAATTGTGTTCATGACTTAGCATCAAATAAACAATTTTAAATCTTTTTTCTTTACGAGGAAAATCAACAGCTGTTATATCAATTAATTGTTTAAATTTACATTTTTCATTAGTTTTCAAAAATAAGATTGTTGAAATAATATCTTCAGTATTAATGTCAATATAAAGTTGTCCAAAATTAATTTCTGATTTCTTTACTGCTGTTGATAAGCCTGAATTAATTGCTTTCTCTAAATCATTAAGAGCTATGGACATTTTATCTCTCTAAACTGCCTTCTCTTCTAATTTTTTTTTGCAATTGTAAGATTCCATAAAGCAAAGCTTCTGCTGATGGTGGGCACCCAGGAACATAAATATCTACTGGGACAACTCGATCACATCCTCGAACAACTGAATATGAATAATGATAATATCCTCCTCCATTTGCACAACTTCCCATTGATATTACATATCTTGGCTCTGGCATTTGATCATAAACTTTTCTAAGAGGTGCTGCCATTTTATTTGTCAGCGTTCCAGCAACTATCATTACATCGGACTGTCTAGGTGACGCTCTAGGTGCGGCTCCAAATCTTTCCAAATCATATCTTGGCATTGATGTTTGCATCATTTCAACAGCACAGCAAGCGAGACCAAATGTCATCCAGTGTAAAGATCCTGTTCTTGCCCAATTAATTAAATTTTCTGATGATGTAGTAATAAAACCCTTCTTACTAAAATCTTTAGAAATTTTTTCAAATTCTTCTGGTATTTTTTCTTCTTTATTGTTTAAATTTATCATTTTAATCCCAGTCTAAAGCTCCTTTTTTCCATTCATATATAAAACCAACAGTTAAAACGAAGAGAAAAATCATCATTGACCAAAAACCTAAAGAGCCAATATTTCCAAGAGATATTGCCCAAGGAAACAAAAATGCTATTTCTAAATCAAAAATAATAAATAAAATTGCTACCAAATAAAATCTTACATCAAATTCCATTCTTGAATCGTTAAACGCTTCAAAGCCACATTCGTATGCCGAAAGTTTTTCCGGATCAGGGTTTTTTGGTGAAAATAAAAAATTTAGAACGATAAAACCTATACTTAGGCCCAAAGCTACGAAAAGGAAAAGTATAATAGAAAAATAATCTTTTAAAAAATCAGCAAGCATTTTATCCTCTATCTATATAGCACATTTTTTTCCACATACAGACGCGAGATTTTCACTTATTAAATTATTAACAAGTCAAAATTTAGGGGAAAACGAGAAAAATTTCCCGCCATCAAATAATCTAGATATGAGTGGCGGGAGTGACCGGGCTCGAACCGGCGACCTCCTGCGTGACAGGCAGGCGCTCTAACCAACTGAGCTACACCCCCAAAATGGTGGGCGCTGAAGGACTCGAACCTACGACCCTCTCGG
>Ga0066836_10000966_pt1 | contig 14778 bp, 5 predicted proteins | sample ETNtaG_18_FD_71568 | JGI IMG/M metagenome (GOLD analysis project Ga0066836, IMG submission 71568) | Marine microbial and viral communities from oxygen minimum zone, Eastern Pacific Ocean - ETNP201302SV91 | ecosystem: Environmental > Aquatic > Marine > Oceanic | place: Pacific Ocean: Eastern...
AATGTCGCCATTGGTTGCTTGAACGATGCTCCCCTCTCCCAGTCCTTCTTGTCCCGGGTTGGTTGGAACTGGAGTTCGGCAGGTGCTTGCGGGGATTATTCCTGGGACAAATGTGTCCCATTCATGGCCACGGTCATTCGACCAAACCGGATACTCACCACCGATATTCATAATGGTGCCTTCGATACTGGTAGCGAGGTAATGCTCACAGCAATTTCCGCCCTTTGTTTTGTCGAATACAGCCCAACTTGTGTTGGTTGATTGATTGGTACGAAGGTCGATGGTGACGAATTCTCGCAAGTCTTCGTGGCCAGCCTGATCGATTAGGGAGTAATCTTCCCATATCGGGCGAACTTCTTCTTCTGAGATGATTTCCTCTCCGTTTCCAAAGCATCCAGCAAGCAATGTGCTGGTAACGATTAGAGTGACGAGGAGTCCTCTTCGCATGTGCATGGCCACTATGTGGCCAGATTTCAACCCGACTGTTTCGGTTTTCACAAAGCAGAGACCGAATACCACACTGTAGCACCGTCCACTTCGAAACTTTCACCAGAACCTTCACCAACTAAGAATTCAGCATTGGAAGCCCTTGTTTCATCGATAATCCATTGTAGGTCAGACTCGAAAAGTTCGGGCGCATCTTTGGTCCAAACTTCGAGTTTGATTTGCTCCTCAATTGCGAGGTTGAGGTCCTTGCGTGCGGCTTGGACACGTCGTGTAATATCTCGGGCTAGTCCCTTGGAAAGCAATTCAGGAGTATCGCTCATGTCGAGAACTAAGGATACTGAAGAACCATCCGAACCCTGGATTGTTTCAGCAGCGAATCCAACTCTCTCAACTCTGCGAATTTCTATGTCCTCAGCCGTGATTTCATAGCCAGCGATAACCAGATTTCCCGCCTCGATACTCGCAAGCATCGATTCCGAATCTCCATCGGCGATTCCGGCTAGTACTGCAGGTAGGTCTTGACGGCATTTAGCGCCGAGACTTCTACGATTTGGATGTACTACCTCGGATTGGAATCGGTCAAGATCTTTCTCTAGAGATATGGTTTCAACATTGAGTTCCTCGGCAAGAATATCGTGGAATGAAGAGAGGTCGGGCCCACTAACTATCCATCCTTCTGAGCATGGCAGTCGCTGTCTACGGTCATTGTCGACACGAATACGACGTCCAGTTTCGGCAAGTTCTCGAACAAGGCCCATAGCTTCGATAATTCCCTCGTCGACAGGCCCGTCTTCTGGCCAGTTAGCAAGGTGAACAGATTCGCCCTCGAGATTTCGGTGAATCACATCGGCCATGAACGGTGAAACCGGCGCTATTAGGCGACTAACGGTTACGAGAATCTTGTGCAATGTGTGTTGGCAAGACAACTTATCTTCACTAGCCGCTTCATCCCAAAGACGTCGACGGCTCCTACGAACATACCAATTTGATACATCGTTCACAATGAAGTCCTCAATTCCTCTGCATGCCTTATGGAAATCCCAGGACTCGAATTGTGCATGAGTTGCAGCAATTACCTGATTTAGACGAGAAAGAATCCACTTATCGAGTGGAGTTTCCTTACCCTTTGGTGAAGTATCAGGATCAAATCCGTCTAATGCTGCATAATCAGCATGGAAACGGTGGATATTCCAGAGGGTTAGGAACATCTTGCCATAAGTTTCCCTTACACCATTGGGGTCGAATTTCAGTGGATTCCAAGGCGCTCCTGCAGTTACCATGTACCAGCGTGTTGCATCTGCACCTTCCCGGTTGAAGTGGTCCCACGGGTCAACGATATTACCCTTTGATTTGCTCATCTTCTTTCCTTCAGCATCAAGAATCAAGCCAAGTGAAAGGCAGCGCTTGTAACAGATGCTATCGAAGACAGTAGTGCTTACTGCAAGTAATGTGTAGAACCATCCACGGGTCTGGTCAACACCTTCACAGATGTAATCAATCGGGAAATTATTTTCGAATTTTCCTTCCTCTCCAAATGGATGGTGCCATTGAGCAAAGGAGGCACACCCCGAATCAAACCAACAATCCATTACGAAAGGTTCGCGTTTCATATCGGAATTACATTCGGGGCATGAAAGAATTGTGTCATCGACAAATGGGCGATGGAGGTCGTCAGCAACCGGGCTTCCTTCTGCTGCCATAGCTGCAAGCTCCTCTCTTGAACCGACACAGTGTTGGTGTTCGCATTTGGTACAAATCCAAACAGGAAGAGGAGTGCCCCAATATCTCTCTCGACTAATTGCCCAATCCTTGACATTACGCAACCATTCACCAAATCTACCTTCGCCAACCCAATCAGGAGCCCATTCGACTTGAGAATTGAATTCTAGAAGCCTGTCTTTGACAGCGGTCATTCGAACGAACCACGAGTCCATTGCATAGTAGAGAAGAGGATGGCCGGTTCTCCAACAGTGTGGGTAGTCGTGAGTATACATTTTTTCGCGATAAAGTAATCCTGTATCATGTAGAAGTTCGATTATTGTTGCATCGCAGTCCTTCACATAACGCCCGTCAAGGGCGGGGTGTGTTCCTTTGAGGAAAGCACCGTTGATATCGACTGTATGTTGTGCAGGAAGCCCTACCTCCATCCCTAGATTGTAGTCATCTTCACCATACATTACCGCGGTGTGAACAACTCCTGTTCCATCGGTAGTAGTGACCCAATCTGCTTCGATAACAGTCCATGCCGTCTTGGAATCTCCACGCTCGATTGCACCCGGGAAGAGTGGCTCATACGAGCGTCCAACTAGATCGCTACCAAGTAGTGTTTCTACTTCCTCACAATGATGACGAATTACTTCCTTGAATAGGTCCTTGGCGAGAATCAATTCTTCACCGATTTCGGCTCCACCATGCCCGTCCCAATTTTCAGGTTCGGAAGTAACACGAACACGGATGTATTCGACATCGGGGCCAACCGCAAGTCCGACATTCCCTGGAAGAGTCCACGGCGTGGTTGTCCAAGCTAGGATTGAAGCATCACTATCTTCGAGTTTGAATTTGATGTAAACAGATGGCTCCTCGACTTCTTTGTATCCAAGAGCCACTTCGTGACTGGAATATGAAGTCCCAGTTTGTGGACAATATGGCAGAACCTTGTATCCTCGATAGAGTAAGTCCTTCTCAAACATCTGTTTGAGAGCCCACCAACCGGATTCGATGTAATTGTCATGTAGAGTTACATATGGTTCGTCGAGGTCACACCAATAGGCCATGCGTTCGGTCATTTCACGCCATGCTGCCTCATAGGTCCAAACCGAATCTCGACATTCCTTGTTGAATTCTTCCATCCCGAAGGCTTCAATCGCCTCATTACTCATCAAATCCAATCGCTTTTGGACTTCGATTTCAACAGGTAATCCGTGGGTATCCCAACCACCCTTTCTTTCAACAAAATAGCCTTCCATTGTTTTCCATCTACAGACTAGATCTTTGAAGGTACGAGCTACAACGTGGTGGATACCCGGTTTGCCATTTGCTGTAGGTGGTCCCTCAAGGAAAATGAATGGCTCGCCATCGGCTCTATTCTGCACCGAATTCTCGAAAACTTCCTCCTCGGACCAGGTCTTTAGGAGACCAGTCTCAAGAGCGACTGAATCGAGTTCATCGGTTGGCTTGGGTGCCACCATGAACCCCGCCAGATGAGAACATGACTTGAAACCAGCCCCTTTGGGGCTTATTCTACCCATATGATGCAAACTAAATCAAAAAATCCGGCCGCAAGGGGTTCCTTTGAATTACATCGAGTATATCCAGCGAGTGCATGGCAGCAACTACAAAGGGGACACAGGCCATCGTACTTGTGCTCGTCCTGCTTCTCAGTGGCCCTGTTTCGCAGGTTCTAACCCATGCAAATGAAGACAGCCTCGCGAATGCGGACATAGTCCGCAACACCATTCCAGGTGCAATGACGCAAGTAAATATCATCGCAGACTCCACGACCAATGGAATTGTCCTCGAATCTCCGGCCGATGAGGCAATCCAAGAAATCGATTTGACCATCAGTGCAGGTGCTGATTCTAGAGGGTCAGGATTCAATTGGACCGATTGGACTCGACCAGGGATGATCTCGAACGGCGTGAGTGAATCCTCAGATGGTTCCCTCGGACTTGGTTTCATGGGCGTTGATTGGAATTTCGATAAAGGAACTGATGGCTGGTCCTCTAGTTCTTCGTCGTTTGGTCAGCGTTCAACGCTGTCATGTGGCCGTAATGGGACCAGCGGTGCATCCTTTTGGACAAGAGGGGGCTCTGTCACTATAACAAGTCCAGTTGTCGACCTTTCTGGCCATCAAGGAATGGATCTCGGCGCATGGGTAAAACAAGGTAATTCCGGTTGCGGTGAAGAACCTGATGTCAACGAGAATTTCTATTTGGAATACAGGAATAGTGGAAATTCATGGACTTCGGTTCGGTTATTCCAAGGTTCAACCGCAGGTGGTACTTCGACACAGGTCTCCTATACTTTACCAAGTAATGCATATCATTCTAATTTCCAAGTTAGAGCGAGACAAACCGCAGGCTCTGGGACATGCTGTGATTACTGGTTCTTCGATGATATCGAAATTGCCGGGGCTTCGATAGGCAATCTCACAACTCCGGCATTTGGATGGGGTAATGGCGCTATTGGAACTATGGAAGAGGGTCGTTATCCACCGATTTTCCTTGATGCAAGCATTCCATTGGGTGCTCATCTAAACTGGACGATTCTCGATGGTTTAACCGGGGTAGCAATTCCAGGATATGTAGAAGGTAATTCACATAAAATCGATCTTGGAGGAATCGATTGGGAGAAACACGATTCTCTGAGACTCCATCTCGCCTTCGTTCCAAATCAAAATGGAGATTCGCCGCGCCTCTTTGAGATTAGTGGCGGAGGAAAACTCTTCGATGGCTTCCATACCGACCCCTCCTTTACTGGTTGGGCCTCCAATGGCAGCACTTGGACTGCAACATCTAACTCAATTTCAGGAACCGACAATAGTAGTTTCACCAGCCCTGTAATGAATATCGGTTCTCCAATCATAGGCTATGCAGTAATGGCTAGTGTAACAGGAACTCCTACTGAAGAGATTAGTGTCGATGGAGGTCCGTGGCAAAATATGACAACCACGGGCATGACTGTCGAGTTCGATAAATTGGCCTCGAATGTCCAAATTAGATTAACTGGGAATGGGCAAAGTTGGACATTATCAGATGTAGATGTAACTCTAATCCCATCCAGCACCCCCACTCATCCATTTATCGATATTGATGCTGATGGAAAGGCAGAATGGGGAGTTGTGCATGAGTCGATTGGTTCATGGGGATGGCAAGATGTATTCGCCAATGGCTCAGCCGCACATTCAGTACAGATACCGTTCTTTGGAACTGAGTTTGTCGACGTATGGATTCCGAGAGATGCTGAGAGTTTTTCCGTACAATCACGATTGACTGCGGGCACTGGTCAAGGGCAGAAAACCCTTGCTTTATGGGTAGGTAATTCGCTAATCGCTCAAAGAGGTGGAGGAGATTTCACCGATTCTATGATTTTAGAACTGAACCAGTCGGAATTGGCAGACCTCAACCTTCAAACTACTTCTGCAACAATGGCGTGGAGAGGCGGAGGTTCAGAATTCATACAGGGCAAGGTAGAGTTGATTGCCGACCCTGGATGGCACGAAATCAGTGGTCTAGGCATCGGATATGATGCAGTAGAGGTCATCGAAGCAGGGCCACTTTCGGATTTGGTAATGAGTGCTAATTATGCACGACTCGATACACAGAAAGCTGCGAACCTCCCAGTGAGATTCAGCGCTGCAAGTAATTGCATGCTCGAAGTAGTAATTGATGATGTTACTTCTTCGGATGAAGTCGACATGGGTATGCTAACCATTAGCAACCTTTCTTCAACTCTATCCCCTTCCAAGAAATGGCACGATCTATCAGTGCGAACACAAGTGCATTCTTCTGCACCAAATATGCTGATTTTGACTGCTCACTCAACCCTTGATAAGGCCACATGGATGATTCCTGTGAATAATGGTCAAATGATTACTAATGGTGCTAGCGATGTTCTAATTTTCAAGGAAAACAGTCTCAATCATACTGTTAATGGCGACCTACACGACCTGAATATTTCATTCCGTAGTGCTCAGTTTTGGGAGGACCAATTAGATCTTAGATTAGAGATAAGAGTTTACTTGAATGATGGAGTAGTTTCCATGCCTACATCTGAGACTTGGAGCAATCCTGCGATAGATAATGACATGTTAATTCAGTCCGTTCAGTGGATTGATGATGATGGTCAAATTCCAGTTACAAATCAATATCTAAAAGCTGAAGAGAACCTATCGCTACTGGTCGATGTTGGCTTTGAGAATGGTGAGCCAGATGAGGCTCCATTTGATGATGAATTCGAATTGAGACTTTATCGCGATGATGTATTAATCGCTAATACTACAAAATTATCTGGACAGTATTGGAGTATTAACACCACAACTCCATTCACGAGTGGAGAGGTAGAATGGCGGGTTGAATTGAATGCTACCGCAGGCGGCGGACTAGCCTATCCTTCGATAACGAATCGCACATTTGTCGTAGACCCACTTGCTCCAGTAGTTGCCAGTGTAAATGTTCGTCATTTCGACCATCTAGTTTCATCAGCATATCAGGTAATAGTCGTAAATGTCACCGACCAACCTGTATTGCCCGATAGCCTACAGTTGATGATTTGGAGAGAATGGGCAGATGACCTCAATAATGACGATTGGCCAAATGAGGGCGAGTACATTATGTGGAACATGAATTCTCCAATGTTTTTGGATAATTCCTTTGGAAATTATGTAGGTATTTTTGACGATTCACAAGGCTTTCCTGGCGACAAGGTCGCAGGATATGTTACCGGCAAAGATAAATCGGGTCACGAGTTAATGGGAGGTGGTAGCGCTTCTCCAGATGATCATCTCTTCATGTATCAATTGAAAGCTGACGGCACACCCGTGATTGATACCGATGGATTAGTTTGGGAAAGCGGGCGTAAAGCATGGCTACATCCAGGGCAAACATATGACCTGAATGTGTCCTTCAGTGAGCCTAATGGTGTCTCTGATATCTCTACTGTGGAGGTTGCATTAGCGGACAATATTGTAAGTGATAGGCTTGAACTCATATGGAATTCAGAATCCCGACAATGTCATAGCGAATCAGAACATCTAGAAGTGAAAACATGTAGAATTCTCACAACAGATGGTTCCGTCCCAGACCCTTATTCCATCGACCTCATTCTGCAAATAGAAGTGATTCCTAAATGGACAATGCCTGATTTAGGTGATACTCGCAGAGAACCTATGGTCACAATTTATGACCGTGCAGGAAATACAGATTCCGTAAATTTCCCTCAAAACCGCTGGCGATTCTCAGCTGAGATGATGGTGACTGAAGAAATCGATCTATGGGTTGAAAAGGGACAATTAACCGACGAGGGCGCAAGGGTTCCCCCCAGTTCTCCGATGGAATTATCTGGCGTTGTGATATTTTCACAAAGTGGTGAAAGACCGAATTTCGACTGTGAAGTCAATGTCATGATTAATGGATATAATGAGTTGACAACTGCTGTCGATGGTATGTTTACCGCATCGCTAAATGCCCCGGTTCAAAATGGCCGACATGCACTAACTTGGTCTGTTGGATGCTTACCAATTCAAGGGAGCGATACTACTAGCCAAATCGATGCAGTGCGTTGGATTTTAGTCGATGACGTGGGCCCAATTGTGGTTGAATTTTCATCCCCCCGCCCCGGTTCAATTATTGAGGCAGAACTACATGAAGTCAGAGTCATAGTGAGTGAAAATTTCGGTATTGACACCGATTCTGTTGAGTTGATTTGGTGGCTTACTACTACTGAGGATAATACACCTGTAGAAACAGGAAGAATATCACTAACCCTTGAAGGAGAAGAAGATACAGGATTACGTCTGGCTTATCTTGGTCAAATTGATCTCTCAGGAATTTCACCAAGTATTTTGGAGACACAAATAGTCCTCAAGGTCAGACTAGAAGGTCGAGATTTAGCGGGTAATGAATTCGTTTCTGATTCGACAACAAATAGTCACAGCACGCCTGCAGCCCGCTGGGATTTAATTCACTTCACACCCGAATTCCATATGGATGCTGGAGCAGTAGAACTTTCCAAACATACTCTAGAGGTAGACGAGGCTGTAGCCGTCCAAATCCATATCAGGAATCGCGGTGAAGTAGCCGGTTCTGCAAATGTCAAAGTCGAGGTCGTTGACCTCTCTGGAAATCGCGAATTATTGAGCAGGAATGATTTCGAGGTAGAAGGCGGTTCAGTTGGCACATTAGTAGTAGACTGGAAGCCTGAGTACCCCGGAATTCAATGGCTGGAAGTTACTCTTGAAGATGAACAGACTCTTACCAGTAAAATGATCGATGTGAAACCTGCAAGTGAGGAAGGTTTCCTTTCAGGAATATTAGGAGATGCAGACCCATGGTTAATTGGGATTACTCTCACTCTACTTTGTGTCGCAATGTTAGCGATTCTCACATGGCTTAGATTGGCCACTGCTCGCCAAGGAGAGGCGGATGGATGGGAGTATGAGTACGAGGAAGACGATTACGAAGACTGATACAAACGACCACAAGGTACAGAGCCCGTCTCCCCCTAAGGGGAGACGAGGGAGTCTATGGCGCGCCGAATTGCACTGCTACAGGTCAACCCTACTGTTGGTGACATCAAAGGCAATTCTGGAATGATTTCCGCCATGGCTGAATTGGCAATGTCTGCAGGAGCTGTAGTGGCAATAAGTACCGAATGTGCAATCAGCGGATACCCTCCAAGAGATTTGCTTTTACAACCCGACTTCATCACCGCTTGTGCGGAAGAAGCAGCGGTGATGGAATGTGCAATTCCCATCTTAGTTGGGACGCCAGTGCCACCATTAGAGGAACGTACGAAGCCTGGAAATGGCGTTGTTCGAGCCGGCGAAGGTGGGCGTGAATTAGTGCGCAAACAATTGCTTCCAACATACGATGTATTCGATGAAGCTCGTTATTTTGAAGCCGATGAAAGGCCGGGAATTAGTCGTACCACAGGCGGTCTAGATATCGGCGTTACAATCTGTGAAGATGCATGGCAACATGCTCGTGAAACTCCAACCGATTACGATAGTGATCCAATTTCTCAGATTGTTGAATGGGGCCGCCAAGGAGTCCATCTCGATGCGACAGTAAATCTCTCTGCATCGCCTTACCACGCAGATAAGGCAGAGGTTAGATTAGCGGTTGCAAGAGCAGCGGCAGCGTCCTTAGGACACCCCTTCCTCCTTGCGAATCAAGTTGGAGGAAATGATGATTTGCTCTTCGATGGAAGGTCGATAATAGCATGGCCTGATGGAAGTGCAATTCTCGCCCCTGGATGGCGAGAAGGAGTATTAATCACCGATTTGGATGATATTGATTCATGTGAATGGATTGGCGATGGAAAAACCATCAAACTCGCTTCGGGAGAATCACCTAATATTGGCGACGATGATGTACTTGAAGCAGTGGTTATGGGCCTCAGTGATTATTGCCGTAAGAGTGGAATTGAAAAGATTGTACTAGGACTTTCAGGAGGAATAGATTCAGCATTGGCTGCTTGTGTAGCAGCAGCAGCGGTAGGCCCGTCAAATGTCACAGGTATTTCGATGCCATCACGCCACTCCTCTCAGCACAGCATCGATGATGCAATAGCCACTGCTGAAGCACTTGGAATTGAATTCATGATGAAACCGATTTCTGAACTTCACGATTCGGCAGAGGTATCCCTTAGCGATATTCTTGAGTCTGGAAATCCAGTCGCTGCAGAAAATCTCCAAGCCCGCTTACGGGGTCTAATTGTGATGGCACAAGCAAATGCAACCGGTGCTATGGCAATCGCTACAGGAAATAAGAGTGAACTCGGTCAAGGCTATTGTACGTTATACGGAGATATGGCTGGAGGATATGCCCCTCTTGGCGACTTGTACAAGATGGAAGTTTACGCGATGGCTCGTGCATTCAACAAACGACTTGGTATTGAAGCGGTTACAGAATCCACTATGACAAAACCGCCGAGTGCTGAATTGGCTCCAGACCAGAAGGACGAGGATAGTCTCCCTCCATATCCCCTGCTAGATGAGATATTACGCCTTCATATCGAAGAGGGGCTTGATGCTACGGAAATCTGCTCTCACGGCCATGATTCTACCATTGTCAACGAAGTGCTAACTAGACTTGCTCGTAACGAGCATAAGCGCTGGCAAATGCCTCCTGCGCCTCGAGTTTCCTGCCGTGCATTCGGCCAGGGTTGGCGACAACCATTAGCAGCGCGTCATGATTGGCGTCATTGAATGATTATCCATTCTTCACTGATTTCTCCATGTGCCCAGCCGTAGAGTTCCTGTCCATAATTCTGTGAATCAGAAATAAACCAAATCTGGTCAACTCCTATCCACATTTCACCTATATGCCCTGCTTCGTATGAGCCGGGTGTAGGATCCCATAGTACCGAATGAGTTCCATCTTGAATCATTACGAGCACATGTCCCGTGCCATCATCTAGCAAAGCGAAAACCCTCCCATCCAATTCGACAAATGATTGTGGATTGGATGAAGTGACGGTTTCAGTTACCTCTACAATTTGAATTTCCATTCCATCGCTCGAACATGGTTCATTACCGCTAAAAGAATTGCAATCAAACCACAACCGTGCATCGGTGTGGTAAACTGCAAACCGCCCAGGGTCGGGATAGTCTATCCAATCAATTCTAGAACCACTAGCCGGATTAAACGATGCTGCGAAATGGTGGGTCACATCTGCTCGTTGAGTATCGAAAATCAAGAATCCATTAACCAAATGGAATCCTAATTCATCTACCGGAGAAACAAGGTCGTAAGTCATCTCCTCAAGGGTAATTCCATCGCTTCGATGTAATTGGACTGAGCTATTCGAATTAGCGAAGAACCAGTGGTATCCTTCGGCCCAGTATGCCTTTGAGTGAAGAGTAGCATCAAACCAATTGCCATCGATTAGCATTCCACTAACACCATTGTAAATTAGTGAGCCATTGGAAATAGTGAGATCAGCATATGTGCCAGAAATGAAAGAAGTACCTTCTCCAAAGATAGTCAATCCATCTTGAGATGAGAGAATTAGTTCAGATTCTGTAGAAATCAGTACCGACCCAGCCCCAATTTCAGATGTAAGAGTAGTTTCCTTCTGCACTGAATTGCCATCGCTCGACCATAGTTGCCGTCCTGTGCCGTCATCAGCGTCAAACCATACGCGGTCGTTGTGTACAACAAAATCAATGAATAATCCAGGGCTTATTGTAGGTCCACCAGTAAGATTGTGTGCGATTATTCCATTCTCAGAGTAGGTGAATAGATTGCATCCTGCAACTGTTGATGCTGAAAAAATAAGACGTTCTTCAAGAATTACTCCCTTTGAACATGTTGATGAAAACCCATCCACGAGTCCAGAATTCAAATCAGTTAGACGCCCGCTAGTGAGATTTGAGAAACACATTTTGAGTTGGTAACTAGTCTCATTCATTTCCAACATCCCATCACCTGAAGAATCGGTTCCACTGGTGATAACAGCTGCATTTGGACATGGCCCGTACGGGCCGGTTTGAGCATTAGTCAATGCATTTGCTCCCAAGGTACCATTGGTGCCATCAGTACCATTCATTCCATCGGTTCCATTGTATCCTGCATATCCCCGGTTCCCCATCGGTCCACTTTGACCTTCTCTGCCATGACAGACATTTTTCACAAGGTCGACCTCTTCACCAGATAGTTCACCGTTTCCATCATCATCTATTCCAAGTTGAATTGAGAAACCACCTTCCTCGCATGCATGTGTACCATACAAGGGACCAGTTCTGGAAAGTGTACTATCTCCATCAATCCCATTTTCTCCATCAACTCGATCGATATTCATCCATAGTGCCATACTACTCAATATTGTTGAAAGTAATAGGGTTGTAACAATGAAGGCTATCCATATACGCTTACGCTTTTGGGCTCGCAGTCTGTCTGTTTTCTCAATATTAGCATCGGACATGAAATTGGTATCACCCTCAAGCAATTAGAGGGTTGTCCCGTCGCAAGGGTATTCATCCATGTCCTACACCCCCTATCTATGGAGTTACCACCGGCTCTTGCGATTATGCTCGATGGTGGAGAAGGTACAACTCGCCAGAAGGCTGCTAGATTGGTAGTAGATTTGGCTCGCACCGCAGGTGCGGCAGAGTTTGTCAAAGTCGACCATTCCCATGTATCTGGAGTTTCTGTAATCACTGGAGGGCATGGCCTTAGGCGATTCTTGGCTGACCTTGCGGGTGATGGGAAGGTAGCAATTCCTACTACCTTGAACTCCGCAGGTTGTGACAAGCGTAGAATGGAAGAGATGGGTATTGCTTATCCCGATTTTTTGGAACAACAATTTGAGATTATTCATGCATATGAGAGCCTTGGTGTTGAAGCAACTCTTTCCTGCACGCCCTATGACCGTGGAGTAAACGATGAGGCAGGAATTGCAAGTTGGTCGGAATCCAATGCAGTAGCCTTCACAAATTCATGGACGAGTCTCATTACCAATAGAGAATCTGGATTATCAGCACTGGCAACCGCGTTGACAGGATACGCCCCGCGCTGGGGATTGCATTTGCCCGAAAATAGAGTGCCCAATATCGTAGTCAATGTCGAATGCGAATTGAATGATTTAGCAGATTGGTCGATACTTGGTGACTGGATTGGTAAGCAAGTAAGACCCGATTGGAATGTGCCATATGGGCCTATGCCGTTCATCAAGGGCATTCCTGAGTACGTCAGTTTTGCCAGCAAGAAGGCCTTAACTGCTGCAGCAGCAAATTATGGCTGCCCAATGTTGTGGGCTGAAGGCATTACACCAACTCCTGATTGCTCAATGGTAGAGAATCATCTTAGTTTTACTGAAGCCGAATTAGAGGGAAGACTTGCTGACTTAGCACCAAAGGGTAGAGTTGACCTTGTTGTAATTGGTTGCCCACAGGCAAGTCTCGAGGAAATTAGAATCACCGCTTCGACTGTTCGAGCTCACAGTGAGATGGGCGCAAAGATTCCAGATGAGCGCCTATGGGTTTTCACTAGTTCTCATAATTACGAACTTGCAGAAGCAGATGGTAGCATTGCAATTCTAGAAGAAGCGGGAGCAGTTGTTTTACAAGACACCTGTCCAGAGGTTACGCCTTACAATCGAGATCACTACAATCATCTATTGACAAATTCTCTCAAAGCCGAGCATTATCTTACCAGTGGCTTGAATCGCATGCCTACTTCTGTAGGGCGTATGTCTGATTGTATCAAACATGCATTCGATAGTAGCCTATGCGAAGGAGGTGCACCTGCATTGAATACGAAAGCACAACCTCAACACGCTTCCTCGAAGACAATCCAAAGTGGCGATTGCCTGCTTAAGGGACGTGGATTAGATAGTCAGGATGATTTTTCACTCGAAGGCAGAGCGATGGTTTCTGATGTTGCAATCACTTACCTTGGTTACGTCAATCGCGATAGTGGAGAAATCGAAGAGCCAGGTCATCCCCTAGATGGCAGGGCGATTGAGGATACTATTCTCATCTATCCAAAGGGCAGTGGTTCTACTGTTGCGCCATATGTGTTGATGGGTCTAATTTACACGGGCAAAGGTCCGAAGGCCGTAGTCAACAGAGATGTATGTTCACTCACTTTACCAGCATGTAGCCTACTTGATGTTCCATATTGTCATGGCTTTGACAGTGATCCCTGTATTGCAATTAACGATGGCGACCTAGTTAGGTTGTCCAGAGTTGGAGACGAGGTCAGTCTTGAGGTAGTGGAGCGGGCTGGTGAGTGAGGATGAGAGTCCTCGTTTCCGGCGGAGCAGGTTTTCTTGGTAGCCATTTGGTAGACCAACTCATTTCTCGAGGCGATGAAGTCGTTGTTTTCGATGACCTCTCAAGAGGGCACCGAGAGCAGGTGCCTAATGGAGTAATTCTGGTTGAAGGCGATGTACGTGATTCTTCAAAGTGGACTGAAATCTGCGCTCAATTTGCTCCTGAATTAATCCATCATCTCGCCGCAGTTAACGGAACCCGCAGATTCCATCGAGAAGCGGATATCGTGGCCGATGTCAATGTAAACGGCACTAGAAATGCGATTGAAGCAGCGAAAGCAACAGGAGCGCGCTTAGTCTTCTACTCCTCTCCAGAATCTTTTGGTGAACAATCAGTAATGCCTTTGGCTAACGATTCGAATAGTGTATTCACCCCTGCTCACGAGCATCAACGTCACTCATATGGGGCATCGAAGTATTTGGGTGAGTTATTGATCCATCATGCGATTCGAGATTTTGGATTAGATGCTCGAATTCTTCGCCCATTCAACGCCTATGGTCCTCGCCTTCATGGCGATGCAGATGGACAAGTAGTGTCGATGATGTTACTTGCAAACCCAATTGAGGTTCATGGAGATGGCTTACAGACCCGTTCGATGACTTGGGTAGGCGATGTTGTCGAAGGGATGCTTAGAGTTGGTGATTTACCTGATTTATGTGGGATGTCATTCAATTTGGCCTCGGAAGAAGAAGTTAGCATGCTCAACCTAGCTTCTATGATTTCAGAAATCACCGGTGCAAAAATTGTTCACACAGGAGAAAACCATGGAGATAGCAGACGCCGAGTTGCAGATCTATCTGGAAATGATAAGATTGGATGGAAGGCGAGCACGA
>Ga0066836_10000967_pt1 | contig 14777 bp, 11 predicted proteins | sample ETNtaG_18_FD_71568 | JGI IMG/M metagenome (GOLD analysis project Ga0066836, IMG submission 71568) | Marine microbial and viral communities from oxygen minimum zone, Eastern Pacific Ocean - ETNP201302SV91 | ecosystem: Environmental > Aquatic > Marine > Oceanic | place: Pacific Ocean: Eastern...
CCTTTTAGCTCAAACAGTCGGGCAATTTTTCCAACAACGAAATCATCTTTTTTGATGCCGAGCTGATTTCGAATTTCTAGTGTGTCATACTCGGAAAAATACGGCTTCAAGTTAAAGCCACTAAAAATTTTTGTGTAAATATTTGGGTTTCCGATTCCTGCCTTAAGATACTGCTCCTGCATCGCGTTAGCAACCGTGATGAAATGATCTGTATGAGTAGCTGCTATTTTTTCAGCTTTTCTAAAAAGTATGTTAGCAATCCGTCCTTGATAAGATCCGAACGATGGTCCATGAATCGAATGTACAATGTTTTGAACATTGGCTTTCTTAGCCGCAAGTCTTCCAAGAAATCCTGCTTTGCCGCTATGGGTGTGAACGATGTCAGGCTTGAACTGCGTAAATTCCCTAAGTAAATGGCGATAAGCAAGGTAATCGCTGAATGGATTAATTGGTCGAATTAGTCTGGGGACTATGTGTAATAAATCCGAGAAGCTTGTAAAATTCGATTCAAGAGACCCCTCTGGTCCGCTTGTTAGTCCGGAGTATAAGCGGACTGTAATGTTCTTTTTTTTGTTAAGTCCGAGAACTGATGATATTGTGTTCTCTTGTGCTCCCCCTACTATAAGACGGGTAATGACATGCGCTATGCGCATGATTTAAGGAGTTTCATTATTGCTTGATTCGAGTTCCTTAATTCTGTTTCGAATTTGTTTCAACTCTTCGCTTGGAATAGAATTTGGATCAACGTATTTAAGGAATAAGTTGTAGTTTTTTAGTTCCTCTTGATTTGATGTTTCAGCTTTAGCAATTTGCGCGAACCTTAAATAAGTTCTAGGGTCGTTTGGTGTTAATGATTGTAATTTTTTGTAGTCTGTTCGGGCTAGCCCATACTTCTTAAGAGCCATGTATGATTCTGCGCGATTAGCGATGGCTTCCGGATTCCATTCATTTAATTCTAATAAATCATTAAAAATAGTAATGGCTTTTTCGTGTTCATTCATTTGCATGAAGATAGTGGCTTTTTGATAGCGAAACTTATTTGAATTTCGGTTGTTGTCTAAGGCTTCTTCGATATTTTTGATAGCAGTTTCAAAATCACCTTTCTCGACATAGACGCCGGCTAATTGCGATTGGATGTTTGATTTTAAGCTTACACTAGCTTTATTTAATGCGTTTTCCAGAGTGGTTGTGGCTTTATCGAATTGTTTTAATTGAGCTAAAAGCAGCCCTTTTCCTACAAGTGCATCAATATCATCTGGATTTTCTTTCAGCCAAAGGTTTAACACTGGAAGGGATTTTTCCAGTAATTCGTTATTCATATAAAAACTTAACATAGCTTGAAGGCCAGGTAGGGTGGCAATATGAGGTTTGAGTTGCTCTGTTAAGTATTTTTCAGCTGTTATTAAGTCTGTTTGAATTAAAAGAATGCCTGCTTGAATGCTAATGAATTGTACTTGTTGCTCTAGTGTGAATGCATTTTTTATATGCATTTTTTTCAGTTGATCGATGAATGTTAGTGTTTTGTCAGGCATTCCGTAGGTGACAAACATATTGGCAATATAAAGTAGAGGTTCTGGATCTGTAGTTGTTAATTCAGTGGCTCGAACCAATTCGTGGTATGCTTGACGTATTTGTTCTCGGTTTGCGAAAAACTGCCCTAGCAGCAAGCAGCTTTTGGGTTCATCTAAAGGGCCGTAAGTTTTCAGTATTTGGTCGATTTCTTGTGATTGTACCTGCTGGTTTTGTCCGCTGAGAAATTCATTCAGTTTTTTGTGAAAACTATTTAGAAATAAATCTAGTTCTTTATTTTGGGGAATTTTTGAAAGGGGCTTTTCCCGTAGTTTGTGTAGTTGCTGCAGATTTACTTGGGCGACTAGATTGCCATTTAAGCTTCCTTTGAATAAATCGTTTGCAGCACGAAAAAAAGTTTCGGCTTCTTTAGTTTGGTTGCATCGTGACAAGTCCACTCCATTGGCATTTAGATTGCGAGACAGCCATCCCATGATCATTAGGGTGTCATCAAAGTTTGCCTGATGCAGGTCTCCTGATTGGCTTGCGAATTTTTCAAATGTGTTCTTGATTGAAGTTAAGTTTTCTATTGTTTCAGTAACTGTGCTCGCAGAAAGCTTTGGTTTGTCTAAAGAGTCTTGACTGAACTTGTAGTTAGCTAATTGAAAAACACCGTTTTTAGGTTGGCTGTGGAATTGTTCATAGAAGTATCCGAAACTTGGGTGTGTATAATAGATTGGTGTTTTCTTGATTACTTCTCGGAGTTTTTCGAGAATGAGAAATTCATCTACGCGAATGGATTTTGCTACCTCTTCAGATAGTATTGGCCACACGGAATTAATCTTGGCTAGGCTCTGATGGTATTCGGGAGACGCTAAACGATGCGTGTCAATTAGTAATGGATTGATTTCTCTATTGGAGCTAGCTAGGTGGGCCTTAAGTAATTCTCTTTGAGGGCTCATATCGCCGTCACTCATTAATATTGTATTCCCAGTAGGAATTTTTTTCGCCAACCACCTTGTGTAGGTCCTTGTTATATCGTTTTTGTTATGACTCCATATTGTTCCAATATTTCTCCATGCAAGAGTTGTAGTTGTTACTAGAGCTGCTGCTACTAGTCCAATAAAAGCACCTCTGTTGATTGTTTTAGATAAGATTGTTGGCTTCTGCCATCTCCTTGCGTCCTCTTTTCCGAATAATAGTAATAAGTATCCAAGAAAATAGCCGGCTGAAAGACTGCCAAGATAATAAAAAGTGAGGAATGGCGTGCCAATTCCAACTACTTGTTGCGCCTTTATTATCTTGCGAGGGCTGAAAATGTGGTCAAATGCGGTATAAACACATGCAGCTAGAAAGAGAAAATGTACTAATCTTAGGAGAAACGTGGTTATGGCTGATGCAGCAGCATTTGTATCACCAAAATTAACAGGCCAGCGAATTCCAAGAAGTAATAACGGTAGGATCGAAGTGCATGCCATGACCATTATTATGAGTCGATTATTAAATAGATTTGAGAGGAATGATTTTTGATCGCCTAAGTTATCTGTTAGTACTTGATAGAAAGTGAATTCGCTGCCGTTAATTACAGCAATAATTGGTAATAGTAGGTAAAGCGATAAGCATGGAACACTTATAAGTAAAAGCTTAAGCCATGTTTTATCGTGAAAGAGTCTCATTCGGCCGGTCCATAATAGAGCAATACCAAAAAGAGGGAGAAAGCCAATCATGCCCCAGTTATTTGGAATACTAATACCGCATACGACTGCGGCTTGTGTTAACCATTTTAGTTTGTGGTCGATACGATATTCCAAAAGGCATCGAATAATATATGCAAATAAAAATAGGTTAAGAATCTCTCCAGTGCCAGAAGTTGAATGTTGCCAAAAACTGAGTTGCAGCCCGCATATTAACGATGCAAATAGAGGTGGGATCCAATTAAGATTTATACTCAAGAATGAATGTTCGCTTTGTTCTCTTTGTCTTTGTTCTTTGGTGCGATCATGCGGGAGTAGAGAGGTTGAGCGGGCCAATAATGCCAACGTAAGAGCTCCGAACAATGCCGAAAGTGCGTTTATTGCAGTTGGTAGATATGCTGCTGGCATTAGCTTTAGCGGAAAAGTGATTAGATAAAGAAGTGGTTGTTTGCTTTGGGGGAAATCATGCCATCCTCCGATATGAGAAATTGCGGGGAGGCTGGCAAAGCTAATCCATGTATGCAGTGTTACCAAATAAAGCACCAGCGATGCGAAAGCAATTAGAAAGGGGAGTCGCTTAAAGGTGAATGAGTTTAAAGGATTACGATTATCTGACATTGGTGGCTTTGCAGGGACAGTTGAAACCATATTTGCCATGTTTGACAAGCTGGATTTGACTTATTTTGGATTGAATATATTTATGATTATTCTTGCTTAATTTAATCTTAGATCTGTTATGCATTCAATATGTTGAGTGTGAGGGAACATATCTACAGGGTAAACACGTTCAAGCCGATAGACTCCTTCAGCGCAAAGAATGTTCAAATCTCGTGCGAGAGTAGCCGGGTGGCATGATATATAGATAATCTGTGACGGTTTAACTTTGCGAAGTTGTTCTATAGCGCTAGGGGCGCATCCTTTGCGAGGAGGGTCTAGAATCACACTTGTTTTATTGGGTGAGAATTTTTCAAGAAGTTCTGGCAGCAAATCTTCGGTGCGACCTTCTATAAACTCACCATTTTTAGCGCCAAACTTTATGCAGTTTTCTTGAGCAGCCTTTATAGCTAACTTGTCTGATTCAACCCCAACAAATTGTTTCGTCAAGTTGGCTAGTTCAATGGCAAAAAAACCAACTCCACAATAAGTGTCAATAAGGTATTCAGAGCCGTTGGATTGAAATATGTTTCGAACTTCATCGACCATTTTTGGTAGCATGAAAAAATTTGTTTGAAAAAACGAGTGGTCAGGAACTATCCAGTCTTCAGGGGTGATTCTTAAGTTAATTTTGATACCACCTCGCTTAGGTGGATTCGCTCGAACTTCTGGGATTTGTTCATTAAGAGCTGGTTCGGCAATTTTGCATTCATTAATTTCTACCACCCAATGTGAGTTTCGTTTTCGAAATCCAACCAGTAACTTTTTTGCTTTTCCATTCCATTGACTTCTGACGAGAATGCGATTTCGATAATTGAAAGTTTGCGGGCAGGCTATAACGGGTGCAACTTTGTCTTCGGAAAACCCTCCAATGCGCTCGAACAAGTCAGCGATTTGTTTTTGCTTGATCTTTAATTGGTCCTCATAACGAATGTGTTGATATTGGCATCCACCACAATTTCCAAAATAATTACATTCCGCATTAATGCGGATTTTTGATGGGGTGATTATTTTGACAAGTTCGCTTCGAGCGAAGTTTTTTTTAACTTCAATGATTTTAGCTTCAATTACTTCACCTTCAATTACTAGTGGCACAAACACAACAAAACCTTCAACTCTGCCGACTCCTTCACCGCCGAAGGCTATGTTGTCGATTTTCATTTTTACGATTTGACCTATTTCAGGCCGTGTGATGTTTTCTGTTGTCTCAGTTGGGTCAAGAGTCTCTTTCAAAATTATATTGTTACTTTTCTTTATGTTATGGGTGAATAAAGCTCGAGGCCGGGGCACAATCATCGTACTCCCGGCCTCAAAAATCTGTTCAGATTTTAGCTGTTAATTACTATGATGTTTCTCGTGATGTTGCCTAAGTAGATCATCACCAAAATCATTTTTTAAGTCACGTATTACACAGTGTACATGATTTGCTCCTCCTTGAGTGTTGTCGTATTCAATTAAAAAGTCAGGAGCTTGGATTCGATAGTAGTGGCCTTCTCCTGGCTTTAGTGAGCCTGCCCAGCCAAAGTGAATATTTTGTAAGTCGGCTTCTTCTAGATTGGCTAATGTTTTGTCTGCGATGTCAGGGCGATAATTACGTAAGTACTCTTCGATAATTGTCCAGAGCTGAGTGATTTGTTTCTTTTTCATCTTCGAGGCTGATATACCTAGTGGTTCTAGGCGTTTAGCTTTTCGATCTGCCTTGGTGATGATGTCTGCTGGTGCTTTTTCAGCAACGATGCCGGCATTCTTTTGTTTTTTTGTAAAAGATTTTGCCAAAGCTCTAGCATAGTTTTCTTCATTAGCTAGAACTTGCAGTCCTTTTCTTGGCCCGGCTAGAACCTTCCCTGGGTTGGTTCCCCAGAAGGATGGGGTAACGCTTGCTATGTGGCCGTCGACAACAGTGAAGCTAAGTGAAAGGTGATGCCCTTCAAATCGCCAGCCCCATGCTCCCTCTATGCTCGGTTTGCCGAAGAAGCTTAAGAAATACCATTTTGGATCGCGTGCGAAACGGCCTTCTGGATTGGCGTCATTTAGTATTTGTTCAAGGCTCATAATTTGCGCGCTTTTTTGTAAGCCTTTAACACTCATTACTGAGGCTAATAGTGCATAAGCCATATGTTGTTGGTCTTGCTGCATTTCACGGAAAGACAACCCGTGTCGAGGATGCATTTCGGTTGGTACAAAGTGCCAGCGCGTACGGTTGTTATCATCCAATTTAAATGTGGCCTTAGCTTTCTGATCCGGTTTTAAAGTTGCGAGAAATGCATTGGCTGCATCTGTCATATCTGAAGCAGCTTGATCGGGATGAGAAAAGGCACTGCTTGATAACGATAAGACTAAAGCGAAAGAGAGCGGCTTTAAAATTTGCAAAAACTTCATGTCGGAAAGTCGAATCCATCTTGGCTTAAATGGCAATTCCAAAATGCTCATCTCGACTTGTTCTTTGAATCGGGGGATAAATCGGCAGTTCATGGATTCAGTTTTTGTTGGCATCGAGATTGGTGGAACCAAAATTCAGGTTGTGACTGGGGACAGTCAGGCAAGAATATTGGACCGAAAACGTTTTGTTGCTGACCCAGTTAAAGGAGGAAAGGGTATTCGTGATCAGATAGTTAAAGCATTAAAGCAGATTCAGTTGAAGCATTCTATTTGTGCAATGGGAGTAGGTTTTGGTGGTCCATTTAACCAAGAAACCGGTTTAACCTGTTGTTCTCATCAGGTAAATGGGTGGGATGGGTTTCCTCTTCGGAAATGGTTGTCTGATCAATTTAATGGGATAGGCGTGAATATTTGCAATGATGCTAATACCGCAGCTTTAGCTGAAGCGCGAGTCGGCGCTGGTCGTGGTGAAAGTCCTGTTTTTTATATTACATTAGGTAGTGGTATTGGTGGTGGGCTTGTTGTTGATGGAAAACTTTACAATGGAGCTTTGCCTAGCGAGATGGAAATTGGCCATGTGAGAATAAACAATGAAGGAGAGACTTTGGAGTCGCGTTGTTCTGGTTGGTCGGTGGATAAGCGATTGCGGAATTATATAGAGGCGAATTCTGATTCTAGATTAGCAAGAATTGTTGAAAGTAGAGGAGGTGAGGCTAAGTATTTATTATCTGCAATCAATGAGGGGGATGAAGGTGTTCGAGTTGTTTTTGATGAAGTATGTCAAGATCTGGCCTTTGGATTGTCCCATGTTGTGCATTTATTAAACCCAGCGGTCATCGTTCTTGGGGGAGGGCTGTCGTTAATGGGAGAGCCCTTAAGGCTAGGGGTAGAACAAATGTTGAAGCGAATAATTATGGAGGCAATGAAACCGGGGCCGATTATTCGATTGGCCACGCTCAAGGAGGATGCTGTGCCGATAGGGGCTTTGCATTTGGCTTTGATGCATAAGTAATATTTGCAATGGTTGGGCTATGCGCGATTGGATAGTAAGCTATATTGAAGCACAAAAAACAGCCCTTGATTCTATTCCGGTTGATCAAGTTGAATTAATTATTCAAAAGCTCAAAGATGCCCATACTAAGGGCCAGAGAATTTTTGTTTTTGGCAACGGGGGAAGTGCTTCGAATGCGTCCCACTTTGCGACTGATCTTGGAAAGGGTGCATCTGATGTGCTTGGCAAAAGCTTCAATGTCTTATCTCTTAACGATAATGTAAGCTGGATTACGGCTATTGGTAATGATTACGCCTATGATGATATATATTTGCGGCAGCTACAAAATTACGGTCAAACTGGAGATGTAGTGCTAACCTTTAGTGTTAGTGGCAATTCCCCCAATCTTGTAAAGGCCATCGAGTGGGCTAATGCCAACAAGCTTCAGACTGTTGCTCTTGTTGGGGGTAATCGTGGTAAATTGTTCGAAATTTCAAGCGAAACTATTGTAATAGAGGACACGCATTATGGTCGTGCTGAGGATTGCCAAATGGGTATAGCTCACATGCTTTGTTATGCCTTCATGGAAAACGATGAATTAAAGGGATAGTGTCAGTATTATATTCATTATTGAATTGATACTTGAACCTTAAGCCAACCCCTTATAACAATTCCTTAAGCGTTTAACTGAAAGATATTATGTCACGAGCAGTCACTTTATTTACTGGCCAGTGGGCAGATTTGCCTCTGGATACAATGATTAAGAAAGCCAAGGAGTTTGGTTATGATGGCGTAGAATTGGCGTGTTGGGGTGATCACTTTGAGGTGGATAAAGCCGATGCTGCTTATTGCACGTCAAAACGTGAACTGCTTGAAAAGCAAGATATGAAGTGTTTTGCAATCTCGACCCATTTAGTTGGACAGGCGGTTTGTGATAATATTGATGAGCGCCATAAGCAGATTTTACCTGATTATATTTATGGCGACGGAGATCCTGAATCAGTTCGCCAACGTGCTGCAGAGGAGATTAAGAAGACAGCCATAGCTGCCAAGGAATTTGGAGTAAATGTTGTGAATGGGTTTACTGGGAGTTCTATATGGCACTTGCTTTATAGTTTTCCTCCTAATATGCCAGGTCAAATTGATGCCGGGTTTAAGGATTTTGCTGATCGTTGGGGGCCGATCATGGATGTGTTTAAGGAAAATGGAATTAAGTTTGGATTGGAAGTTCATCCAACTGAAATTGCATTTGATATTGCGTCAGCGGAACGCGCTTTAGAGGCGATAGATCATCATCCGTCTTTTGGTTTTAATTATGACCCTAGCCACTTGGGCTATCAGGGTGTTGATTATGTGAAGTTTATATATAAGTTCGCTGATCGGATAAATCATGTTCACATGAAGGACGCTTTTTGGCACGACCATCTATGTGATGCGGGGGTTTTTGGTGGGCATACTGATTTCCATAAACCAAATAGATATTGGGACTTTAAGTCGGTAGGTCGAGGGAAGGTTAATTTTGAGCTGATAATTCGAGCTCTAAATGATGTTGGTTACACAGGCCCGTTATCTGTCGAGTGGGAAGACGGAGGTATGGATCGTGAGCACGGCGCGAAGGAATCAGCTGAGTTTTGTAAGAGAGTGGATTTTCCATCATCTGATATTGTTTTTGATGAGCAATTCGATAAGGAAAAACAATCCTAAGTAAATTCAATTAGAACTTTCAAAAGCCAAGGCCTAATAGGTTTTGGCTTTTTTTGTATTATATGTCCTCTGACTTAATTGTTGGGAGGTGTTTATCAAGCTGTCGTGTTAATCTTTTTACGATTGCCTGTTTTGACTCTGCTAAATTGTTTTGTTCAAAGGGGTCTATTGTCAAATTGTAGAGTTCAGTTTTGTTGGTTCCTTTTTCCTTGGAACGATTGGTGATATTTATTTTATTAGGTAGGATAATTTTCCAATCTCCATGTATAAGCCACCTGTAGGTTAGGTTGGCATTAGGGTTGTGAATGTCTACTGCGTTATGTAGGTAGCAGGCGCCATAGGTGGATTTCCGTTTTTTAAGTTCTTCTTCATTTAGCAGGTTAATGCCGTTCATTTCTTCAGTAGGGCTCAGTCCGCAGGCTTTTAGAATAGTTGGAGCAAGATCAATACTATTCACTAACTCCTGTCGTTCTTCCGGCTTAATTTTTCCCGGCCAGCGAACCATAATGGGTGTTCGTATTCCTCCATCGTACTGAGATCGCTTGGAACGAGGGGCGTAACGGCCGTTGTCGGCGCGTTGAATCCATCCATTGTCGGTAACGTAGATTACTATAGTGTCGTTTGTTAGATTTTTTGCATCAAGGTAGTCAAGTAGTTCTCCGCAAGTTTCATCAAACCATTCGCACATGGCCCAATATCGGGCAATGAATTTGGAATCTGTTTTTTTTGTGTACTTATTTAATAGGCGCTTGGGTGGATTGTGAGGTGTATGAGGCAGGAATGGTGCGTACCATGTGAAAAATGGCTTTCCATCTCTCTGTTCTATGAAGTCAAAAATTTCTTTCATTCCCTGTCTGCCAATTTCCAGTCCTTTGTCACCGTGTCTTCCACCACGTTTTGGGTCGCCGTGAGTCATTCCATGGGTAAATCCTCCTCTTGAATAGTGACCTTGCCACCATTTACCTGATTGGTGACTAACGTAGCCTCGTTTAGCAAGCAGTCGAGGTAGTGTTGGTATATTGTCTATGAAAGAAACGCATTCCTGAACCTGATCAATATATTGTTTGCTGCTTTTACCAGCTGTAGGCACAGGTGGTTCATTGCCAGTTATTTTGGTTTGGTGGGGATAAAGGCCTGTGATTATAGAGGCAAGTGATGGGCAGCATAGGCTTGTTGGGACATATCCCCGCTTGAAAAGACGACTTTCTTTAGAAAGTCGGTCTATATTGGGTGTTTCAATGGTTTTATGCCCCATGAAGCTATAGTCAGTCCAAGCTTGGTCATCTGATATTATAAGAACAATGTTTGGTTGTTTGGTTGCTTGTGCGCTAACGGTCAGAATGAGGGCGGCAACAATAAGGGGAACAGCGCGGTTCATTTGCCAATAATCAAGTAAATTATTAGGAATGTCAAAGCAGGCCTAAGGTGCAAATCTGATTTGCTTTCGATCGATTCATCGGATTCACTGCTGTTGATGTTTTCGCATATTGTTATATTTTGGATTAAGCCCGAAGTTGAGGGTGCTGAACAGCGTTTGGTCGACGGGTTAAATCATTATCTTACTGATATCCCAGGTGTTATTTCGATGCATGTTGGGAAATGTGCTCCGAGCGACCGTCCCGTTGTAGATCAGAGTTATCAGATCGCTTTAAATATTACTTTCAAAAACAAGGTTATTCAGGACGAATATCAAGTGCACCCGATGCATGTCGAGTTTGTTGAGAAAGTGTTTAAACAAGTATGTGATAAAGTTGTTATCTATGACTTTGGAGATTTAGAGTAATTGGCTTTCTTTTTGAATCTGGTTTTATAAGTGATGGATCCGTTTATTTATAACTTCATTTGTGGGGGAGCAGTTTTCGTTTTCGGAATGGTGCTGGCATGGAGGCAGGGTAGTATCGGTTTAAGTTCTGGTGGGTTTCGTAATCTTTGCCTGGCTTTGGGTGTTTTTGGTTTCTATTTCGTTCTTCAAGCATTTCTTCAGTACGAGGCTCCTTTGATGGATAGTGCTGAGCAGGCTGAATATGTTTCTACGCCTGAAAGCCGGGCTGCAGTTGATCCTGAGCAAGGTTATCGAGGTTCAATTGTCGATTATGTAATTATGGCTGGATACTTCATGGTTATAGTTGTGCTTGGTATGTTCTTTGGGCGCAAGATGAAATCGACAGAGGATTTCTTTTTTGGTGGTCGGCGTTTTGCCTGGTGGCTGATCGCTTTTAGCATGATCGCTACAACTATAGGTTCCTATAGTTTTCTGAAATATTCTAGTAAAGGCTTTCAGTACGGCCTTTCTAGTACTCAAACTTATAGCAATGATTGGATGTATTTTCCTCTGTTGTTGTTTTGTTGGTTGCCAATTCTTTATTTCTCTCGCGTGATGTCTATTCCAGAGTATTTTGGGAAACGCTTCAATTCGAAGGTTCGCTTTTGGGCAACTGTTTGTCTTTTGGTATATATGGTAGGTTATGTAGGTGTGAATTTGTTCACAATGGGTAAGGTACTGCAGCATCTGTTAGGATGGGATATTTTTGTAGGAGCGGTGGTTGTTGCATTAGTATCAGTGTCATATGTTTCAAGGGGAGGGCAATCTAGTGTAATCATGACTGATTTGTTTCAAGGTGTGATGCTTCTGGTGACAGGCTTTTTGATTCTTGGTTTGGGCATTGGTTACCTTGGTGGGTTTGATGTTTTTTGGGAAAACTTACCTGGTGATTCTCGTAAGGTGTTTCATAATTTTAATAGCGACCCTGATTTCCCAAGTGTAGGGATTTTTTGGCAAGATGGTTTAGCTAACTCGATCATGTTTGGGTTTTTACATCAGGGAACCATTATGCGTTATTTATCAGCCCGTTCCTTTAAAGACTGTAAAAAAGCAGTTGTGACGCATTTGGTTGTATTAATGCCGCTAGCAGCTTGTGTGGTTGGTGGTGCGGGTTGGTTGGCGAAGGCATTAGCCAACCATGGTGATCTTCCTTCAAATATGGAAGCGAATGATTCATTTTATGCTGCTACGCAACTTATAAGCCAACCTGGAATATTTGGTTTAATCTTAGCGGCAATGATTGCCGCACTTATGTCTACTGTAGATACACTTATTACAGCTATTTCAGCTGTTTGGGTGAATGACGTTCATAAACAATATATCAAAAAGGATATGACTGATCGTCAAGCGCTCACAGTGGCCAGATTGACTGCTATTGCTGCGACGTTAGTTGGAATTATTATGGTCCCTGTTTTTATGAATTTCGATTCAATCTATGACGCACATGGAGCTTTTACTGCAGCCGTGACACCGCCTTTGGTTGTCACTTTTGTTTTTAGTCTGTTCTGGAAGCGTTTTACTGCTAAAGCCGCTTTGGCGACAATGATAGTTGGGCTAGTGGCTGTAGCTGCTTCGTTTTTTATTCCTTCGCTAATCACGCCGTTTGCTCATGGTGTGCCGATGGGTGATGCTGGTGATGGCTTATTTGCTGGTGTAAAACAGTATAAATTCATGCGTGCTTGTTACGGATTGAGCGTGTGTACGTTAGTAGGAGTAATAGTTACATTTTTAACTAAACCGGAAACAAACAAGGATCTAACGGGTTTGATTTGGCAAAAAGGCTATTATCGTTCGCTAAATATCGATTAAGATAAATGTCGCAATCAGCCTATATTAAAAAGAAGTTTTATTCGGTCTACCAAGATTTAAACCGTTCAACTTATGAGGCAGAGAAGCGACGATTGCAGTCAGAATTGCTTAAGCTTCAACAATGGGTAGTGGATAACAAAAAGCGTGTAGCCATTACTTTTGATGGGCGTGATGCTGCTGGTAAAGGAGGGACAATTAAGCGGTTCATAGAGTATTTAATGCCTCATTACTTTAGGGTGGTTGAATTGGGTGTTCCTACAAAGAAAGAGTCTCGTAATTGGTTTGGTCGTTATAAGAAACATTTACCGAAGAAAGGTGAAATAGTTTTTTTTGATCGTTCTTGGTATAATCGTGCGCTTATTGAACCAACGATGGGTTACTGTAGTGAGAGGCAGTATCGATATTTCATGCATCGAGTAATCAATTGGGAAGAAAAACATATTTCCGATGGGCTCATATTAATTAAATTTTATTTATCAGTAGATCGTGAGACTCAATTATTTCGATTTAAAGAGCGAATTGTTCATCCGTTGAAATATTGGAAATTTTCTAGGAATGATGAGAAAGCTCGAGCCAAGTGGAGTGTTTTTACCAAGTATAAAAATCAAATGCTTGAACGGACTTCGTCAGAGATAAGTCCTTGGGTGGTTATTAATGCAAATAACAAAACTTATGCTCGTCTCTCTTGTATGCTCTATACCATATATCATATTCCGTATATTCAGAAACAGGGTTTTAAGCCGTTGACAGGCGAAGAGCTGCCGTCGAAATATCGAATTGAGATTGATGGTGTGCCATTTAGTAATCTAAGCTTTAGACAGCACAGTGTCCTTGAGCGGCTTAATAAAAAGAGATGATAATCATTAATTAACTTTTGTTTGAGTTTTCATCACTACTATGTGAACTGCCCAGCATAGTCCTCCTGCTATTAATAGTAATATGGTTAGTATGCCCCAGCCAATCGCTTTGGCTGTTTCACTTGCTGTTATTGCGGATGTAATTGAGGCAATGATTGCTGTGGCACTCAATATCCACCAAGGCATGGCTGCCAGAAGTGCTGCTTTTTTATGTTTTGCTGGTTCCAGTGTGAGTTTATTTGCGCAATACATCCAGAAACCCATTGAAAAGAGTGCTGAAAGAAAAAAAAGAATCGGCAAGATTGGTAATGAGTATTCAAGTTGTAAGTTGAACGCCATCGCTCCTCCATTAAGTAATCCAAGAAAACAAATAAAACAGGTATTTACTATCGCTAAATGTTGAGGTTTTTTAATCATGACTACTCTGTCTTGTTAAGGGCTTGGAGTATTTGGGATTTTATTTTTTCATTTTTAACGTATGGATCATTTGTCTTCTTAGTATATTCTATTAATTGTTGGGTTAGTTTTTGGATGATCGATTTTGATTTCGGAAGGTCGAACGTATTGTGTAATTCTTCAGGGTCATTTTGTAAATCAAATAGCCAAGGTTGGCCAAGTGAAGAGTAAATGAGTTTGTATCGATCAGTGACTGCTGTCAGCCAAGGTTGACCATTTGAAGTTGAGCGTAGAAATGCTACATCATTCCATTTGGTTGCCGTGTCTTGGAACAATCTTGAAGCATCCCTGCCTTCAACGCCTTGTGGCAATTTGTCGCCGGTTAGGGCGAAAAGGGTGGGGAGGAAATCTACGCAGCTAAGTGCCTTATTGACTACTTTTCCAGCAGGAATCTTCCCGGGGCAATAGATTATAAATGGAATTCTGGCGGACCCTTCATAAGGAACCCCTTTGTTTAGGCGGCCGTGTTCGCCGCAGAGATCACCGTGGTCCGAAGTGAAGACAATAATGGTATTTTTGATCTGATTATTTTTACGAAGTGTATTCAAAATTTTACCGATGTTATCGTCAAGGCATTTAACCATCCCGTAATATGCAGGCATAATTAGTCGAATTGTATCTGCAGTAATTCTGGGGTCTGCAGCGGCCCAATGTGGTGTTTCCGATCTAGGCTTATTAATCGAAATTGGGATAGGGACCTCTACATTTTTATACATCGTATTGTAAGGTGCTCGAACAGTATTTGGGCCATGTGGATCGGGGAAACTTACCATGTAGCAAAATGGTTTTCCTTGGTTTGTGTTTAAAAAATCGACCGTACGGTCTGCGAGCCAGTCAGTTGAGAATGTCTTTTTATTGGCTCCGTTTAATTTGTAGTCTGGCATGCCACGCTTGTTGGTAGA
>Ga0066836_10000973_pt1 | contig 14739 bp, 15 predicted proteins | sample ETNtaG_18_FD_71568 | JGI IMG/M metagenome (GOLD analysis project Ga0066836, IMG submission 71568) | Marine microbial and viral communities from oxygen minimum zone, Eastern Pacific Ocean - ETNP201302SV91 | ecosystem: Environmental > Aquatic > Marine > Oceanic | place: Pacific Ocean: Eastern...
AAAACTCATATTCTCAAGAATTCTCAAGTGTATGGGTCTTATATTATATGTTTCAGTAAATATTTTTTTAAATTTTATTTGTTCATCATTTAATTCTAAAATCAGTTTTAAAAATATCTTGAATTCCTTTTCATATATCTTTGAATTCTGAACTCTTTTTGTGTCTAAAATGAATGATAATTCTGATGATCTTTTTGTCCAATTAATACGAGTAAATCCTCCATAACCGATACATTTACCTGATAACAAAAAGCTAAAAATTATCATTTTAGGTTTTTTCACAAAAAAAGATTTTTTTATAGTATTTTCATAATAATGGTTTTGATCATTTTTTGAAAGTGGAGTTTTTTGTCTTAAAATTTGAATTTGTTCATTTCTCCATCTTCGTATATTTTGAATATCAGATTTTCTTAATGGAACTAAAGAGTAATTTTTGAAATATTTTCTATTGGTTTCTAAAAAAGAATATTTTTTCAATTTGTAGTAAGAACTACATTTTGCCTAATAATTAATTATACTACGGTATTAGAACGTAAAAAGTTTTAAATTCATTAAGAATAGATGTAAAATTGTGAGTATAATTCATCCGTTAGGTTTTATATCTTTTCAATAACCAATTTTTGTATGAAACCCAAACTTCTATTCTGGCTTGGCGCAGATTTCACTCATTTTTTTCTTTCTTATTACTTACAAAAGAAATTAGACGCTGATTTTTTTTCTATAATTGATATTACAAAAAAACCTAGGACCTTTTTTGAATCTCAAACTCTTGTTAATTTTAAAAAATCCTGGTTTTTCCATGATAACATTTCTCCTACTCAAAACATTGATGAAGAATATCTAAAAAATTTTGAGGAAAAATATGAAATATCCCTATGGAAACTTGCTATAAATGAAAGAATTTTTTATAGATTCAATGATTTTTATAAATTTACAACGAATGAAATATTATCAATCGAAGAACAATCATGTAAATTCTTTGAACAAGTACTAGATGAAATAAAACCTGATTTTTTTATTACAAAAGAACCTTCTTTCCATCATCTTGAATTATTATCTAAAATATGTCTTAAACGAGGAATAAAAGTTATCCTTTTAGGCTATGCTCCATTCTCTGGAAAATGCATAATATCCCAAGAGCCAGGAAAAATTGATTCATTAAGTGAACTTGAAAAAATTAAACCACCTGGACGTAATATTGAAAAACTAAAAGAATTATTATTGGAACAAAAAATTTCAAAACAAATAAAAATCTATGATAACGAACATGTAAAATCTAATGCTCAATTGATTAAGAGTGGTTTAAAATTTCTGAAACAAAAAAATGAAAACATAGATACTCATTATAATTATTTTGGAAGAAGTAAATCTAAAGTATTTTTTTCTACTATAACTTCTCTAGTAAAAAAAAAACAAAGACAAAATTTTATTGATTCCACTCTGGAACAAAATGTTGATCTAGATACTAATTTTGTATACTTCCCATTAGCTGTTGATCTAGAAAGAAATTTGTTAATTGATGCTCCATTTTACACAAATCAGATTGAAATCATTAGAAATATTGCAAAATCTTTACCAATTGGATATTCATTATATGTAAAAGAAAATCCAAGCCAAATCTCCCGTGAATGGAGAAATATTGATGAATACAAATCTATTATGAAAATACCTAATACCACTTTAATACATCCATCATACAATAGTGAAAAATTATTACAAAATTGTAATCTTGTCATAACTATAGCTGGAACTTCCGCCTTTGAATCGGCTTTCTTCGAAAAACCTGCTATTTTGTTTGTAGATCGAGACTACGCTGTTTTACCATCAATTAATCTTATCAAAGACATCACTGTTTTACCAAAATTAATTCGTGATAGTCTAAAAATTAAACCAGATGTAACTCATCTTGATCAATATGTATCTCTTCTTGAAAAAAATTCTTTCAAATTTAATTGGATGGAATTTGGAACAAAATTTAAAAATGAATTTTATTACCAGGGCGCACTAGTAGATGTAGATATTTCTGAAACAAAGATTAAAAAAATGCTTGAATCTGTTGAATCTCACTTTCAATCATTAATTTCAGCACATATTGATAAAATCAATAATACTAAATAAATTAAAAATTAATTTATTGTTGTATTTTTATAATTAAAAATATTCGTAAACCATATTAATATCAAGATGTCGATGTACATATTATGGATTTCTCAATTAATCTTACATCCCCAAAAAATAAACTAATTGAATTGGCAACAAACTACGTTGAATATCCAAAATATCTTCCAGATCAAATTAAATTTGTAAAAATTTTAGAACAAACTTCTTCATACACAATAACTGAGGAAACATTACATCTCTCTACAATAATTTCAAAATCTTTTGTTCAGCAGACAAAACATTATGTTTCTCAAAATGATATATTAAAAAGTGAAATATTATCTGGTCCTGCAAAAGGCTCTATTATTCAAATAAAATTTTCAGATATTGAAACTGGAACCTCTATACATGCTGATATTGACGTTAAATTAGGACTCAAATACAAATTTTTGTTACCTTTGATAAAAAAATCATATAAGACATTTCTCATGGGAATTCTTTATAAAATGCACGCACTTGTTATGAAATCAGATTAAAATGAATATTATTAATTGGGAAAATGTAAATGAAAAGTCACAGGATTTTCAAAATCAAACACCTTTTAGATTTGGGTTTATAAAAAATATTTTCTTTGAAGATTTTTATGAACATTTGTATAACGATTATCCAAAAATAGCCGATTTTGCAGATGGCTCTGATATGTCAAAAAGTCAATTCACAATGGAATGGGGAAAAACAAAATATGAAAAAGGAGAACCAGTTTTATCAGGAACTGATAATCGATTTCACAAAAATTGGAATGACTTGAAATTATACGCAGAATCTGAGGAATTTATTAGTAACTGGAGAAATTTTTCAGGAGTTCCTGTGAATAAACTAAGGCATTTTAAATTTATTGCATATGGTAATGGTGGTTTTCAATTACCACATATACATAATGTAGGACCAAGTACATTGGTACTAATGTTCTACTTTTCAAAAGGATGGAAAGACGGTGATGCTGGGGGCACATACATGGCCTCAGATGCAGATGAATCTAAGATAATCTTTGAACCATATGACCTTGATAACTCTATGGCATTATTCCACGATGGTCCAAAATCTGCTCATGGAACAAGAATGGTCACAAATAATATCGAAAGAAGAGCACTTCAAATTACTTTAGAAAACTTTGATGAAATAAATGGATGGTCTGGAGGCAACAAACCTGAAACAAAATAAAAATCATTTATTAAAAAAATATTATAACTCAGTATACCTAAAAGGAGAAAAAAAAGTATATACCGATACCGGAAATTCAGAAGTTAAAGAAACTGTAAAACAATTTAATTGGAAAAATAAAAAAGTTTTAGATGTGGGTTGCGGTACTGGACTTTTTTGTTATACTGTTGCCAAAAAAGGGGCAATAGTAACTGGAATAGATTATTCAGAAGAATCAATAAATATTGCAAAAAATTACAAACACAAAAATCTATTTTTCAAAAATGCTGATATTTACAATGGATTAGATTCAAAATATGACATAATTGTCTCTTTAGGTACTCTAGAACATATGGATAATCCCTTGAAAATACTAAGAATTTTCAAGAAACATCTTAAAAAAAATGGAAAAATTGTAATTACTTCACCTAACTGGACTAATCCTAGAGGATATTTCTTAATGGTATTGCTCACTCTTTTTGATGCACCAATAACTCTTGCAGATCTTCATTACCTCACACCAGTTGATTTTCTTAATTGGGCGAAAAAACTTAACATGAAACTCAAATGGGAAACAATAGACAAATCATGGGCTCATGGTGAAATATTGATTAAGGATTTTGAACGAAGGATACCAAATGTTTTACGTGATGCTGGATTACCTAATGATAAAGAAAAGATCAAAAAATTCATCACCTGGATTAAAAAAAATGTATTAGTTTTTGATAATTCATTACCCCATAGTGGAGCAAACGGTCTATATATTTTCTCATAGATCAATCTTAGTTATCTATTAAAATTATCTTATTAAAAATTATTTTGTAATTTCTTTTCTATTTTTTTTTAATAGATAGTTTTTCATGATCACTTCGCATAAGAATATGTCATTATATTCATCAATTTCAAATAATTTCCAAAAATCCATTTCATACACCCCGATATTTCCTCCTATTCTATTCTTGTATTTTCGTAATATCTCTGGCTTAAAAAAATAAAAAGATCCATTTTCCTCAAATTGTGGAGAAAAATTCTGTCTTCTAGGTCTATTTTTATAATTATAATTCACACTGTTCCAAACGCCTCTCTTATTTTTTTCCCATATGTAAAAATCACCTATAGGTGATACAGAAATTAATGAATCATATTTGAATCTATGAAATTTTTTGATAGCTTTTTCAATATCTAGAGACTCACGAATTGGTGAAGTTGCTTGTAATCCAATTACCAAATCAATTTTCTCCTTATTTTTTTCAATCTTCTTAATTGCATGCAAGTATCCGTCATCACCTGACGAAGAATCTCTACATAGTGATTTTGGTCTTTTAATTACATTAATTCCATATTGTTTTCCTATAGAAAGAATCTTCTCATCATCAGAACTTAACCAGATTGATGAAACACCTTTTGCATCTTTTGCTTGTTGGATTGACCATACAATTAATGGTTTTCCACAAAATTTCATTAAATTTTTCTTAGGAATTCCTTTTGAACCAGATCTAGCTAGAATTATTACAACATTATTTTTCATTTTTTATCCAGACAATCTCTTAAAAATTACATACATAATACGCTCTTCTATTTCTTCATTAATTCTATTTCTACTAATTCACAAATAATATGGTAAATTACTCTATGAACCTCCTGAATTCTAGCTGTTGAATTAGATTCAACAGTTAATGGAATGTCCACCATTTTTTTTAATTTTCCTCCATCATTACCTAATAATCCAATTATCTTCGCTTTTTTCTTTTTTGCCGTAATTACTCCATTTATGATATTTTTTGAATTACCGCTAGTTGAAATTGCTATAATTACATCGTCTTTGTTAACAAGTGCATCACACTGTCGACTAAAAATTTTACTAAATGAGTAATCATTAGATATTGATGTTAAAATTGATGTATCAGTAGAAAACGATATTGCAGGAATGCTATTCCTTTCTATTTTATATCTGCCAATTAGTTCTGCAGCAATATGCTGTGCATCTGCTGCACTTCCACCATTTCCAAATAAGTATATCACGTGATTGTTTCTAATACATTCACAAACTATTTCCACTACAGTTTCTATTTTTTTTGATAAAGTAATAGATTTTTTTATTACTCTTGTACTTTCTAAAAATGATTTCTCAATTTCTTTTTTCATGTTCATACAAACTTGTCTCGTAATTTTTTTTGAACTGGTAATTCTGAACTCCAAATACGTTTTTTTCCATCTCCTAACACCTTATCTAACTCTCTTATGTCTCTCACCATTCTGACTAAACCTGCTTTTTCTAATGATGCTGCTTGATCAGAACCATACATAGCTCTATCAAGTGTAATATGACGTTCAATTGATGTAGCGCCTAGAGTTACTGCAATAATTGGTAATAGATATGAACTTGTTTCATGTCCACTATATCCTACATTACATCGAAATTTCTTCTTTAGAGTCGGAATTACTCTTAGATTTGCTTCTTCGACTGGCATTGGATATGTACTATGACTGTGCATCAATTCAAAAGGACATTTGTATTTCTTAAAAATTTTTACTGCATTATCAATGTCTTTCATAGTACTCATTCCAGTAGAAATGAATGTATGCTTCTTTTCTTTAGCAATTAATTCTAATAATTTCTTATGTGTCAACATTGCAGAAGCAACTTTATTGAATTTTGTTTTAAATTTTTTCATAGTATTTTGACTCTCAGTATCCCAACAAGATACAAACCATGGTATTTTCTTCTTCTTACAATATGTGTCAATTAACCTATATTTTTTTTCCGAAAATTCTAATCCCATTTTTTGTTCTCTTTGTGTCTGCCCCCATGGACTCTCTCTAGCAGAATCTAAAATTTCCTGAGAGTATACCTTCTCCACAGTTCTTTTTTGAAATTTTACAGCATCGCATCCTGCATTTACTGCCATGTCTATTAGTTGCTTGGCAATTTTTATATCTCCATTATGATTAATACCAATTTCTGCAATTACAAATGTCATTATTTTTCCACGTCCTTACCTTTCTTTTATTATTTTAGATCTAATACCACTAATTTTTGATTGCATTAGCAATAATATGAGTCTGGAATTACTAAATGTTTATGGTTAAAAAATAACAAACTATACACTATACTTCGTAACTAATATTATATCAAAATTATACACAATATTATGAAAAATGAATCTGCATACAATAATACATCTACTGGAAGGAATGATTCATACTGCTTTAATCTGGTACCTATTGACGTCCCAAAAATTGATACAAAATATCGTAAAATTGTAACTCCTATCCCACCTGAAAATTCTATATCTATATTGAATGAACTAAAAAAATACGAACCTGAATCTATGGGTCTTGAATTACCTGTAGTCTGGGAAAAAGCAGAAAATTTTCAAGTATTTGATAAAAATGGAAATTGTTGGATTGATTTCTCTTCTGGTACTTTTGTTGTTAACGCAGGGCATAGACATCCAAAAATCTGTAATGCAATATCTGAAACTGTAAATAATAATTATTTACACAACTACTATTTCCCATCTAAAATACGAGCAAATCTAGTTAAAAAATTATACGATATGACTAATTCTAATCTTGATAAAGTATTCCTCTTGACAACTGGAGCTGAAGCTACTGAATGTTCACTTAAACTAGCTAGAATAAATGGTAGAAAAACTAATCCAAACAAAATTGGAATTGTGTCTTTTCTTGGTGCTATGCATGGAAAAACTTTAGGTGCATTGATGGTTGGTGGTAAAACTAAAGAAAAACATTGGATTGAAAATCATGATCCAGATATGTACCATTTACCATTTCCTAACAATAGTTCTGATTCCAAAACCTTTGAAAATGATATGAAAAATCTTGAAAATAATGGAACTGATCTTTCAACTATTGCTGCATTTATGGTTGAATCATATCAAGGTTGGGGAGCATTATTCTATCCCTTAGATTACATCAAAGCTCTAAGGAAATGGGCGGATGAACATGATGCAATTGTAATCTTTGATGAAATACAATCTGGATTTGGAAGAACTGGAAAACTCTTTGCATATGAACACTATGATGTCGAAGCAGATCTAGTTTGCTGTGGTAAGGGAATATCATCTGGATTGCCGTTATCTGCAGTATTAGGACGAAAAGAATTGATTGATGTTGATCCCTCTCTGAATAGTACCCATGGTGGTAATCCGGTTTGTTGTGCTGCAACACTTGCTAGCTTACAAGTATTAGAAGATGAAAATCTAATTAATGAATCGGCAAGAAAAGGCCTAATTCTTGAGAAGGAGTTAATTGATATCGTAAATCAATTCCCTGACCGAATTAAAATATCTGGGAAAGGTTTAGTTTTTGCTATACATATTACAAAATCTGGAAAAAATGAATATGATGTTGAAGTAGTAGATCGAATTATTGAAAAAGCAATGCAAAAAGGTGTTTTATTAATAAGAACTGGAACTGGAACGATAAAAATAGGACCTCCATTGACTATACTAGATGATGCACTATTGGAAGGTATATCTGTAATAGCTGAATCTATTGTTGAATGTTTTTCTTGATTCTATATGTCAAAATCTTCTAATAAAATTGGCATAATGCATGGACGATTATCTGAATCTATCGATGGTAAGATCCAAGAATTTCCAAAACATACATGGAAAAATGAATTTGAAAAAGCTTCTTTTCTTGGTTTCAATTCAATAGAGTGGATATTTGACACATACCAAAAAAACCCAATTATGAATATTGAAGGTATTGATGAAATTAAAAAATTAGTTAAACAAACCGACGTAAAAATTAACTCTGTTTTATCTGATTTTTTTATGGAAAAAAAATTATTTGATGTTTCACAATATGATTTAGAAAACTCTCTTTCAATATTAAAAACTCTAATCAAACAATCTAGTTTGTTAGATGCAAAAATTATTGAAATACCTTTTGTAGATTTATCATCATTGAAATCAAAAGAAAATCAATTACAAGTTCTCTCAAATCTTGAAATAATTCTACCTGAGTTAGATGAATTTGATATGTCTCTTGCCTTGGAAACTGATCTACCACCTAAAGAATTCAAAGAATTCATCACAAATTTTAATCATCCAAAGATTAAGGCTAATTATGATGTTGGTAATAGTGCTTCATTAGGATATAATATCACAGAAGAAATAACCACTCTAAATGATCTTATAGAAAATATTCATATTAAAGATCGAAAACTACATGGTCAAACAGTACCATTAGGTACAGGTGATGTGGATTTTAATTTATTTTTCTCTCTATTAAAAAAAATTAATTATTCCGGAGAATTAATTATTCAGGGAGCTAGAGAATCAAATATTCTATGTGAAGATACTGCCAAGAAATACTTATCATTTGTAGAAGAATCTGTAGATAAGTATTTGTCTAATGATGAAAACTAATCAAATGGTACGAAAAAATGAGGATTATTGTTACTGGTTCCGAGGGTCTCTTGGGAAACGAAATTGTTAAACATCTAGAAAAAAACCATGAAATATTAAAACTAGATCTTGTCTTAGGTCATGATCTAACTGATGAATCATTTGTTAAAAAATGGTTTAAAGAAAATCATGCTTCAAGTCTTGTTAATTGTTTTGCATTAAATGATCATGTTGAAAAAGGCAAGAAACGTACAACGCTTTTTGATATTACTTTAAAATCTTTCTCTGATTTTATGGATGTTAATCTTGTTAGTTTGTTTTCTGTATGTAGAGAATTTGCAAGAAATAATGAGTCTGGAACAATAATAAATTTTTCAGCATCAACAGGAATTGTTTCTGCCAGACCTGATCTTTATGATGGAGGTCATAAACATATTGCATATAGTGTATCAAAGGCAGGGGTAGTTAATTTAACAAAATTTCTCTCAACCCATTTAGCTCCTGATTTTCGTGTAAACTGTGTTGCGCCTGGAGGAGTAGAATTTAATCAGGATCCTGAGTTCATAAAAAAATATTCTCAATTAACACCATTGAATAGAATGATGAAGAAAGATGAACTAAACGGAATTATTGAATTTTTATCTAGCTCCCAATCTTCATATGTTACTGGAACAACTTTTGTTATTGATGGTGGATGGACTGCCTGGTAAACATCTAGATGATATATTATGGATCTTAAATTAAAAGGAAAAAATGCATTAGTCACTGGTTCTAGTCGAGGTATTGGTAATGCAATCGCAAAACTTCTGCATGAAGAAGGTTGTAATGTTACACTTAATGGACGAAATGAACAATCTCTCTCTGAATTTTCATCTTCTTTTGAAAAAAACATCCACTCTTGTGTTGCAGATGTTACAGTTCCAAATGATTGCAAGCATCTAATTGAAAAAACTATTGAACATTGGGGCTCAATCGATATCTTAGTATGTAATGTAGGAAATGGAACTTCAGTAAAACCTGGAAATGAAGATTTTAAGGAATGGGAAAAAGTATTTCTAAATAATTTTTTTAGTGCAGTTAATGTAATTGACGCTGCAACACTTGATCTTTCAAAAGCACCTAAATCGATTATATGCATCTCTTCTATAGCTGGAATAGAATCAATAGGTGCACCTGTAACATATTCTGTTGCAAAATCTGCAATCAATTCATACGTAAAAAATATTTCAAAATATCTGGCAAAATCAGGTATTAGAATAAATGCTGTTCTACCTGGAAATATTATGTCTGAAACCTCTGTTTGGAAGAAAAAACTTTCAGAAAATCCCGTAGAAGTTGAAAACATGCTAAAAAATGAAGTAGCTATGGAAAAATTTGGAACACCAGAAGATGTAGCTAACCTTACTATTTTCTTATGCTCTCAAAGATCTTCTTTTGTAACTGGCTCTATGTTTGTTATTGACGGTGGGCAAACAAAATCTTAATTTTTATCTAAAGGATAGTAGAGATTTTAGATAATGAATATTAGGAATTTAACATGGACTTTAAACGAAGTTTAAAGGAAATCTCACTAATTGGTATTGGTGATCTTGGCTCAAAAGGAATCACTGCATTATTTTGGTTCTATCTTGCAGCAATAATCCTACCTTCTCAATACGGTGAAATTCATTACTTCCTTAGTATTGCAGCTATAGTCTCTACTTTTTCTTTAGTAGGAACACAAAATTCACTAACAGTGTATTTTGCAAAGAATAATTCTGTTGTTTCAACCTTATTCTTCATATCTGCAATTGGTTCTATAATCTCTTTCTTTGTTATATTTTTTGTTTATGATAGATTTGACATAGGTTTATTGGTTATAGGTAATGTTATCTTTACTCTAGGAATATCAAGTCTTTTAGGTACTAAGAATTTTAAAAAATATTCAATCATTTCAATAATTCAAAAAATTGTAATGGTTACATTTTCAATCACTGCATATTATTTATTTGGTGTTGAATGGATCCTTCTTGGAATTTCTTTATCTTATTTTGTATATTCAAAATTAATAATTGATGGTATTAAGAGATACAAAATAGATTTTCTACTTTTGAAAAAAAATAAAAATTTTATTTCCTCTAATTATTGCTTAATGTTAACTAATATTGTTACAGCTCAAGTCGATAAACTGTTGATTGTTCCTATTCTTGGTCTAACTGTACTAGGAAACTATGCTTTGGCAGAACAAATTATACTAATACTAACTATAATACCAAGTATAATCTTCAAATTTGTTTTACCTACTTCTGCAAGTGGAATAAATAATAAGAAATTACAAAAATATACAATCTTATTTTCAATATTTATCACTGCACTCTCTATAGTTATATTGCCAATAATACTGCCAATATTCTTTGAAACATACACAGATGTTATATTGTTAATTCAAATAATGAGTTTGTCAGTTATACCTATAACCATTAGTGTTTTCTATTTTTCCAAATTCTTGGCTATGGAAAATGCAAAAATTCCCTTAATTGGTGGAATAATTTCTAGTATTGTGATGATTACTGGAATGATTGGTTTAGGAACACTTTATGGAACTACTGGAATTGCTATTGCTAATGTTCTTACTTATTCAATTTTTTGTTTATTTAATTATGTTATGTATCAGGTTACAGTTCAAAATAAAAATTAAATAATGCATATCAATCAATCTGGATGCATATCTTATTCATCTCTGTCAATTTCTAATGATCATAAGATTCTTTCATTCATGATACACGTTCATTAATTTTTACTAATTCTGGTTGTTTTGAAAATAAATCTAATATATCTGACATTACAATCGGCCTTTTATCGATTTTAGTTATTATCTTTTTGATCAAATTAAAATCTTCAATTCTATCTTATGTCCAACGTAAATGATCTATTTTTTTAAGTTTTTTTTTATGTTATGTAATCTAAAATTTTCTTTTTTATTCCTAATGTATGGCTTACGTGTTCTTTTTCTGATGCTAATGTTGCATTTCTCCATTTTTTTCTAAAACATGAAATCAAAAAATCTCTACATCTAAACCAATAGGAAAAGTTCTAAGAAGTGTGTTTGATACATAATCATATTTTTTTGTTAAGTATGTTTCAATCACTTTATCAGTAATCTCTGGATGAACCCATTCTTACTTCTGTTATACATTCGATCATGGTGACCATTTCTTTGAAACAGCCGTAGCACTTGAATACCATTCTGCATATTTCTGATGCGATGAAATTTTCTGCCACTCTATCTGAAAGTCTAAATGATAATCCATAATAAGGAAATAATCATTCATAATATCTTTCCATGGTTTATGATTATTCTTAATTTTTGTTGAAAACATTTTCCCAAAATAAGATTCTGGTGCTATGGCATAACTTCCATCATATAATGGCATTTGATTCCAAAACTCTTTCATAATTTTTGTTTTTGATATTAAACAAAAATCTGAAATTCTATATTCAAATGGATCTGTATTCCAATTAACTGTCATAATTTTTTCAGGATGACACTTTTCTTTAAAAATATCAAAAATTCTCTTATTATGAATAAAAATATCAGATCTACACTTGAGAATAATTTCTGAATCCATAGCTTTTAGTCCTTCCTGTGCGCCTATGATTTGAAAATTTATGTTACTATCGTGCGGCTTTGTTGGAGTAGGTTTCTTGGCTTGAATTATTTTACAGTCAATCTCACTTGAATCTTCATCCTCCCAAGTAGAAAATATTATCTCTACATCTGGAAAATTTTTCTTATATTCTATAACTATATCTTTTGTCCATGAACTTACTCTTCCTTGTAATAAAATTCCAAATTCATGCTTCGTCATTAAGTTTCAATTTAAATGATTACTCAATAAATATTGCCATGTAGTATTCTTTCTTCCAAAACATTATAGGGTTAGATTTTCAGGATTATCATGAGGGTCTTTAGTTAGATTTTAGCAAAATGGATCAAAATGATTTTAAAAAAAGTAACGAATGGATTAAAAAAGCATTATCCGACTATAAAGAAAAAATTGATCAACAAAAAAGTCATGAATTAGTTTTGAGTTCTTATATGGTTACAAAACCGTGGGGGCATGAGATATGGCTAGAACTAAATGAATTTTATGCATACAAAGTTATTCATATGAAAGAAGGTTTTCAGAGTAGTCTTCAAATGCATGAAATGAAAGTTGAAGCAAATTATGTTGTAGATGGTGAAGCTGAAGTTTTACTTGAAAATGATTCAGGTGAAATGAAATCATTTATTTTTAAAAAAGGAAGTGGTTGGGTTGTACCAAGAGGAAAAAAACATCGTGTTATTGCAAAAACAACATATACTGCAGTAGAAGTTTCAACACCTCATCTTGATGATGTAATTCGCTTTAAAGATGATGCTAATCGTGAATCTGGAAAAATTGATGATGAACACAAGAAATGGTGGTTAAACGATGTTGTTCGATTTGAAAACGAATCAACTATTAAACAAAAAAATGATTCATAAAAATTTAACATGAAATTTTGTATTCTTGCAGCAGGTATTGGTTCACGTAATAATGTACTAAATGGTTTGCATAAGGGTTTACTACCTATTCAAAACATCCCAATGATCTCTCATGTACTTAGCAAACTTGAACCTGAACAAGAAATTATTATTGCTGTAGGTCATTTATCTAATCAAATAATCTCTTATCTAAAATTTGTTTATCCTGAAAGAAACATAAAATTCATAACTATAGATCATTTTTCTGGAAAAGGCTCGGGTCCAGGGTATAGTCTATTACAATGTAAAGAAGAATTACAATGTCCATTTGTATTTGGTACGATTGATACTTTTTTTGATGAAGAAGTAAAATTTGATGTAAACAATAATTGGATAGGTGTAGCAAAAATCCTGTCTAGCCAATCACAAAATTACTGTATGGTGAAAGGTGAAAAAAAATTAGAGTCATTATATTATGGAACTGGTAATACTGTGTATAATGGATTTGCAGGCATATATGATTATGAAGAATTCTGGAATGCATTGGAGTCATCCACTTTAGTGAATAACGAACATCAAGTTACAACTGCAATAGATAAATTAAAAAATGTAGAGTTAAAAAATTTTAAGAATTTTCATGATACTGGAATTGACGAAAAATATGTGGATTTACGAAAAAAAATTGGTAAAGAAATCGTATTTGCAAAAAATGATGAGGCAATTTTTCTAGATAATAAAAAAGTTGTTAAATATTTCTCAGATGAGGCTAAATGCAAAAATAGAATCAAAAGAGTTAGTACATTGCAAAAATTAATTCCATCTATAACTGAATTAACTCCAAATATGTTTGGTTATGATTTTATAGATGGTAAATTATTATCGGAAATTCATGATGACACGATTTTTCTAAAATTTCTCGAGGAATTTTATTTGTTTACAATTCATCATAATAATGTTGATAAAAAAAACTTCTCTTCAAATTGTCTCAAAATGTATAAAACAAAAACATATGATCGAGTTAAATATTTCCAAAATTCTGTAATCGATAATATTAAAAGCATTAATGGGATTCAGGTAGATGAAATCTCAAAAATAATAGATAAAATTGACTGGGAGCATATTATGAACACGGCATTACCTTCACATTTTCATGGAGATTTACAGCCTGAAAATATTATAATTGGAAAAGATAATAAAATCACTCTAATTGATTGGAGAGAATCTTTTGGAGGTGATATCTACATTGGTGATCTCTATTATGATCTTGCTAAGTTGTATCATGGATTATTAATTAATGGAAAAATGGTTAAAGACAAAAAATTTTCTTTGCAAATTGAAAACACAAATGCAACATTATCATATTCAACAAAAGATAATTTGATGGAATTTAAAAAAATTCTAGAAACTTTTTGTAAACAACATGATTTAGATTACGATAAAGTTCAACTTTTAGGTGCTTTACAATACCTCAACATTGCTGAATTCTACATAGAGACGGAACCAGAATACTCAGAATTCATATTCTTGTTAGGAAAGCTACTAATGACAGAAATAATAGGAAAAAACGAGTAA
>Ga0066836_10000977_pt1 | contig 14716 bp, 17 predicted proteins | sample ETNtaG_18_FD_71568 | JGI IMG/M metagenome (GOLD analysis project Ga0066836, IMG submission 71568) | Marine microbial and viral communities from oxygen minimum zone, Eastern Pacific Ocean - ETNP201302SV91 | ecosystem: Environmental > Aquatic > Marine > Oceanic | place: Pacific Ocean: Eastern...
TTTTGGTCTAAAGCTTACAAATAATCTTGCTTCTCTAGTCTCACCTTTTGGTGATTGTAAAACAGGCTTTGTTTGAGCAAAACACACTTTTTCTGAATTACTATTTAATACCATGGCCTCCCAATCTTTAAATTTACCAATTTTTTCTAAATCTTCTGATTGGGCCACACCTGTACTTAAAAAAAATAATATAAATAAATTTATTAGTATATTTTTAATTAAGGGCATGGGTTTGGATATATTTTTTGTACTTCATTAATTTCTTTTATTATTTCTTTATCTAATTTAACTTTTACACTTTCTATATTTGTTTTCAACTGCTCCATAGTTGTTGCGCCTATTATTACACTAGTCATAAAATCTTGGGCTTCGCAAAATTTTATCGACATTTGACTTATATCTAGGTTATATTTTTTACTTATTTTGTAATATTCTTCTACAGCTTTTTCAGTATTGGGCTTTCTATATCTTGACCAAAAGTCAAAATCTCTTTCAACTCTTGATCCTTTGGGTAATGCGCCATTTCTATATTTGCCACTTAAATATCCACTTGCTAATGGCGAATATGCCAGACATCCAATTTGTTCTCTTATTGAAACTTCAGCCAAGCCAACTTCGTAAGTTCTGTTTAAAAGATTATATGGGTTTTGAATTGACATCATTCTAGGTAAATTTTTGTCCTTTGACAATTTAAGGTAGTTCATTACTCCCCACGGAGTTTCATTTGATAAACCAACATATCTTATTTTTCCATTTTTGATATGTTTGTTTAAATTATCTAGAACTTCTTCAAAACTATTCCACTTATTTTCTTTATGTTCGTAACCAAGTTTACCAAAGCTGTTTACATTTCTTTCTGGCCAATGAAGTTGATAAAGATCAATATAATCAGTTTTGAGTCTTTTAAGGCTAGCTTCAAGTGCATCATCTAAATTTTTTCCTACAAAACTATTTTGACCATCTCTAAGATAGTTTCTTGCTGGACCAGCTACTTTGGTTGCCAATATAATTTTGTCTCTTTTTTTAGTTTTTTGAAACCAGTTGCCTATAATTTTTTCTGTATCACCATAAGTTTCTTCTTTAGGTGGGACCGCATAAAGTTCAGCAGTATCAAAAAAATTGATACCGTGATCTAATGAATAGTCCATTTGTTCAAAACCTTCATCTTGAGTGTTTTGTTCGCCCCAAGTCATAGTTCCTAAGCTAATAGTGCTTACATCAAGTTCAGTATTTCCTAATTTTCTATAATTCATTGAATTTTTATTATTTTTTTAAATTTTTATGACATCTTGAATAAATAGTAAAAGGCTATTATATAAATGTTATGGAATTTAATAAGGAAAATATTTTAAACAAAGTAAAAGCAGCTCAGCAAACATCAGTTGTAATGGATGAAGGCCTAAGAGCCTACATGCTAAAGGTATATAACTACATGGCAACAGGAGTTTTGTTAACAGGAATTATTGCGCTTCTTTCTTTCAAAATGTCAGTAGTAACAGACTCTAGTGGAGCAATAGCGGGGTTTACTAGTTTAGGGAATGCTTTATTTTTTTCTGGATTAAAATGGGTTGTTATGTTGGCACCTCTAGGAATAGTTTTCTATATGAGTTTCGGAATAAATAAAATGAGTGTAGCTAAAGCACAGACTGTATTTTGGGTATTTGCAGCTCTTATGGGCTTATCATTGTCTTGGGTATTATTGGTGTATACAGGTGCAAGTGTTGCAAGAGTATTTTTTATAACTTCAGCAACTTTTGGTGCAATGAGTATATATGGATATACGACAAAAAGAGACTTAACTAAAATGGGATCTTTTTTAATGATGGGTTTGATCGGAATTATAATTGCCTCTTTAGTGAATATATTTTTAAAATCATCAATGATGTATTTTGTAATTTCAATTTTAGGAGTTTTAATTTTTGTTGGTTTAACGGCATATGATACACAAAAGATTAAGAATATGTATGCAGCTTCTGATACCGGAGAAATTATGGGTAAAAAGGCTGTAATGGGAGCTCTAACATTATATTTAGATTTTATTAATTTATTTATAATGCTTTTAAGATTGTTCGGCCAAAGAAGATAATTATAATTTTTTCCAATTAATATCTTTTAACAAGTTAATAAGACTACTAGAGTTTCTTAATATTTTTCCATTTGAATCTGTGATTAAATATTTCAAATTCTTGTTATTTGGTTTGAAATTTTTGCAAATCTTATACATTTCTTTTTCTGTGGCATTCTTAAAAATATTAAATCCCACTTGTTTACTGGAAATAGTTAAACCGTAATCTTTCCAAGATCCATGAGAAACCATTTTAGCATATAAATCTAATATTATTTTTAGTTCTTCTTTTTCAAAAAAATATCTTTGTTCTTTTTCTGAAATACTATTGTTAATTACTAGTTTTAAATTTCTATTCATCAGATCTATGTTTATTGATTATATTGACCTGCAAAATAGTAAAAGCAAATGTTAGAGGTAATAAACCCCAAACTTTAAAATTTACCCAAAATTCTTCTGTTTGAGTTCTCCATACTAATTCATTTATTAATGCCAAAAAAAAGAAAAAGTACATCCATCTTATATTTAATATTTGCCATCCCATATCATTCAATTTAATTGATTTACCAAGAATTTTTTTTAGTATAGGTTCACTGCTAAAATATTTTTCAAAAAATAGCGCCAGGCCAAATAATATATTGATTATCGTTGGTTTCATGTAGATAAAAATTGGATTATTAAAATAAATTGTTAGACCTCCAAAAAGAGAAATTAATATGCCTCCCAATAAAGGAATGTATGGTATTTTTTTTTCTAAAAACCAAACAATTACAACTGCGACAATAGTTGCTATAATTAAAGGAGGAATTGCAACTTTTAAATTTTTTCCACTATTGTAATAAATTATAAAGAAAATTAACAAAGGGCCAAAATCTGTGATGAATTTTATAAGAGATTTATTCACAAAATTATATTAACAGATTAATCAAATTTTCACATTTTTTTTATTGATTTTTATAATTAAATATCCATATTTAACCTCTGTGAGTATTCAAAAAGCAAAATTTTCAATAGGCGATATAGTTAAACATAAACACTTTGATTTTAGAGGAGTGATTTATGATGTTGATTTTGAATTTAATAATTCTGAGGAGTGGTATCAATCTATTCCAAAAAAGGTAAGACCAAGAAAAGATCAGCCATTCTACCATTTGCTAGCTGAAAATGACGATGTAACATATGAAGCTTATGTATCTGAACAAAATTTAATTTTAGACGATTCCGATGAGCCAATTAAACATCCTTTAATAAACGAAATTTTTTCTGGAAAAAGGGGCTCAGGTTATTTTAAGCCATCAAACTAAAAAAAAGTCAATTTTTAAACACAATTAGCTCAAATCTTAGACATAAGTGTTTATTAAAATATAAATAATTTCGATCAAGGACACTATTCCATATCCCTTATTTATCTCCCTCAGTGTTCTTGGTCGAGATGAATTTCAAAAAATACAAATAATTCATTTTTTAGTATATAAGCAATTTCAAATGTTTGGTTTAATAGATAATAGTAAAATTTTTTTAATTACATCAAAAGCTCCAAAGTATGTTTTTTTTGTATTTATTATAGTGCTATCTATTGGTTTATTAGAAGCATTAGTTCTATCTCCAGAAGATTATATTCAAAGTCATTCGGTAAGAATAATGTATGTACATGTTCCATCAGCATGGATATCTATTGGAATTTTTTTGTTAATTGGAATTTTATCTATTGGAAGTGTAATTTTTAAAAATAAAATTTTCTCTATTATAGCAAAAAGCTTGGCACCATCTGGCTTAGTTTTTAATATAATTGCCTTAGTTACCGGCTCCATCTGGGGAAAGCCAACATGGGGCACTTGGTGGGCATGGGATTCGAGAATTACATCAATGCTTATTCTTTGTTTATTTTATATCTTGTATATTTTATCATGGAGGATCATTGAGGACAAAAATAAACTAAATAAAATTACATCTTTGATAGGCATACTAGGACTAATAAATATACCAATAATCAAATTTTCAGTTGATTGGTGGTCTACCTTGCATCAGCCATCTTCTGTTAGATTATTAGAAAAAACTACAATTCATTCATCTATGTTAATGCCATTAAGCCTGATGACTGCGGCATTTGCACTATTTTCACTTTTGATATTTTTGATGAAATATAATACAGAACTGATAAAGATAAAAAATAAAGGATTAGATAGGTTATGATACAAGAATTTTTTTTAATGAATGGATACGGAGCTTATGTATGGTCTGCGTTTAGCTTTACATTAGCAAGCTTCTCTATTTTATATCTGATTGTAAAAACTCAGTATGTTAAAGAGAAAAAAAGATTTAATGCTAAATTCAATAGTTTGTCTTACGAAAGACAAAAACTAGCAAAAAATCAGCAAACACATAGAGAAGTTTTATTAGACATATCTGCTTCTAAAATTTAACTTGGTTTTTCATGTATGGTAAAAAAGTTAAATTAAGAATTATATTTTTATCTTTAATTTTTCTAATTTCGCTATTAACCATCTTTTTTATTCTAAAATCATTAGAAGAAAATGTTGTTTATTTCAAATCTCCCACTGATATTAAAGAAATTATAGAGATTAGTGACAAAAAAATTCGAGTTGGAGGAATGGTTAAAAAAGGATCAGTAGTATTATCATCTGACAAAATTAATTTTATAATTACAGACTTTAAAAATGAGGTAAATGTAGTTTATAGTGGAGCAGTTCCCAATCTATTTGCCGAAGAAAAAGGTGTTGTGGCTGAAGGAATTCTAAGAGATAGAAATTTTCTTAACGCAAAAAAAATTTTAGCAAAACATGATGAAAATTATATGCCACCAGAAGTAAAAAAAGCATTGGAGGAGAAATAGTTTGTTTTATACTCAGTTAGGAAATTACTCATTAGTTTTTGGTTTTATTTTTTCATTAATAATATTTTTCTTTTGTTTTAAGGGTATAAATAATAAAAGCAAAAAAATTGAAACAAATATATTTTCTTTTTTATTTCTTCAGTTCTTGTCTATTTCTTTAAGCTTTATATGTTTAATTATTTCTTTTGTTTTATCTGACTTTAGTAATGAAACAGTTTATAATAATTCTCACACAACAAAACCTCTTTTTTATAAGATATCGGGTTCTTGGGGAAATCACGAAGGTAGTTTACTTTTGTGGTTATTGGTTTTGGTGTTTTTTGTTTTTATATTTTCTTTAACTTCAAAAAAGCATCCTAAGGAATATCGAATTTTAACTATTGTTTTTCAGGAAGTAATAATTTTTGGTTTTATATCTTTTCTTTTAATTACATCTAATCCATTTAATATAATTTTTCCGACTCCAGTTGAAGGCCTGGGATTGAATCCTATTTTACAAGATCCCGCCTTAGCAATACACCCTCCAATTTTGTATTTAGGATATGTTGGCTCATCTATAATATTTTCTTCATCACTTGCTGCTTTAACTCAGAATTATATAAATAAAAGTTGGGCGTCACATATAAAAAAATGGATTATTTCTTCATGGATATTTTTAACTTTAGGAATATTAGTTGGATCAATTTGGGCTTATTATGAATTAGGATGGGGCGGATTTTGGTTTTGGGATGCAGTAGAAAATATATCTTTGATGCCTTGGTTCTGTTTAACTGCACTTTTACATACAATTTTAGTATTAGAAAAAAGAAATCTTTTAAAAAAATGGACTTTAATATTATCAATTACCACATTTACATTAAGTGTAAGTGGAACCTTTTTAGTTAGATCAGGAATTTTAAACTCTGTTCATACTTTTGCCAATGATCCAAGTAGAGGAATATTTATATTAATTTTTTTATTTATATTAATAATTTTGTCGATAGTGATTTTTTTCTTTTTTCAAGTTAATGATAGACCAACTATTAAAAAATCGTTTTTATTCAGCAAGGAAACAGCAATAATGATAAATAATTTATTTATGATGTATTTTTTATCAGTTGTACTAATCGGAACTATATATCCAATAATTTTAGAAGTACTAAGTGATAACAGAGTTTCTATTGGACCACCTTTTTATAATAAATTATTGTATCCTTTTTTAATACTTTTTCTTATCATCATGGCGTTCGGTACAAAACTGAACTGGATAAATTCAACTTTGCCAAAAGTTAGATACATAAATTTTTTTTACTTATTTATCTCTATTTTAATTTCTATTTATATTGTTGAAATTACTGAAACTAAATATTTATTTTCGACAGTTTTGTTTGGAGCAAATTTTATTTTAATAATTAAAACAACGGAAGATTTTTTTGTTAAAAATAATAATTTTTCACAGAATTTAGCACATTTTGCTTTTAGTATATTTATTTTAAGTATTTTACTTAATGGTGTTTTATCTAAAGAATTTTCTGCAAACATGAAGTATGGAGACGAGATAAAAATAAATGAGAGTTCAATAAAATTTGTAAATTTAGAAACCATAAATAAAAAAAATTATAAATCGATTATTACAGGTTTTCAAATTATAGATAAAAATGGAAAAATTGAAAATTTTAATCCTGAAGTAAGAATTTATAATCAGCCAGAAATTTTAACCAGTGAGGCAGATATAAAATCGGATATTTTTTCTGATAAGTTCTTAGTTGTAAATCTTTTAAAAGACGATGGTTATTTCAATGTTCGCTATCAGATCAAACCTTTTATGTTATGGATATGGACTTCCATAGTATTATTATCCATTGGGGGAATGCTAAGTTTTTTTAGAAGAGTATGAAAAAAAAAATAATATTAGTTTTAGTAATAATAACCTTATCATTTGTTTTTTTTATATTTTATAAAAGTCTGTATAAAAAAAATTATTATGTCCCTCAAAATATTAGTAAAAAAATTATAAGTTTTAAAGCTAAAAATTTATATACAAATAATTATTTAAATTCTGATCAATTATTATTAGATAAAAAATTTACTGTAATAAATATTTGGGCTTCATGGTGTTTACCATGTCTTAAGGAACATAAATATCTAATGAAATTAAAACAAAACAATAATATTAAATTAATAGGGTTAAATTACAAAGATAAAAAAAATAATGCGAAAAAGTTTATTTCTGAGAATGGCAATCCCTACGATTTAATATTAACTGATGAAGAAGGAGTATTATCTATAGATTTGGGTGCCTATGGAATTCCTGAAACTTTTGTTATTAAGGGTAAAAAAATATTAAAAAAATACATTGGTCCACTAAGTCAAACAAATATAGTTGAAATAGAAAAACTAATTAGCAAATGAAAAAAAATTTTTTTTTTATATTATTTTTATTATCAATTTTTAATTATTCTTATGGATTAGAAAAAAATTCTGTACTTGAAAATAAAATAGCAAAAAATCTAAGATGTTTGGTATGTCAGGGACAGTCTATTTATGATTCACAATCTGAATTTGCTTTAAGTGTGAAACTAATAATTAAAAGAAAAATAAACCAAGGTAATTCAGAAAAAGAAATATATGAATATTTTAAAAGCCAGTATGGAGAATGGATTTTATATGAACCTGAAATAAACAAAAAAACTATTTTTTTATGGGTATTTCCGTTAATTTTATTTGCTTTTGGTGGCTATTTGATTTTTCGAAAATTCTTTATAAAATAAATAAATAAGCTAATTTATTAATATATAAATTTATAAATTAATGAAAAAAATTATTTTAATATTTTCTGCATTCTTTCTATTGACTACTTATGCAAGTAGTAAAGATGAAAAATATTCTTATGGTGAACACGAATTAAATTTTTTTACTGGAATGTTTGATTTTAGTGATAAAGGAAAAAGATCTGGAGTATTTGGATTACAGCACCAAAATGAAAGTTTGTTTAGAGATAGTTTTTTAGGCATTATATCACCAGTTTCAGGAATTATGCTTACTGTAGATAACTCAAGTTATTTTTATACTGGTGTGCAGGCCCAATACAAAATTGGAAAAATTAATTTTGTTCCAAGTTTTACACCAGGAATTTATAGCGAGGGTGATGGTAAAGATTTAGGGCATCTAATAGAATTTAAAACTGAGTTGCAAATGTCTTTTAATATTTTTGAAAACAGTGAATTAGGTTTTTCATATAATCATTTATCTAATGCGAGTTTAGGAGAGAAAAATCCAGGAGCAAATAATTATATGTTTAATTTCTTAAAAAGTTTTTAATTTATAAAGATGAATTTGAGGAGTTGTCATAATTTTTATGACTTTAAAAAACTAGCAAAAAAAAAATTACCTTCCCCAATATTTCATTACATTGATGGAGCTGCAGATGATGAAATCACGTACCAAAGAAATACAAGTGCATTTAACGATGTTGATTTAGTTCCAAATGTACTAAGAGGTGTTGAGAATGTAGATTTATCAACTACAATATTTGGAAAAAAGTTAGATCTTCCTTTTTATTGTGCACCAACAGCATTGCAAAGACTTTTTCATTATGATGGGGAAAGAGCAGTAGGTAAGGCAGCTCAAAAATTTAATACAATGTTTGGAGTTTCAGCTTTATCAACTGTGAGTGTTGAAGAGATATCATCTTTAATAGATACACCAAAAATGTTTCAATTTTATTTTCATAAAGACAGAGGTTTAAATGATGCTGTGATGCAAAGAGTTAAATCTGCAAAATTTGATGTTATGGCTTTAACTGTAGATACTATAACAGGTGGAAATCGTGAAAGAGATTTGAGAACTGGCTTTACTTCTCCCCCAAAACTTACTCTTTCAAGTTTATTTAGTTTTGCTTCTAAACCAATGTGGGCAATTAATTATTTAACCAAAGGTAAATTTGAACTACCTCATCTACAAGATCATGTCAGTGAAGGAACTAATATTGCTACTTCAATTGGAAACTATTTTTCTACGATGCTTGACCAATCTATGAGCTGGAAAGATGCTGAAAAACTTTGTTCACAATGGGGTGGACATTTCGCATTAAAGGGAGTTATGAGTGTTGAAGATGCAAAACGTGCTTTAGATATTGGATGTACAGGAATTATGGTTTCAAATCATGGAGGAAGACAGCTAGATGGTTCGAGATCTCCATTTGATCAATTGGCTGCAATAGTAGACGCTGTTGGCGATAAGATGGATGTAATTTGTGAAGGTGGTATCCAAAGAGGAACACATATTCTTAAGGCACTTTCAATTGGAGCCAAAGCTTGTTCTGGAGGAAGACTTTATCTTTATGCATTAGCTGGAGCGGGCCAAGCTGGTGTAGAAAAGGCTTTAGGTCAGTACCGCGCAGAAATAGAGAGAGATATGAAGCTTATGGGATGCACTAAGATAAGTGATTTAAATAGAAATAATTTAAGATTTAGAAAAAAATGAAATTAAAGGATTGTCATAATTTTGAAGATTTTAGAAAATTAGCAAAGAAAAAATTACCCTCACCTATATTTCATTATATAGATGGAGGTTCTGATGATGAAATTACCTTAAATAGAAACACAAGATCATTTAACGATTATGATTTAATTCCTAGTGTTTTAAATGATGTTTCAAATATTGACATGTCCACAACTGTCTTAGGAGAAAAAATTGATTTTCCACTATTTCCCGCTGCTACTGCGATGCACCGACTTTATCATCATGAAGGAGAAAGAGCTTCTGCAAAAGCTACAGAAAAAATGGGAACCATTTTTGGTACATCAACAATGGGAACAGTAAGTATTGAAGAAATTGCAAAGGTAAATAAAGGTCCAAAACTTTTTCAGCTATATATTCATAAAGATAGAGGGCTTACGGATAATTTATTAGAAAGATGTAAAAATGCTGGCTTTAGTAGTATGTGTTTAACAGTTGATACTGTTGTAGCAGGCAATAGAGAGAGAGATAGAAAAACTGGATTTACTACTCCTCCAAAACTAACATTAGGAAGTCTTTTAAGTTTTGCACTACACCCCGGCTGGACAATAAATAATTTGACTCATGAAAAATTTAAATTAGCAAATATTATTCACATGACTCAAAAAGGAACAAGTATAGATAAATCAGTTATTGATTATATAAACGAACAATTTGATCCAGCTATGAACTGGAAAGATGCAGAGTATTGTGTAAAGAAATGGAATGGACCTTTTGCTTTAAAAGGAGTTATGAGTGTTGAAGATGCAAAGAAAGCAATTGATATTGGATGTACAGCGATAATGATTTCTAACCATGGCGGAAGACAATTAGATGGTTCAAGAGCACCCTTTGATCAACTTGCTGAAATAGTAGATGCAGTTGGAGATAAAGTTGAGGTAATACTTGACGGGGGAGTTAGAAGAGGAACACATGTGCTTAAAGCTTTATGTTTAGGAGCAAAAGCTTGTAGTTTTGGCAAAGGTTATTTATTTGCTCTAGCAGCTGGAGGACAAAAAGGTGTAGAAAAGATTTTAGAAAATATGAAAACAGAGATTAATCGTGACATGAAATTAATGGGATGTAAAAATATAAGTGAATTAAATAGTTCCAAAATTGTTTTTAGGAAAAGTTAAATATGAAAATAGCAAAAAATGTAAATAATTTGGGAACTGAACTAGTTTATGACATTTTTTCAAGAACAAAAAAATTACAATCACAAGGTAAAAAAATTATTGATTTAAGCTTAGGACAGTCAGCAGAAAGTCCTCCAGAATATGTTATTGAGGCAACAATTAAAGCATTAAGAGATGGAAATAATGGATATACAGTTCCAAATGGAATATTAGAGTGCAGAGAAGCAGTAAGTAGAAAAATTCAAAATCTTTATAATGCGAAAGTTTCTCCTGAAAGAATATTTATAGTACCAGGGGGAAAACCAACAATGCACTATGCAATTTCATTTTTTGGAGAACCTGGAACCGAAATTATTTATCCCGATCCAGGATTTCCAATATATGAATCTATGATTAAATATACTGGGGCAAAACCTGTTCCTTATAATTTGTCAGACAAAGATAATTTTAATATTAACGTAGAAAAAATAGTTTCATTAATTAATGATAAAACAAGATTGTTTATTATAAATAATCCACATAACCCAACTGGAAGCTTTGCAGATAAATCTGTAATCGATAAATTGGCCAATGCTTTACTAAAATATCCTAATGTAGCAATTTTAAGTGATGAAATTTATGGAAGATTGATATTTGAAAAAAAAGAATTTCCAACATTTTTTAATTATCCAGATCTTTATGAAAGATTAATTGTGTTAGATGGATGGAGTAAAACATATGCTATGACAGGATGGAGATTAGGGTGGGGAGTTTGGCCAGAAAAACTATTAGATAAAATGTTTAAATTTTGTGTAAATAATCATTCTTGTGTAAATGCTGCTATTCAATATGGTGCAATTGCTGCTTTAGATGGCCCAGATGACAGCATCAATAATATGGTTGATAAATTTATTAAGAGAAAAAATTTAATGTGTGATGGTTTAAAAAAAATTTCTGGGATTAAATTTGTTGAAGCAAAATCTGGGTTTTTTATTTTTCCAAATGTGAAAGATACAGGAATGAATGGAGATCAATTTGCCGAAAAATGTTTAAATGAAGCAGGAGTTGCTTTAATTCAAGGTACTGCTTTTGGAAAATTTTCATTAGACAATGTTAGAATTAATTTTACAACATCGGAAGAAAATATAGCTAAAGCATTAAATAATATTAAAAAAATATTTAGCTAATTATAGTGTTTTTTATATATAACTTATATATTATCTTAAAGAAAAATGAACGAACAAGTAAAATTAGAATTAAAAAAATTTTTTAATGGTAGGTTTTCTTTGTCTGAGTCGACTAGGGCAAATTATGCTCGTGGAGAAGATACCTACGATCCAGTCCTTTCTCAAGCGGTGGTCTTTCCAGAAACGAATGAAGAAGTTTCAAAAATATTGAAATTATGTAATGAAAATAAAGTTCCAGTTGTTCCATTTGGCACAGGAACATCTTTGGAAGGTCATGTAGTAGGTAATACTAGTGGAATAACTATATCTTTAGAAAAAATGAATAAGGTACTTAGTGTTAATGTGAGTGATTTTGATTGTAGAGTTCAAGCCAATGTAACAAGAAAACAATTAAATGAACATTTGCGAGAAGACGGTGTATTTTTTCCAATTGATCCAGGCGCTGATGCTGCTCTTGGTGGAATGGCAGCAACTTCTGCCTCGGGAACTATGGCGGTAAAATATGGAACAATGCGAACAATAGTAACAGGATTAACGGTTGTTTTAGCTAATGGAGAAATTATTAAAACAGGAGGTAGAGCAAAAAAATCTTCTGCAGGATATAATTTAACAAATTTATTTATTGGTTCCGAAGGAACATTGGGAATTATAACTGAAGTGCAATTAAGGTTATCTCCTATTCCAGAAAACATCATGAGTGCAGTTTGTTATTTTCCTGATCTAGACTCAGCAGTTTTAACATCTCAAGAAGTAATTCAATACGGGCTTAATATTGCAAGAATTGAAATGTTAAATAAAGATCAAATGGAAATAAGTATTAAATATTCAAAATTAGAAAATGTAAAAGCTTCACCAACTCTTTTTTTTGAATTTCATGGCAGTGAAGAGTCAAATAAAGAGACAATAAAAATAGTTGAAGAATTATCAAAAAATAATGGAGGTGGCAACTTTCAATGGGCCGAATCATTAGAAGAAAGAAATAAGTTATGGAAGGCTAGACACGATGTTTATTATTCAGTCAAAGCTCTAGGTAATAATATGAAAGTATATTCCACAGATATATGTGTTCCAATTTCAAAACTTGTAGAATGTGTTTCTTGGGCTGAAAAACATATTAAAAAAAATGGTTTAGTAGCACCAATGGTTGGACATGTTGGAGATGGTAATTTTCACTCTCTTGTTTTGTATGATCCCAACGATAAAGAAAAACAAAAACTTGTAAGAGAATATAGTGACAAGCTTATAGAAAAAGCTCTAGAGCTGGAAGGAACAATAACAGGAGAACATGGAATTGGTTTACAAAAAAAACAATATTTATTGAAAGAACATCCTGACAACTTGCCAGCAATGAAATCTATTAAAAGAAGCATGGATCCAAACAACATAATGAATCCTGGAAAAGTCTTCGATCTTAATTAATTGTTTAATTAATTAATGAAAAAAATTGAATTAATATTAAAAAAAAAGCCCTTAGTTTGTCTTACGGCTAACAATGTTTATATAGCTGAAATTTTAGATTCTTTTTGTGATATTATTTTAGTTGGTGACTCTCTTGGAATGGTTGTCTACGGTGAAGATAGAACCAACAAAGTTTCACTTGAGATGATGATTAATCATGGAAAAGCAGTAAGAAAAGGAGTTAAAAAAAGTTTGTTGGTAGTAGATATGCCGAAGAGCACATACGAAAGCTCTCCTTTATTAGCATTAAAAAATGCAAAAAAAATTAAAAGAATTACAAAATGTGATGCAATAAAACTTGAAGGAGGCTCTAAAATTAGCAAAGTGATCAAACTTTTAGTAAAGAATAAAATACCTGTAATGTCTCATATCGGGTTACAACCTCAAAAAATATCTAACAAAAAAAAATTTAAAGTTCTAGGAAGATCATATGAAGAGGAAAAAAAAATAATTCAAGATCTTAAATCAATAGAGAATGCAGGGTCTTTTTCTGTTGTTTTGGAATCAGTCACTGAAAATTTAGCTAACAAAATTAATAAAATTTCTAACATTCCTGTCATAGGAATTGGAGCTTCAAATAAATGTGATGGACAAATATTGGTTACAGAAGATTTGTTGGGCTTAACTTATAGATCTCCAAAATTTGCAAAAAAATATATAAATTTAAGAACTAAAATAAAAGCTGCAGTAAAAAAATATTCCAAAGATGTTACAAATCGCAAATTCCCAGGTAAACATAATATATACAGGTAAATTAATTCTACCTTTAGTTGAATATCAATTTTTTATTTAAGACTCATCATATTTTTTATGATTAAATATTATTAAGTTAATTAACTAATAAGAGGGAAAAATATGATTAAAGAAAAAAAATCATTGAAGGTAAATAAATCACCTTCAAGACGTAAGTTCTTTAAAGCTGCTGCTGCAACTGGTGTTGCTGCTGTGGCCGCATCATCTTTAGCTGCTCCAGCTGTTGCTGCTGAAAGAGTAGAAGCTGCAATGGTAGCTACTTGGCCAAGAGATTTTCCTGGTCTAGGAACTGGTGCACAAAGACTTGCAAAAAGACTAAGCGATATGAGTGATGGACGTATACAAGTTACTTATTATGCTGCAAACGAAAGAGTTAAAGCATTTGACTCATTTGATGAAGTTGCCTCTGGTAACTCACAAATGTATCACGGTGCTGACTACTATTGGGTTAAAAAACATCCAGCATTTGGATATTTTACAGCGTGCCCATTTGGTTTCACATATTCTGAAATCAATGCTTGGATTCACCATGGTGGTGGACAAGCTCTTTGGGATGAGCTAACTGATGACTTTGGTACTCAAAGTTTCATAGCTGGTAACACTGGAGTTCAAATGGGTGGTTGGTTTAACAAAAAAATAAGATCAGCTAACGACCTAAAAGGTTTAAAAATGCGTATGCCTGGACTAGGAGGACAAGTACTTGGAAAACTTGGTGGTTCTCCAATTTCACTTCCTGGTGGACAAATTTATGAAAACCTTGTTTCAGGTGCAATTGATGCAACTGAATGGGTAGGTCCTTGGAATG
>Ga0066836_10000978_pt1 | contig 14715 bp, 8 predicted proteins | sample ETNtaG_18_FD_71568 | JGI IMG/M metagenome (GOLD analysis project Ga0066836, IMG submission 71568) | Marine microbial and viral communities from oxygen minimum zone, Eastern Pacific Ocean - ETNP201302SV91 | ecosystem: Environmental > Aquatic > Marine > Oceanic | place: Pacific Ocean: Eastern...
TCGAAACCGATGTAGTACGTAGAACATTCACTGTAGATAATCAGCCAGCAGCGCCGGCACTAAAATTCCAAAGTTCAGTTGAAATTCTCGACCAAGATCTTCTTCCAGCAACTTCTGCTGTCGCTGGTACTGTTTTGGAAATCCACTTCAGTGTAGTGAATACTGGCGATGCTACTGCATCGGATCTACATCTTTCTCTAGATGCTCCAGGTTCTGATTCCAACACCTATCCTAGTGAGGGCAAAATCACTCTTGCACAGGGAGAAACGCGTTCAGTGATTCTTTGGTGGTGGGCAACAGAGGCGGGAGACCATACAGTGACTCTCAATATTGATCCAAATGGTCTTCAGAACGAAATCGATATTTCAGACAATTCTTATTCATTCCAATTCCTTGTCGAAGAGCGACCAATTGAACCTACTCTGAGATTCTTAACTTCTGCAGTGACAACAACTCCTTCTGTCCCTTCACCGCCAGCCAATCCGGATAATCCTGTATCCTACAAAATCAATGTCAGGGTGGATAATTTAGGTCAAACTGATGCAACTTCGATTATCATGACCCTCTATACTTGGGAAGAAACGGGTTGGCAAACTTATTCTGGAGACCGTCAAATAATTGCAGTAATTGGAGGTTCAACCAGTGGTACAGGCCATTCAAAAGCAAGTTTCACCCATAGTGCTCAGGAAAGCGGCACCATTCAACATAGGGTTATTCTGGAAGGCGACGGTGTTTCTGTAGAGCATTCTGAATTGCGATTCAATGTGATTGTGGATGGATTTGAAGTTAGTAGCCCAACGAGATTAACACTCTCTGAAGGCGAAGCTGCAATCGGTTTTGTCGGAATTGAGGGTGGTGGATTACTGTTCACTACCATAGGTGGAGAATTACATGCTCGAACTCTTACCCCTACCTTTGGAATGCCAGGAGATACGTTGATTGAATCCGATTGGACTGGTGAATTTGCATTCATTGTTAGAGAAGATGGAAGGGCACAAATCGCTTGGACCCGAAGGTTCCAAGATGGTACAGGCTACACTCTCTATGAAGTAAGAACGGCTAGCATTGGTGCATCTGGAGATTTGATGAATGTGATGTCACACATGACTCCAATTAAGCAATCCGAAGGCGAATACTGGGGTCTTGACCTCGCTGAAAAGGACGGCAGAATTGTGTTAGCGGGATATCATCGTGATATTTCCACCGGTGGGTCATGGTTAGATGTGACAAATATTTTCTTAATTGTTGGAGAGGATGGCGATTCTAGTCAAGGCTGGTTCACACGTAACAATGTGATTACCGATGTTGATATCAATCCACAATTCGGTAATTCTATTGCTGTAGGAATCGGGAAAAAGTATGTTCATATTCTCTACCAAGCAATGAGGGATGATGTAACTGGACAAGAGCGAGTAGGTCTATTCTATGCTCATGGTGAGGCGCATATTACGCCGTGGTCATTCCAATCTGCAATAGGCGATAACGCGGCAATGCCTGAACTAATGGTTATCGAAGAAAATGACAAGGATGTATTGATTGCAGGATGGGTAGAACAAACTGGGCGCTCTGCAACGATTAACACCGCAGTAACCGATTCGATTTGGTCTCTTGATAATCCAACCATCACCTCAGCACCAGGTGCGACAAAGGTAGTAATTTTGAAAATAGGCGATGGCATTAGAGTGCTACATGACGAAATTGGAATCTACGGCCCAGTTGTTCGCTATGGTTTACGACTTGCGAATGAACCAGTGGTCGGGCATTCAAATCTTGTTGGAGAAGGCTATATTGTCGGTGCAGGTGATATTGGTAAGGATGGAATAATTGCTTCAATATCACCTTCTGGTGAAGTAAATGTCAGAAAAATGGCACTGATTAATCCTGTCGTTGATGTTGACGATGGAAACTTCATTCTCGACATGTTGCTGGAACCTCTTCCCGGAGAGACCGAGGAACAAAAAATGATGATTCTCGTTGGAATTACCATTGGCTTATTCACACTACTTGCTTGTGTTGTCATAGTGTTAAGAAAAACACACGAGGAGGAACTCGAACTCGAGGTTTCAACAGGAACAGGGGATATCGAATTACTCGTTGAACCCGAAGAAGACACGCCACTGGTAGCTATTGATGCAGATGGAAATAACGAACTAGTCATATCTACAGGTACGAGAGTATTGGTGGAAATCGTCGAAGAAGAAGTGGTTGAGAGAGATCTCGCGACTGAATTGGAAGCTAAGGTTGAGGCAGGTACAGCATCAAAGCGTCTTGAGCGCCGAATGAAGCGCAAGGAACAGAGAGAATCTAAGGAAGCATTTGACAAGATGATTTCCGAGCTACCGCCTATTCCTTTACCCGGGGAATTACCAAGTCTTGGAGAATTACCAAGTCTACCGAATTTGCCTCCACCACCTGCCCCGGGTGAACTTCCACTGCCAATGCCGCCTGCTCCTGGGATGATGCCATTGCCACCAATGCCCGCCCCTACACGGGAAGTTAGTTGTGGTGAATGTAGTGCAACAACCACGGTCAAGGATATGACTCTCAGAAGTATGGATTGTCCTATTTGTTCAGCGAATATCAGTATGTGAAGTGGTAATTATGTGCGGCATCTTTGGCTATATCGGGGTAAAAAGTGCCGCTCCATTACTGGTTGAAGGACTTCGAAGAATGGAATATCGCGGATATGATTCCACTGGTATTGCTGTTCTAAATGGAGAAATTCAAGTTCACAAGAAAGTGGGTAAAGTAAATGATCTCAAGAAAATATTACCCAAAGTAATCAAGGGTAATTGTGGAATTTCTCATACTCGTTGGGCAACTCATGGTGGCGTTACCGATGAAAATGCCCATCCTCATCTGAATGAAACATCTTCTCTTGCAATAGTCCACAATGGAATTATTGACAACGTCCGATTATTGCGTAAAAAATTGGAGTCAAAAGGAATAGAACTCGTTTCGGAAACTGATTCCGAAGTTCTTGCCCACATGATTTCAATAGGTCTTGATTCCGGACAGGAACCAATTGAGGCTGTACGTCAGACCCTAAGGAAAGTTGTTGGCACATGGGGTCTTTGTGTTATGTTCAAAGAACATGATATGATTATCTGTGCTGCAAATGGCTCGCCACTAATTCTCGGACAAGGAGATGGAGAATCATTTGTTGCATCTGACCCCCACGCACTTACACCACATACACAGAGTGTATCCTTCCTCGAAGATGGTGATATTGCTATAATAAGACGAGGAGGATTCAAGATTAGTAGGTTAGAAGGAGGCTCATCCTCAACAGGAATAACAATTCTTGAAGAGGAATGGGGCGAAGCGGATTTGGGCGATTACCCTCATTATATGATCAAGGAGATACACGAACAACCCGAGGCATTACGCCGTTGTATTTCGGGGCGACTCGACTATGCTAATGGTAATGGAAAGTTGGGAGGGTTGAGATTAGATTCTGCTACCCTTCGTGCTACACCACATGTTCGCTTGATTGGATGCGGAACTGCATTAAATGCATGCAAAGTTGGAAGATTAGCGATTGAAAAATTGGCTAGAGTTCCAGCGATGGCCCATGTTGCTAGTGAATTTCGATACAATGATCCAGTTGTAGATCAACTTGGACTTCATTTTGCAGTTTCCCAGTCGGGAGAGACTGCCGATACTCTATCCGCGATAAAGGAAATCAAACTCAAGGGCGGGTCAGTATTTGGAATAATAAATGTCGTAGGTTCAACAATTGCGAGATTATGTGGACGTGGCGTATACATTCACAGTGGCCCCGAGCAAGCAGTTGCTTCAACTAAGGCATTCACAAATATGGTTGCTTCATTACTCATTTTTGCATTAAGACTAGGTCGAACAAGGTCATTCTCTCGGGCCAAGGGGAGGAAAATCATTGACGAATTCAAAAAGATGCCAGACCGTCTCGAAAAATATCTTGAAGACCCAGGTCCAATTATGGAAGCAGTTGATGCAGTAAAGAATGCCAAATCAGTTCTATTCCTTGGCCGAGGTCTCTCTTCACCAGTTGCAAGCGAGGGCGCTCTAAAACTAATGGAAGTTGCATACATTCCATGCTTATCATATCCAGCAGGAGAAATGAAACATGGCCCTATCGCTCTTCTCGAAGAAGGGTCACCTGTGGTCGTCATCGCTCCCGATGACGAAATGAAAGAGAAAACCGTAGCTTCAATTCATGAATGCCGAGCACGAGGTGCGCGCATCATTCTAATTCATGCAGAAGGTGATGAGATTGCTTCGGAAGGCGATATTTCAATCGCAGTTCCTCGTTGTGACCCATTGCTCACACCTTTGTTAACAGTAATCCCCACACAGTTAATCGCTTACCATGCTGGACTTGCTCTTGGCTGTGATGTTGACAGGCCACGTAATTTAGCCAAGTCTGTTACAGTTGAATAATCGCCTTTGACCTAGTCACCCTGTGAAGGTAATCCTTCAAACATCGGGTCACTGAATGGTGAATTTTTGGTCGTCTGCATTCCACAAGATTGGCTTGTATCCCAGCATGTGGTGAGTATGACGCATTTTTATTACTCCAAGTTTACGAGTAATATCATCACCAATTCTTTCCATAGTGAGGTGCATAACTCCATCAGAAAGATAGTCTTCTACACCATACTCTCCGAATTGCTTGTGATCCTCTCCAGTCATTTCACAGATGAAGAATGAGGTCAATTCGAGGCGTCGGCATGCTTCAAAGAGACGGAAAATTTCGTCACGAGGGTTTTCCATCTTGGTGAGAGTAAAGAATGCACCAAGAGAATCAAACACTAGAAGTTCAAAACCAATTGACTGACGGTAAGATGTGAGTTGCTTAATCAGTTGACCCATCCAATCAATCCGGTTACTCATTCCTTGCTCATCGAGTTGGACTCGAAGATCTGCCAGGTCGATAATAGCGATGCGGTTGCGAACCCTGGGGTCATCGACATTCATGCCCATGTTTGACATGTGCGAACGCAAGGAGTCCTTTCCTTGTTCCAATGTGACATAGATTCCACTAGTTTCACCATATAGAACTGCATTGTAAAGGAGAGAGAAAGTTACGGAGGATTTCATTGCTCCAGATTGTCCAGCGACGATGCAAATATGTCCTTGTGGAATACCGCCTTGCATGTTTTCATCAAGCCCAGAAATGTAGGTTGGAATTCGCTCAATTTCACTCATAGGGGGGTGCCACCGGTACGGGTAAAGGCGATGTTCTCTTCAATATGACTACGCATGGCCTTGTATGGGAGTTTGGTTAGCCAGTGCATCTGAGCGTCGAGCGGAACTTCTAGGAAAAAGGTGCCAACCGCTACACCAAGAGGCACTTCCTGGTGTTGATGAGACCCCGCCGAGTGGCTTAGTTGAGGACCAAGTGTTGACAATTTGCCGAAGGAAGGCCGCAGCCGTTCCAGACGGTCATGGATTCTCCGTTGTAGTGGTGGCGGACACTATGGTCGGTGACCCAGATGATGCTCATGCCGCAATGGGTAAACCGGCAGATTCAGCACATGCATTATCGATGCTAAAGCACTTATCTGGACGTCGACATCAAGTCTGGTCTGCCACAGGTATCCAGATTTGTGGCGATTGGACTTTTTTCGTTGAATCGGCAATTGTAGAGATGGACTCATTATCCGATGATACACTTGGAGAATTGCTTGAATCAGAATCATGGGTCGGAAAAGCAGGCGCATATGATTTGGCTGGCGCTATGGGGAAAAATGCAAAATTGGTTGAAGGAAATGAGTTGACTGTATTGGGATTTGCACCTTCAGCTATACGATTAATTGAATGAAAATTTCATTCAAGCGACTCTCTAAACCAAGTTCAGGATGTTAGGATATTTCGAACTTATAATTGAAGTGAAATCACATCAATATGGGGGCAAGTCCTAACTCATGACGTGCGACATCAACAGTTACATCTCCACCGGGTAATAAGAGGAGTTTATCGCTAGAATCAAGCGAGAAAACTGCGACATTCATTTCATCTCCTACCGCCCTTAACTGTCTGCGGCAAGCATTGCTTTGAGTATCCATGTGTATCAAAGATCTGAGGTCTACAATGATAGTATCTCCACTATGAATTCGCGATGTAATCTCATTGAGTGGTAAGCGATGCATTTTGTCTGGAGATACATATCTTAACGCTCTATCCGGATGTCCGGAAAAACCACCTGTATGGTGTGCTAGGTCATGAAATGGGTCACCATCTGGCGTTAATGGCCCATTCCATCCTTTAGGAATATTCGCCTTCTTAGTGATGGGTTTTGGAATCGAAATTGGCGCTTCAGGAGTGCTTTCTTCAGTTACAATTATTGCGTCTGGTACATCGATGATATTTGATTGAACGGTAGTATCATCTTCGGAACTTTTTGGTTTTGATGACCTTCGGCGAGTACGCTGAACAGCTGGTGCTTCAGGATCAGGAAGTCCAAAGAACTGCCACAAATTTCCCATCGAATCACCCACTTCACAGGTCAAGGTCGCCTAGAAGGTCGGCCAATGCCTGTGAGGCAGGAGTTGGTGCTGGTTCTTGAACCATCGGGGTGATGTCCGGAGTTTGAACCGGTTCTTGATACACGGGCTGAGAAACCGGAGTTGGTTCAACATACGCAGGTTCCGCAATTGCGGTTGCATTTTGAGATTCTAGGAATTGCTCTCCATAATATGCCCATTGTTCCATTGTCCATCCCTCAGGAAGGCCGCCAACCGGTAGTGGTGGCCCTGAGAGATTATCTGGTGCTGGTTGTGGAGCAGTTACTGGAGCAGTTACTGGTGCTGCTTCTGGCCAAGAATCCATCATTGCAGGTTGTTTTTTAGTTTCGTATACAATCGAATCTTGATTTCGTCCACGCAAAAGTAGTACTGAGATAAGAGCGACGATTACTATTGCAAGAGCCGCTGTTACTGAAGTGGCCGTTGAAATACCAAATAGGCCTTCAGTCGGCTTTTCATTAACAGTAACAATCACACTTGCAGTTGACTCCATGCCATCATTATCGAAGACTGTTAAGTTGACAATGAAACTACCAGATGTAGGGAATTCGATGGTGATATTTTCTCCAAAACCATCTTCGAAACTGCCCTTAGTATTGGGGTCATCCCAACGGAATACGAGAGTGGTCCGATCAGTTTCTGTATCGATACTTTCGCTCGCGCTGAAAGTTAGCGATTCACCTTGAGTGATGGTAAATCCTTCTTCAGGCTCAGAGATTTTTGCGATTGGTGGACGATTTACGATTGTGACCTGAACGGTCTTACTATCGTGAGCATCATTATCGTCCCATACATTGGCTGTGATCATCCTCAAGCCTGGCGTGGACCATGTATGCACTAAGTTTGCATCTTCCACATCACAGTCATTTGTCATGTTTCCATCTTCATCTGAATCAACAGACGACAATAGGTCCCAACAGAATTTGAGTTTGTCTTGGTCAGCAAAATCGATTGCTGATGCATTTAGAATTAAAATCTCATCTTCAAACAGAGCTTGTTGTGTAGGCAGGCCATTCATTACAGGTGCGATATTGTTTACTCGTACGAATCCTTGAACAGTCGAACTCGTTGCACCATCATTATCTGTAACATATGCAAGAATCATGTGAATTCCAGGTTCATCCCATGCGTATTCGATTGATGATGCAGGGCCAAATGTAGTTTCGGTGTGATTGCTGTCCATGTCAGATGGTGTCCAAGTGACAGTCAATTCTTCACGGTCCGAAAGGGTATCATCACCTTCGACATACATTGTAGCGAATATACCTTCATCAATACTCCATGTTCCATCATCTGCAGGCAGATAGGGGATTCCATCAATACTGAATGAAATCTCTCCAATTGTTGGGTCCACATTGAGTACCTCAAAGTCGATACTGTCGGTAACAATTGCATTATCATCATCGGTAACTACTACTGTGATTGTCTGCATACCTTCAACTTCAGGTCGTATTGTACAAAATGGCCCATACAATCCCTCATCGCATACACTATCGGGCCAAGTGATTACTACGTGCTGACCTTCAGGAGAAATTGTGTCGGTATCGCCACTATCGCTTGCATCAAATGTGATTGCTCCACCAGCATCTACCACTATGGATACAGCACTGAGGTTGACATATGGATCTCGATTTAGAACTTCAGCTTGCATTGTGAGGGTAACTTCATCCAATTCATCATCGACCACTCTAACGGTGACGTTCCACATACCGTCATCGGCCCAACTCCAGTTAGCTAAACAGTCAGGAGCGTCTATGTTTTGAATTCGGATTCCATCTTCGATTTCAAAGAAACATTCGACATTTCCTCCATCGAGGTCAGTAGATGCACTTGCATCGAAAGAAATATTTTCAAATGTATAGAGTCCATCGTTGATTATCATCGATGCTTCTGGCATTCTACCAATGAAGATATCGAGGTTAGCATCGTTATTGCTACGGTTTGCATCTGCGGTAACAGTTTGGTCAGGATCTACTTCAAAAGTCAGGGTCTGAGTACCAATAGGGGCATCGGTTGAAACAGTCCAATTCACATCTACTCTTGCTTCGGCATATGGGCCGAGAGCAGGTAAATTACCACGAATAGTTGTGCCATCAGGGGTTACGATTTCCATTTCTGTTGCAGGAGATGTTAGTACACCGCGGTTTTGTGCTGGTACTGAGAAGTGGAGCGTATCTCCAGGTAGTGCATTGTACCCTGTAGCCTGTGAAAGCGTAACAGAGTCATTGCCACGAAGTCTCGTAACTATCATCGAGTCGGCCTTTGCGACCAAATCAACTCCTACTACAGAGAGATCCATCACAATAGTAGCAGCGCCAACTACTTTTTGAACAGGGTCCCAAATAATTACACCATTACTAGTCCAATCATCAGAAGATGGAGACTCATCTTGTGAGTATCCCACATCAAGGTCAGGCATCACATTGCCATTATGATCAGTTGTAAGACTCATTATAGTGCCATCAATTTCGTATCTCAGTTGCAAATTTGTTGAAGTTTGGTCTGATTGTCCTACATAGTAGTGCCCCAATACCTCTTCAGTTGCATTTGGAAGAATTGCTAGGAATTCTGGTGTAACTTCGATTATACTATTGCGTATTCCCGGAGACGAGCCAGCTTGACCTCCTGATGAATCAGTAGGTTGGTATTGCTTGAGAATCCAATCTATTGTAAATCCTGCAGAATTTACAATTCTTTGCCACGCAAAATATCTAATTTCATCACAATACCATTCAAAACCGTTTGGAGTTCCAGTATCGTTCCAAGAATTCACCTTGTGCGAATCTGAGCATCCGGAATACTGAGGCGAATTTCCATCTTCAGTTGGTGTGCCATCTGTAGTAACTTGGTAAGTGGTATTGTCTTCGACATATGGTGTGCTGAAGGTACTTGGGTCAAAATAATCTGAAGTACCAGTCACATTTGTTGCTGAATCATAAGTAGTGACCCATTGGTCACCAGTCCTTAGTGGGAAGTCGTATTTCTCCCGCGGCGGCTCATACACCGTTGCAAAAGTCAAGTCAGCTAGTTCTAACGATAAGAATCCTAGATTGTAGGGAGCGAACTCAACCTTCAAAGAAAACTCACTAGTCCATACAGCCAAATCTCTTACTCTCAAAATATCTATGCCATCATATTCGATGTCAAGTCTTCCACTGGTTCCTTCCAGCGATGCACCACTATTACCAGAGGTAAAATCACCACTGATTTCCATTTCATATACCAAGGTTTGAGTGCCTTGAATCATCTCAAACCTAATGTCCTTTACTTCCATAGTCGTATCCCCAGTAAGGGTATTAATCGAAGCGGTAACATTTGCTGATTGGATTAGACCTGCTACGTCGAACTGAGTTTCATATGTCCATTCGTCACCGATTCTCCAAGTGGGAACATCGTGAACATCAACTTCATCTTTAGTTTCTGAAGTGTTGAAAATAATATTTTCATCTTCCAATTCGAAATTGATATTTGCCAATGGTGCTGATAGCATCAGGACGAGAACAACAAGGCTGAGAATACCTCTGCGCATATTATCTCGTACACACTCTTAGTCTTGATGTTGTTCATTTAGTGAGTTATCACTAGTAACTAGGAATTGTTCGCCATAATGTTGCCACTGCTCCATGGTCCAACCTTCGGGTAGACCCCCTTCAGGCAGAGGAGGTCCAACAATCTCCTCATCACTTTGGAAATCATCAAACGAAGGCGCCTCCAATGGTTTTTCAACGCTTGGAGCATCGTTTTCCCACACTGATTCCGGCTTCTTTTTCATGCGCCTTAATGCCAAAAGAATACATGTCATAATCAGTGTAACCGCTAATAATTGGGCGAATGGGCTTGCCTCATCCCCCATCAAAGATTCCATTACTTCCTCAAATGCAGTTCTGTCAGGGTCTTCAACCACGACAATCATTGTCTTTGATGCCGGATTCATTACATCTTCATCCCATGCTATTGCCTTGATTGTCCATGTACCTGCGTGTGTGAAAGTATGAGTGGAAATAATACCCACCGCATCAGCATCATTATCTTTGATACCATCACCATCTGAATCCCTCGTGCAGTCGACATCCCAGATGATCATTAAGCCTTCACGGTCGATTTGTGAATCGATAGTAGTAGATGCATCGAGGACTACTTGTTCTCCAGCAATAACTCCATTCAATTCCTTGATTCTAACAATCGGTGGCATGTTTATGACAGTGATTGTCTGTGTTGAAAAACTCCTAGCTCCGTCATTATCTGTAACATGGAATACTACTGTATGGTCTCCAGCATTTTGCCAAGACCAACTCATATTCTCACCAATGACGTCACAGTCATCGTCTGCAGAACCTGTTAGATCACTATCTTCTCCAGGGTCCATATCCCAGCAGATAACAAGACTCTCTCTATCCGAGGGAGTATCATATGCAACTCCAGTCATAGCGATGGTTTGACCTTCTGCAATCGCCATCATTTCTGGCAGGTCTTCAACGAGAGGCGGGACATTTACTACATCGATCCATCTTTCAATCCAACCACTTTCAACATCTTCAGAATCGATTGCTTTTACCCGTATAGTTTTGAGACCTTCATTATGCCAAACTGCAGGAACTGATGATTCTCTTCCATCGGTTTTCATTCCGAAATCCCATTCGTAAGATAGACTCTCCAAATCATCTTCAGAATCTTCAGCACGCGCAATTAGAATTACTTCTTGGTCTTCTTCGACACGCCAAGTCATCTGATCTTCAGATTTGATTATCTCACCCATATCGTCTTGCATAGAAACAGCAACATCGTGAGGGGCGATATTTGTGAACACGATATCTATTGTCGCATAGGTTGATTCTCCATCATCATCGGTTCCAACAGCAGTGAATGTCGTGAGGCCTTCACTCCAAGATGTAGTAGTGCAAGTTCTGGTGTAATACCCCTCTTCACAGGTTGCGCTTGGCCAGTGAACATCAACAAGTCCAGGCCATGAGTCCTCCGAATCAGAGTCATTTGCAAATACGTACAAAGTGACTGGATGCTCTACCTTTACTTCAGAACGCTGCGAGAAAATCTCCACATTAGGTAAACGATTATCGACGGCTACATCGAGATAATCTGTAGTAGAATCTCCTTCTTCATCGTAAATGATTACAATCACCTGATAGATTCCATCATCTATCCAAGACCAATTTATCCAGCAATTATTTCGAGTAATGCTTTCCCATGCAATTGAGCGGCTTCCATCATCGTATGGGATGATGAATTCACACCAAACCTCTCCACCATCAGCATCAAATGAATTCGTGGCATTAATTTGTAAAATTTCATTTGTCAATCCACTGAGATTAGAAATCACCGAGGTGGGAGCACTACCAATGAATAGTGGTAGAGTTGCTAAATCATTGTTGAAATTAGCATCGTTCAAATTTAGGCCAGCGCGGTCTACTTCCCAATCTATTGTCAGATTATTTATTGACGCATTCTCATCGATATTCCATTGAATGGTAAATGTAAATTCCTCGTACAATTGTAGAGCAGGTAGATTTGAACTTATTTCCATTCCATCAGGGTATGTGATATGAACAGCGGTTGGAGTTGAGGTTGTAATTCCTCGGTTGTAGACTGGTAACTCGATTAAGAGTTGATCACCCGGTAGAACATTGAATCCAGAAATATAGTTGAGTGTAGTGAGTTCACCACTTCGATTGCGTAGAATACTCGCTCTTTCAAGAGCGGCGACCAAATCAAGGCCAACGATATTCTCATCGAGAGTTATTGTAGAGGTACCAATCATCGAACCAGAAATTGCGACGAGGCCATGACTTGCCCAATCGAAACTAGTCCACGAAGAATCCAGTTCTTGTCCGACATTGAAACTCGCCCAAGCAGTACCATTTGCGCCAGTAGTTACTGTGGTAGCAAAGGATGTACTTTCAAATCGAATTTCCACATCAGCCCCTGAAACGGGAGAGCCAGAAGCATCAGTGAGATTCGCCCAAACTTCCATCGGGGAGTTAAGGGCAGTGATTGTACTCGCACTTTCCACTGAAATTATATTTCGACGTGTTCCAGGGTTTTGATTTGATTCGACAGAATCAGAATCAACTGGAATGTATTGCTTGAGTCTAAAATCAATTACCAAACCAATATCTTCCTCGGTATGTGACCAAGCATAATTACGAACTTCTGGGCAATACCATTTGAAGGAAGTTTCTGTACCATTATCATCGTATGATTTTAGTTCATAGGAAGCATTACAACCGCCATATCCAATCTGTTCACCAAGTCCATTAATCGGCTTTCCAATATCGGTTACTTCCCAATTAGTGTGGTTTACTCCACTTGTTGGAGCAGGGAATGGTGTGATGTAATCCGAAGAGCCACTCCACGATGTCGATGAGGTGTATGTTGTATTCCAATTCTCTCCATCCCGTAAAGGAAAATCATAGTCATCTTTAGCCGGTTCGCGAGAGGTTGAAATTGTAATATCGGCAATCTGTTGTGTTAACGATGAGATGCCATATGGTACATATTCTACATCTAAGGAGAGAGCTGTATTAATTGTAGCAAGGTCACTAACTCTGACTACTTCATCAACTTGGTATTTGATGTAGAGATTTCCAGTATATCCATCTAATTGGACCCCGCCTTTGTCGAAATCAGCTGTTGATGAAGTGAGATAAACCATCGTCGAAAGATTGTCAATAATACGCTCTTCTATGGAATTAACGGTAGTAGTAGCATCACCGTTGATTTTGCCTACTGTAGCATCAACTCCTGCATCTTGAACTAGGGTAGTAGGGTCGAATGCGCCAGCGTAAATCCACTTGTCACCAACTCTCCAATCAGGCACATCACTGACCCCAGGATCCACGCTTCCAAAAGCCCCTGCTTCTACTTCGGGAGGGATAATCAGCGCGGAGAACAGGATGATGAAAACCATCGCAACTTCGCGGCGCATGGCTGTGCCATGCCTCCTTTCATTACAAGAAGATGAGGGCGGCTCTAGTCAATGAGAGGAGTAGAATTACCCAAAATACACGATTTAGAATGAAATGGGTGAGTTCAGGAGTGAGGCTTTTCCAGCCTAGTGACCTGAACAGGTCCATTGTGAATAAGCGCTCAACACCATCATTTCTTACTTTCATTTCCAGCTCGGTTAGAACGCAACAGTCCCATATTACCCAATTTAGTTTGACTAAAACGATCAAAGGGATGTGCCCGAAATACCATGGTTCCGGAACCGCCCAGCCAATAGTGCCGAAAAGGAATACGATAAGGTGAATGAACCAAACGACTCCCCCCGCGATGCGACCCATGAATTTGTGTGGAAGAAGGCCAGCAATAGACTCTTGTCCACCAGCGGTCTCGCAACATCATGCGCTGGTTCGCCTACAATGGTGATGCTGATGGAATATGTTCCATGGTTATCCGCGGATTAGTCCATGGCATCGAAGGAGAGCGAGTTACCGGAGTCAAGCGTGATATCGAACTTCTAGAGAGAGTTGATGCAAAGCCAGGCGACGAGGTAATTGTGATGGATATTTCATTGGCACGAAACCATGATAGAGCAAAACATCTTGTGGATTCAGGCGCTTCAATAACATGGTTTGATCACCATTTACAAGGTGAGCCAATTCCCGAAATAACCTCACACATAGACACCTCAGCAAATGTGTGTACCGCACTACTCGTGAGTCGAGTATTAGGCAGTGGCGAGGATTGGGCGATGGTTGCCTTGCATGGAGATGGACTAGGAGCACACTCCAGCAGAGATGACCTTGCAGAATTGGGCGAACTTCTCAATTACAATGGATATGGTTTCAGTCTAGCCGACCTTCATTTTCATCCTGATGAATTGATGGTAGCGTGCCTTGAAGCGGGAAGTCCAGAGGTATTCATGCAAAGCGAGACATTCTTTCGCTTAAGGTCCGGATTTGCAGAAGATATTGCCCATTGTGATAGTATTGAAATCGTGGATGGAATTCACATGTTACCCGATGAGCCATGGGCTCGCAGAGTGGTTGGAGTCTATGCTCATCGCTTGAATCGAGGAGGAGGTGGACCCCATGTAATCGCAATCGATAGAGGGGAAACATTGCAAATTTCAGTCAGGGGCGAGAATGGTATTGGTGAACTCTGTGCCAAGTTTGGTGGAGGCGGTAGAGAAACGGCAGGCGGCATCGATACTCTCCCGAAGGGAGAGATACCAGCCTTGATGAATGAG
>Ga0066836_10000979_pt1 | contig 14699 bp, 14 predicted proteins | sample ETNtaG_18_FD_71568 | JGI IMG/M metagenome (GOLD analysis project Ga0066836, IMG submission 71568) | Marine microbial and viral communities from oxygen minimum zone, Eastern Pacific Ocean - ETNP201302SV91 | ecosystem: Environmental > Aquatic > Marine > Oceanic | place: Pacific Ocean: Eastern...
GTTCTTTATCAAAATCATAATCTTGAAAGAGTATACAGGAAGTATATTAAAGCAAATCACCACATTGTAAGATTTCATGTTGGTTTAGAAGATCCTAATGATCTCATCGCAGACTTAAAACAAGCATTAAGGAAAATTAAGTGATAAAAAACTTTTTTCCGAACAAAATCGCATTGATTACTCTGATTTCAGCGTGCTTCATAGTTTTTGCAACAATGGGCCTCAGACAGACTTTTGGATTATTTTCAAATGATTTTGAAGTCGATTGCGGAATTTCAACTACAGAATTTGGTCTTGCAATAGCAATACACGCAATCATCTGGGGTATTTTTACTCCAATCGCCGGAAGGTTCGCGGATAAACACGGCGGAAATATAATTACAATATTTGCTTTAATTTTATATGGAATTGGAATTTTTTTACTAGGCAATAATTTTAATACGGGTGCATGGTTTCAAATTAATCTAGGTTTACTTGTTGGATTAGGATTAGCTGGTGCGGCTGGTCCAATCATAGCATCTCAGGTAACCAAACACTTTCCAAATGAAAATAGAACCAAAGCAGCCGGATTAGTAACAGCTTGCGGAGGTTTAGGGATGTTTGTATTTCCTATTACATCAAAATTTTTAATGTTAGAAACAAGTTGGCAAAATACGTTCATAACATTTTCTATATTTTTATTATTAATGTGTATTCCTGCTTACTTGATGAAAGTACCTCAAAGCATGAAAGCACCTCAAAACGAAAATTTAAATGATACTAAAAAAAGTAACGACAATGTAATGCCTATACTAAAAGAGTCTTTCGCACATAATGGTTTTAGATTATTGATATTAGGATTTTTTGTGTGCGGTTTTCAGATTACTTTAGTTGCAACTCACGTACCAAAATATGTTCAAGACAGAGGATTGGAAGATTGGGCAGGGTTTGCCATTTTATCACTTATTGGTCTTTTTAATATATTTGGAACTCTTCTAATGGGATATCTAGGAGATAAGTACAGTAAAAAAATTCTTTTAAGTGGTTTATATTTTTTAAGAGCAGTGTCAATGTTGGTGTTCATACTTTTGCCCGCATCAAACATCACAGCTATAGCTTTTGGTATCTCCTTTGGAGTTTTATGGCTAGCCACAGTTCCTGCAACAAACGGAATTGTTGCCCAGATATTTGGCACTAAGAATTTAACAATGTTATTTGGTATTGTATTTTTAAGCCATCAAATAGGATCCTTTTTAGGGGCTTATCTAGGGGGGTTATCTTATGATGTTTTTGGAAGTTTTGACTATGCTTGGTATTTAGCAATTGTATTATCTATTGTTGCAACTTTGCTTCACCTCCCAATTGACGAAAAACCCATCAGGAGGGAAGCAACAATCTAAAGTTGTGGACCATTTTTTTATTTGTTTAATTCTTTAAATTTAAATAGAATATGGACCAAGGAGAAAAATTATGTTTTCAAAAAAATTAAATAAAAAATTAGATAAGTATCATTTGCTAAATCATCCATTTTATAAATCTTGGAATGACGGAAAATTAACTAGAGAAATTATCAAGGATTATGCCGAGCAGTATTACCAACATGTAAAAGCATTTCCTCGTTATATCAGCGCAACACATTCAATTTGTGAGGATATTGAAAAAAGAAAGATTTTATTAGAGAACTTACAGGATGAAGAAAACCTAAAAGCCGATCATCCAAAGCTTTGGAAAAATTTTGCTTTAGCCATAGGTGCTGATGGTAAAAAAATAGAAAAAGCTAAGCAAGAATCTTTTACCAAAAGCTTGATTGATAATTTCTTCAAGCAAGGAAGAAAATCTTATGCCGAAGGTCTTGCTTCATTGTACACTTATGAAAGACAAATTCCTGAAATAGCTGAAACAAAAATTCAAGGACTTAAAAAACATTACGGCGTTAATTCAAAAAAAGGTCTTGAGTTTTTTACAGTACATAAAGCTGCCGATGTTTATCACAGAAGGGCTTGTGAAAAACTTTTAGATGCTTTGTCTAAGAAAGAACAAGTTAAAGCAGAGAAAGCTGCGTTGTCTACAGCGAAATATCTTTGGAATTTTTTAAGTGGTATGGTTGCTAAGCACAATTTAAAAGCAGCGGCTTAGAGTTTAATTTTTCAAATTTAAAACGGTCATGGGATCCAGTCGGGTCCCAAACCAATTCAGTCTAACATCAAGATGGGCGCCTGTTGATCTTCCAGTCGAACCGACCGTTCCGATTATATCTCCTTGTTTTACTTTTTGTCCTTTCTTTACAAAAATCTTTTGCATATGCATATAAAGGGTAGAGACTCCATGGCCATGATCAAATATTAAAGTACCTCCAGTATAAAACAAATCAGGCTCAACCATAGTTGCCGTTCCGTCTAACATAGCTTTAATTTTTGTGCCTTCTTTTGCGGCAAAGTCTATACCATAATGAGGCCATTTAGGTTTTCCATTTAAAATCCTCTGACTTCCATACACACCTGTAATAATTGCGTTCTCAAGAGGAGCTATAAATTTTTTTTTAAAAAATGTTAAATCACTTTCTACAGCTCTGGCATCAGCTATAATTTTATTTTCTCTTTTTATTCTCTCATAAACTTCTTTCGGAGGAGTCACTTTTTTTTCAGGTAGCCCATCAATTCTTTGGATTTTATATTTTCTTTTTTGAACTTTTTTTATAATTTTTTCTTTTTTTCCATCTAGTTCTCTAGTTATAATCACATCATATTTTCTATCCCTGCTAACACCAAATGCAAAATAACCATCACTTGTTACTTTCACTTTCTTTTTATCTATCCATATTTTAGATTTAGGTTCAGTTTTTCCAATTATGAAATGACCTTGTATAAAACTTCCCTCAAAGCTTATAGCAAAGGCATTGGTAGAAGTTAAAAGTGCCAAGAAAAAAATCAGCTTTTTAGGGTCTATTTTTAACATTTAGTTGGAATACTTTAACTTTCATAATATAGACATTATTTTGGAAAAGAAAACAGTATGAAATGCAAAGTTTCCGGTAAAAAAATTACACCATTCATGTCTTTTGGAAAAATGCCAATGGCAAATGGCTTTTTAGAATCCCAAGAGTTTAATGATGAGTTTTTTTACGAACTAGAAGTTGGATTTTCAGAAGATAATTTTTTATTTCAGGTTAATGATCACCCAAAATCAAACAAGATATTTAATGATAAATATCCATTTTATACTCATAAATCTAATTACATGGTTAGCCATTTTAAAGATTATTTTAATTGGATAAAAAAAAACTTCATAAAACCAAATTCAAAGATTTTAGAAATAGGATCTAATGACGGAACTTTCTTAAAAAATTTTAAAAATGAAAATATTGATCATCTAGGTTTTGAACCATCAAAGAATGTAGCAGACTTATCAAAAAAAAATGGTGTTAATGTCTTAAACCAATTTTTTAATTTTGAAAACGCTTCAAACCTTAAAGACTTTAAAAATAAAACCGATGTAATCTGCGCAGCGAACGTTATATGTCATGTACCCGATTTGGTTAATCTGATTAAAGGTATAGATGTTTTGCTTTCAAAAGAAGGAGTTTTTGTATTTGAAGAACCATATTTGGGTTCAATGCTAAAAAAAACATCTTACGATCAAATTTATGATGCACACGTTTTTATGTTTTCAGTTTTATCAGTTCAAAAAATTTTTCAGCAATTTAATTTTGATTTGATAGACGTGCATCCTCAGATTACACACGGTGGATCTATGAGGTACGTTATTGCAAGAGAAGGTGCAAAAAGCGTATCACCAAAAATTAAAGCTATAACAAAAGAAGAACTTTCAATGAAGATGGATACTATTGAGGCTTATATTAAATTTAAAAAACAGTGTGAAGTATCAAAAGAAAATTTTACAAAAAAAATATTAAAATATAAAAATGAAGGAAAAAAAATATGTGGATATGCAGCAACTGCAAAAAGTTCTACAGTTTTAAATTATTGTAAAATTGGAAAAGATACCATTAACTTCATTGCAGACTCTACCGATGAAAAAGTTGGAAAATTTTCCCCTGGTATGCACATACCTATAGTTTCAATAGAAGAATTTCAAAAAGAAAAACCAGATGTCGCCATTCTTTTTGCCTGGAATCACAAAAAAGAAATACTTGAAAAAGAGAAAAACTTTTCAAAAGAAGGTGGTATTTGGATATCACACGTGACAAGTTAATTAAAAATGAATTTATCAGTTGTTATTGTTGCATTTAAAAGCGCCCATCTTCTTGAAAAATTAATTTTATCTATTCCAAAAAACTATGAAATAATAATTATAGAAAATTCACTAGACAAAGAAATAAAAAATAATTTTGAAAAACATGAAAATGTTCAAGTTATAATACCAAAAGAGAACCTGGGGTATGGAAAATCATTCAACCTAGGTCTAGGGATGTCAAAAAATAATTTTACCTGTTTTCTTTCCCCCGATGTAGCTATTCCTAATAATTGCTTTGAGAATCTTGCTAGGATAATTGAAAAGATTAAAAATTTTACAATTCTAGCACCCACATATATTGATGAAACGATTCATAAAAATTATCAAATTAAAAATAAAAAATTATTAAAAAATCTAAATATAAATGAATTTAAACTTATCGAGGCAGACGAAATTGATTTTGCAATGGCCATAGTAAACAAGTCTAATATTATAAAAACTAACCTTATGGATGAAAATTTTTTTCTTTATTTTGAGAGCACCGATGCATGCATTAACTTAAGAAAGAATGATAAAAAAATTTACGTTATAGAAAATTTAAAATTTCAGCATTTTGGTACAGAATCATCAGACCCAAAGTACAGTGTTGACATAACAATCAGCCGAAACTGGCATTTTTGTTGGTCAAAATTTTATTTACTAAGAAAACATTATGGATATTTTTACGGGATAAGAAAAACTGTGCCAAACTTCATCAGAGCTTTAAAAATGTGTTTAATATGTATTTTAAAAAAAGATAAAAAAAACTTTAAAATACACAAAGCTTCTCTATCAGGTTTGATAAGTTCATATTTTTTAAAAAAATCTGACTATAGACCTCTAGAAGACAAAGAAAAGAATTGATTATTTTTTTATTTAATAGTTAATGTTAATTTAAACCGAAATGAAAAAAGTTGCTCTAATAACAGGTATAACAGGTCAAGATGGATCTTATTTAGCCGAATTTTTACTCAAGAAAAAGTACAAGGTCCACGGAATTATCAGAAGAGTTGCCCTGGAAGACGCAACCCATAGACTTTGGAGGCTACAAAGAATTCTCAAACAGATTAATTTGCACCCAGCTTCTTTAGAAAGCTATGCAAGTATTGTTAAAATAATTCAAGAAATAAAACCAACTGAAATTTATCATTTAGGAGCCCAAAGTTATGTTGACTACTCATTTAAAGATGAATTTTCCACTTTGAACACCAATATAAATGGAACTCACTATATGCTTTCTGCAATAAAAGATTTTTCTCCAAAGTCCAAATTTTATTTTGCTGGATCATCTGAAATGTTTGGAAAAGTAAGAAGCATACCCCAAAATGAGAAAACTCCCTTTCATCCAAGATCCGCTTATGGAATTTCGAAAGTTACTGGTCATGATTTGGCAAGAAATTATAGAGAGGCGTACAATCTATATTGTTGTACTGGAATTTTATTTAATCATGAGTCTCCAAGAAGAGGATTTGAGTTTGTAACAAGAAAAATCTCCCATGGGGTTGCTAGAATCAAGTATGGTTTTCAAAGAGATCTAAGGTTGGGAAATTTAGATGCGAAAAGAGATTGGGGTCATGCCAAAGATTATATTGAAGCTATGTGGTTAATGCTCCAAAAAAGAGAGCCAGAGGATTTTGTTATAGCAACTAATACACAACACTCGGTAAGAGAGTTTGCAAAAGTTGCATTTTCAATTGTAGGTTTAGACTACAAAAAATTTATAAAAATTGATAGAAGTCTTTATAGACCCGCAGAAGTTCAAACGCTTTTAGGTGATTTTTCTAAAGCAAGGAGAATTTTAAAGTGGAAACCAAAAGTTTCATTTAAGAATCTTGTTAAAGATATGGTATTATCTGATTTAGAATTTGTAAAAAAATCTGGTTATTAGAAAATAAATCTGCAATAATAATTTTGAAAGGAGATAAGAAATGGGAAAATTTTACTTAATGGGCTGCTATACACAAAAAGGTTTAGCTGGTTTTGTAGATAATCCTTCAACAAATAGAAAAGCTGCAACTCAAGCGTTGTTAGAGTCAGGAGGCGCTAAGCTAACTGACTATTCTCTTTTAAGAGGAACGTTTGATTTTATATCTGTCTGTGAAGGGACATTCGAACAAATGGCAGCTGCAAAAATGGTTGCAGCATCCAGCGGTACTGTAGACAATATTACAATACTAGAATCAGCTGATTTAAATAAAATTGCTGGCACTGCTAAGAAGATGTCTAGCGGTTTTAAAGCTCCAGGAAAATAAAAAATGAGTGACAGAAGTAGAACAGGCATTCCAAATTCATTACAAGAGCATTGGATGCCTTTCACTTCAAATAAAAGTTTCAAAAAAGATCCAAGACTTATTACAGAGGCAAAGGGTGTTTATTTAAAAGATCATAAGGGCAGAAAACAAATAGATGCTAGTTCAGGATTATTCTGCAATCCATTAGGCCATGGAAGAAAAGAAATTATAGACGCAATAACAAAACAGCTTCAAACTTTAGACTATGTTCAGCCTTTTCAACAAGGTTTTGGAGGATCATTTGAGCTTGCTACGAAAATTTCAAAACATACACCAGGGAATTTAAACCAGATATTTTACACCATTTGCGGATCTTCAGCGGTGGAAACAGCTTTAAAAATTTCAATTGCTTATCATAAGGCTCGTGGACAAGGACAAAGATTTCGATTTGTAGGAAGAGAAAGAGCCTATCACGGCATGAATATTGGCGGAACATCGGTTGGTGGGATGGTTAATAATGTTAAAACTTTTGCAAGTATTTTAATGCCTGGCGTTGTTCATATGAGACATACTCATTTACCAGAACATAAATTTGTTAAGGGGCAGCCGGAAACAGGCGCAGAGCTTGCAAATGATCTGGAAAGAATCGCAACAAATTTTGGTGCCGAAAATATAGCAGCCTGCATTGTTGAGCCTATTTCAGGATCAACCGGAACTTTAGTTCCTCCAAAAGGCTATCTGAATAAATTAAGAGAGATTTGCGACAAACACAATATCCTTTTAATCTTTGATGAAGTTATTACCGGCTGGGGAAGAACAGGATCTGTTTTTGCTGCACAAGAATACAGTGTTACACCAGACATTATGACAATGGCCAAGGCTACAACTAACGGAATTGTTCCAATGGGCGTAGTTGCTGTAAAAGAAGAAATTTATGATACCATCGTAAATGATTCACCAGACGGAGCCGTTGAGTTATTTCATGGTTATACTTACTCAGGAATACCGGTAGCCGTAGCAGCAGCCCTTGCCGTGCAAGATATTTTTGAGAAGGAAGACATTTTTAATAGAGCAAAAAATCTTTCATCTTATTTTTTGGATGGATTATTCTCACTTAAAGATATTGATTGCATAGAAAACATTCGAGGTTATGGATTAATGGGAGGCATAGATATAAAAAAATCTGAAAGGCCTGGTAAAGCTGGGTTTCAAGCATATAAAAGCTGTTACGAAGAAGGTGTAAATTTTAAGGCTACTGGTGATTGTTTAATTATTGCCCCACCGTTTATTTCTGAAAAAAAACATATTGATGAGATTATGGAAAAACTTCGTAAAGGAATCATTTCATATTCAAAAAATAAATAGATTTTTAAAACATATTTTGTAAAGCACAAACTCAATTTGAACACAGAGTAATTACTGTTAAAGAACAAATTAAGGCGTTAACGCCCATTTTGGTCAACCACACACTTCTAAATATTTTTTACAAGTGCTTAAATGCTTATATGAGGGCAGATAAAGTACGAATTGATGTTAGAAACACAAGGTCTTCAAAGGTGGATCTGAACGACTTGATTAGAAAAGTTAAAGAAGAAGAAAAGAGAAGCAAGAAAAACAATCTTGTAATTTCTGCTGCAGCGGTTTCCGTAGTTGCTGTTTTTGGAATAATTTTAACTTTGTAAATTTATTTAGATAGACCTTTAAGAATAATGGATGAAAATTGGCTAAATATGTTGATTGTTTTTTTCATTCCTTCGATAGATGGGACTGAGGAGTTTGTGTTTAACTGTGAAAGTAATAAATAGTATCTTTTTGAAACCCTATCTTTTTCTAAAAATCTCATTTTAACAAATCTTTCCAATTTTCTTATACAAGTAGGCCTTGGGATACCAGTGACTTCCGATATCGAGGTAGCGCTAATATTAGCCTCAGCCATATTAATATTCTTTGGTATTTTGTTTAGAAAGAAAGCATTAAAATCTCCAGATGTTTTTCTGCTTACAAAATTTAAGCTTTGTATCAGAGTTTGCATCCCTATTAAAAGCATTTCAAGATCATTTAACTTTTCTTGCCAGAATTTTATATATTGTAATTCAAAAGTTAAATAATGGTACCAGAAGAAAGAGTAATTACTTCTAATTTCTTTTTGTATTTTTTGGTAAGATAAATTCAAATCAAGAAACTTTCCCTGCTCATAAATAAATTTAGACAAAGAAACTATTTGTTCTTCAATTATCTTTATATAACTTTCTTTAAACTCTGAACTTGGTTCCCAGAAGAGTTTGTTTTTATCCCCTTTTTTAATGTGTTTTTTTTTAACCAAATTTAACAATTTTCTTCTGGTAGTTTCTTTGGGCAAACCTGTTTGTTTAGAAATATAAATTATTTTCTTTTTGTTTTGTACGACATTTTTGTGGTTGTTCCAAAAATTATCTAAAGATAAGTCAAAATTTAAATCCATCTCTCTCTTTCTCAAGATTTCTAAGTGCAAATCTCTTGCAAAAAAGATTACGATATTTCCTCCCTCCAAGTCCCCATATCTTTTGTATATCCCTGACAAAAAAGAACTTTGCATTTCATAAAAAGTCGGCATCAATTTTATAAAATTTTCTGTTAATAATTTCTCGATTTGACTTTTTTCAAATTTTTTATCTCTATCCATAATTATTGTTGTGAACCATAGTTCATTTTGGGTTAAGTAGAACAATTTTGTAATTTAAAGTCAACCAAGAAATTGATTTATGAAAGCAAAAGATTCTTTGTATATCAAAGAAAGATTTAGTGTTAAAAATACCGTAAATAAAGTATACAGAAGATCAGCTTAACCATGGACGAATTAACATCATTAGCTTTACTTATATCGAGTGGATTAATTTTAAGATACTCTCTTACTTTGACAGGCCAAGCTTGGGCAAAGGCACATGCACAAACAGTTGCCTTTATGGTCCTGCCAGTTATCACTTACGTAATCACAAAAACAATAGCCGGAAACATTGCTTTGTCATTGGGAATGATAGGTGCTTTGTCCATCGTAAGGTTTAGACACCCTGTTAAAAGTGCGCTCGAATTAATAATGTACTTTGATTTGATAACCATAGGTATAGCTACAAGCGTAAGAACGAAATGGGCGATACAGTTAGTATTGTGCACTGTTGCAATTATTTTCTTAGTCAAGTTTGCACAAATAATTTTTAACAGATTTGGAAAATCATTTTACAATATGTCTTTTAACGAAGGGCACACATCTAATACTCTAGAAATTATTTCAAAAGAAAAAATAGATTTTGTGGAGAAGAGTGATTTTTTAGTTAATTCTTTAAGCGATAAGTCTGGAAGCGAGTTTGTTTATAGAATGAGTTTTAATAGTAAAAAAGAACTACAGGATTTTAAATTGAGACTTGATAAAGAAAAAAATTTAGAGAAAGTTAACGTGATATATAATTAAAGTTATGAGAAAAATTCTATTTTTCTTGATCATTTTTTTTATATCAACTGGAAAATTATCGGCAAATCTTAATAAACCGGAAGACTCTGTTATAGGGTGCAATAACAAAGTCAGTGAGGAATATCTAAAAAAAGCAAATCAATTAAAAATTGATAGAATTGAAATTGACATTCACAATTATAGAAGTTGGATAGTTAATAGTATTAGAATTCTTACAAGCAGGTCCAGGTATGTTTCAGAAAGACACAAACGCAGATTTGATGCAACAATATCTGTAAATTATGAAGACGGCATAAGATGTGTTTTTCAAGGAAGAATTAGACATCATGGTGACGAAAAAGATCACATTAGTTTATCAGGCAATACTATTATTCAAAGCTTAGATGTTCATCTTAATAATGGAAACATAAGAGGGATAACCAAATTTAAATTACTTCGACCTAAAACAAGAGGGAATCTTAAGGATGAAATTCTTTTAACAGAACTATTAAGAAATTTGAATTATCTTGCTCCGAGAACTATCAAAGTTGATGCCAGAATTAACGAAGCAAATTCCCCCATGATCTTTCAAGAAAAAGCAGCAAAAGAGTTATTAGAATTTAACAATAGGAGAGAGGGCCCAATACTCGAGGGAGATGAAAGGTTTTTTTTTAAAACAGCACAAGGATTGCCAGACAATCAGAAAAGTGGTTGGGACATAGGGGTTGTTCCTTTAATGAATAAGAGCGTCAAACACATGCTAGCTAAGCAAGTAAACTCAAATATAATTAACAAGGGCGAAGAAATTAAAAATATGTCTTTTAACTCTTCGACAAATTTAAATTTAATTTATTTATACTATTCAAATAAATTTCAGGATGAAAAAAATAATTTTCATTATTTTGACTACGACTTGGATAATACTTTGCTAGGATTCTTTGATCCTAAAAAAATCTTAAGGCTTGATGTTTATAATTTGTTAATTCAGTCAACAAACAGCCACCATGGTCTAGCTGTAAATAATAGAAAATTTTACTGGAATCCTTTAGAAAATTACTTTGAGCCCATTAATTACGATTCTAATCCTGGTATTGATCAAAAAGGTCCCTCAACTACTACCGCAACATATCGTTTACCGATTTCAAAACAGTTTTTCAAAGCTTTTGACGAACTAGAAAATCAATTGATAGCTTTAGATCTACACGAAGTTAAAAAAAATATAAATCTTTCTGGGGCGAACATGTCTGAGGAAGATTTAACTTCAAAAATTAATAAAATACTTAAAAATTCAAGGATTATTAAAAATAATTATCTGAATATTGATAACCAAGAATTGGTTGAGCACAACAAATTTAAACCAATCAATAATATTTTGGATAAATTTAACAAAACATTAAACGAAGTTGATCCAAACGTTTATCTAGTAAAACACAGAGAAGACAACGGGAAACTTCAGAGATGTAAAATTTTTTTAGAAATGTGTCAGGATTATAATTTTTCAAAAGAAAATTTAACAGATCTTTTGGAGGGAGAGCTAATTTTAAATGAGCAAACATATCAGTATCTTGGTAAGAATTTAAATTTTGAGAATATAGTTAAACACAGAAATTTTAATAAATTGAACTTTAAAAATTCTACAATTTTTTATGATGATGGAATTGAAATTAATCAAACTTCAAGTGAAAACGTGCTAGATATTTACCAGAAATCTTCTGGGTCAAGACTGTATATAATTGATGGCGAACTTGAAAATTTAAAAATCAAATTTAACAGTTATAAATCCACATCAAACGGCATGTTTCCAAAAAATTATCCCACAGATATAAACGGCCTAACAGGCTGTTTGTCTTTAATTAATATGAGAGTTAAAAATATTTCAATAGAATCCGATGGCTCAAGTTGTGAAGATGCAGTTAACTTTATAAACGTTAAAGGCTCCGTTAATGAAATCAACATAAAAAACTCTTTTAGTGATGGCTTAGATGTTGATTATTCAGAACTAGAAATTAAAAGCATAAGAGTTGAAAAATCACAAAATGATTGCGTAGATTTTTCTTCAGGAAAATACGAACTAAATAATTTAAATTTAGAAAATTGTGGAGACAAAGCCTTATCAGTAGGAGAAAAATCTGTTTTAAATTTAAATAATATTGTTGCTAAAAATGCAAGTGTAGGAATTGCATCTAAAGACAGTTCGATAGTTAATGTAAATAATATTGTTTTTAAGAACCTCAAGACATGCATTGCGGCCTACAATAAAAAACAAGAATTTAATGGTGGCTTTATAAAAATTAGTAATAGTATGGATTGTACGAATTACGATAAAGAAGTCGACATAGATGTTCACTCAAAAATGGTAAAACCAAAAATTTAAATAATTATGAGTTTTAGAATTGAAGAAAAACTTTATATAAGGCCCGAACATATTTTAGATTTTAAAGAATTCTTAACCAAACATTCAGCAAAACAACTGTACAAACCAAGAGAAATTAAAAGTCTTTATTTTGATAATTTAAATTTTGATATGTACAATGATTCTATAGAAGGAGTGGCACCAAGAAAAAAAATAAGGATACGAGAATATCCAAATGCTGATGATAAAAATTATTATTTAGAGACCAAGCATTCTTCTGTCGAAGGCAGATTTAAAACCAGAAAAATTTTAAATAACAAAGATGTTAATTTTTACAAAAAATCGGGATGTTTTGACAGTCAATATGGCACATGTTTGCCAAATTTTTATGTGACCTATGAAAGAGAATACTCAGCTATAGAGGACATAAGAATTTCCATAGACAGAAATCTTGTTTATAAAAGTTTTAAATCTAGCAATGTTTATAATGATAAAAACTGCATTGTTGAAATAAAAACTTCTATAAAGAAAAATCTTGATGATTTAATAAAATTATTTCCTTTTCAAAGAATTAGATTTTCTAAGTACTGTTTCGCCGTAGACACCCTCAAACAAAGCGGGTAATCTAAGTATTGATAATTAATGAACACAATCTTTAAAAAATATTTCTATAAATTTTTTGATAGAGGAAATTATTTAAATATAAAGTCTTCTCAAAAAATAGAGGATACGAAAAGGATATTTAAAGAAAGCTATGAGGGGCACATATACAAGATACAAAAATCCATTAGGGAAAAAAAGACACTAAATTTTTTACATTCGGGAAATTTAGGCGATCTTATTTATGCGCTACCTGTAATTAAAGAATTATCCAAAGATCATGAGTGTCATTTTTATATACAGACAAACAAAAAGATAGATATCGAGTACTACAAGCATCCAGCAGGCGGAGTTTATATTGACGATAGAATGTTGGATCTTTTTTTACCTTTAATGAAGGAACAAAAATTTATACACAAAGTTCAAAAATATAATAACGAGAATATAGACATTGATTTTGATATATTTAGAACTTTGCCAGTTAATATATGCTTTAATTCTCCAAGATGGTATTTCCAAATTACAGGGATTCAGGTTGATCTATCACTGCCTTATATGGAAGTAAGTGAACATGACGAGACAAAAAACAAAATTGTTATTCATAGAACTTTTAGGCACAGAAATCAGTTTGTTAATTATAAATTTTTAAGAAATTATAAAGATTTAATTTTTGTAGGCACAAAAGAAGAATACGAAGACTTAAAAAAAGATGTTCCAAATTTGGAAATTTATAATTGCAGAAATTTTCTTGAAATGGCCAGATTAATAAAATCTTCTAAATTCTTTATCGGCAATCAATCCATAGCCTACCCAATGGCAGAAGCTTTAAAAGTTCCCAGACTTTTAGAAGCAGAACCTCTTTTTCCAGTTGTTCAACCAGTAGGAAAAAATGCTTACGATTTTTATTATCAGCCTCATTTTGAGAGGTTTGTAAAAATTTTAAATGAAACCAAAGTATAATTTACTTAATGGTGTCAATTTTAAGCAAAGTATTTATTAACTTATCTAAGGGTTTCCTGTCTAAAGTTTTAATATGGAGTCCTATAAAAAATCCTAAGTTTTCTACATCTTGAGCCTGGATAAAATTTTTTTTAACCTTCTGCAGTTTAAATAGTTTTATAGCCGGCTGATTTAAAAAATTTCCACTTATAATTGGCCTAGTTTCTACACCCAACTTGTCTAAAAGATTAAGATATTTTTTTCTTTTTCCCAGATACCTTTTATTTAATAGAATTGGAAATCCAAAAAAACTTGGTTTAACACGTGGATTAATTTTCAAAAAAGAAAATTGATTACTCCAATTCTTAGATTTCTTAAGCTCATATATTATTTTTCTAGAATTAAGATTTCTTATTCTCATAAAACTTTTGAGTCTTTTAAACTGATTTAAACCTATTGCTGCAGAAATATCTGTTGGTCTTAAGTTAAAACCCGAATTAACAAATATGAATCTTGGGTCTAGTTTATGATTTTTTTTTTCAATTTTTTTTTGATTTTTCAAGCCTCTAGACCATCCATGAGATCGCATTGTTTTTAATAGTTCATAGTCCTCGTTATTATTGCACACTATCATTCCTCCTTCTCCCGAAGTTATCTGGTGTGAATAGAAAAAAGAATATGTGCCGAAGTCGCCAAACGTACCTAAACTTTTGTTTCTATATGTTGATCCTAGAGATTCACACGTGTCTTCAATTACAATAATTTTTTTTCGTTTAGCAACTTTTACAATTCTATCTACATCAGTAGAATTACCCAAAACATGCACAAGCATTATTACTTTAGTTTTTTTTGTGATTTTTTTGATCAACTCTTCAGACTCTACATTTAATGTTTTTTTATCAACATCAACAAAAACTGGTTTTAAACCAGCTTGAACAAG
>Ga0066836_10000980_pt1 | contig 14664 bp, 16 predicted proteins | sample ETNtaG_18_FD_71568 | JGI IMG/M metagenome (GOLD analysis project Ga0066836, IMG submission 71568) | Marine microbial and viral communities from oxygen minimum zone, Eastern Pacific Ocean - ETNP201302SV91 | ecosystem: Environmental > Aquatic > Marine > Oceanic | place: Pacific Ocean: Eastern...
TAATAATGTTTAGCCACCTTGTGAAAACCAAATGTTAGGTCGTTGTAGGGACCAATCCACTCAGCTGCATCAATGGTTCCTGTTTGGAGCGCCGTAAATATTTCTGACCCTGGCATTGCCACCGGGGTTCCCCCATTTCTTCTTAAAACCTCACCGCCAAACCCAGGTATTCTCATTTTTAAACCCTGAAGGTCTTTAATAGAGTTTATGGGTTTTTTAAACCACCCTCCCATTTGGCACCCAGAGTTTCCTGCTGGGTATGGTCTTAGGTTAAAAGACTCATACAACTCCCTGTAAAGCTCCATTCCACCGCCATAATAAAACCAACCGTTCATCTCCATGGCGTTTAAACCGAAAGGCAATGTTGTAAAAATTTGTGTGGCTTCGCTTTTTCCCCGCCAATAATAAGCAGCGCCGTGTCCCATTTCAGCTCCACCACTAGAAACAAAATCAAACGTCTCAAAAGCTGGAACCAACTCCCCTCCAGCAAAAACTTTTATTTTTATTCTGCCGCCCGAGGCTTTTTCGATATTTTTTGCCATTCTCATCGCTCCCGTGCCCAACCCTGGAAAGTTTGGCGGCCATGTGGTGACCATCTTCCACTTATAAGTCTCTTTTTTTTCGGCCCTGATTTGGCTCGTGGCGGCAAGCCCGGTGGCACCAATAAGCAAGTCTCGTCGTTTCATTGTCTGTCCTATTTTGTTTGGCGGGTTATTAAAGATAGTAAATCATATTGTTTAATTATTATGGTATTTTTAACTGGTGATTGCATTAATACAAAGAGTTTCAAGCGCCTCTGTCGTAATCGACCAAAATGAGGTGTGCTCGATAGATATGGGTTTATTGGTTTTGCTTGGTATTAAGGCGGATGATTCTGCAGCGGTTACGCAAAAACTCTGTAACAAAATTATCTCTCTCAGGGTTTTTGATGATAGCGCTGGAAACATGAACCTAGATGTTCAATCTGTGGGTGGGAGCGTTTTAGTCGTGCCCAACTTTACTCTTGCAGCAGACACATCGAGGGGTAACAGACCTGGGTTTTCTACTGCGATGTCACCAGATAAGGCGGAACCTTTGTTTGAGCTTTTTATAGAGAAATTAAAGGACGCATATCCCAACATTGAACAGGGTGTTTTTGGGGCTGATATGCAGGTGCATTTGATCAACGATGGGCCTATAACAATTTCATTGGAAACAAAAAATCCATGATATGATTGTGAAAAGCAATTAGGAATATTTAAGGGGCAAACACATGGGTGCAAGCGGAATCAGTATATGGCAACTTTTGATAGTGCTTTTAATCGTTGTTTTGGTATTCGGGACCAAAAGACTTAAAAACCTTGGTGGCGATCTAGGCGGCGCAATTAAAAGTTTTCGCAAAGGCATGACAGAGGCTGAAAAAGCAGAAACAGAGCTCTCCAATATTGGGGAAGAGCTCTCTACTTCTGATGAAGAAGAGCCTTCAAGTAACGACGAAGATACCCACCACTAAACCAACATGTTTGATATTGGTTTTTGGGAAATGTTATTGTTATGCGCCCTTGGCTTGATTGTTCTGGGGCCAAGCAGGTTGCCAGAAGTTGCTTTAAAAATAGGAAACTATATAGGTAAGGCTCGTTCCATGGTGAGCTCATTTAGTAGACAAATGAGGCAAGAGATTGAGCTAACACCCAACAGACCAATGTCACCAAAAGACAACAAACCCGATCCCGATAAAGACTAACCCCTATGTCCAAAGAAGAGTTACAAGAAGATACTCTGCTGTCCCACCTCATCGAATTACGCTCAAGATTGTTGAAAGCGGGTAGCGCTGTTCTGGTCTTCTTTGTTGTTTTGGCCCCCTTTTCAGATGTTGTGTTTAAACAGGTTGCTCTTCCGTTAATGCAAAAGCTGCCCGAAGGCTCAACAATGATAGCAACACAGGTTGCTTCACCTTTTTTAACGCCGTTTAAAACCACAATGTTTGCCGCTTTGTTTTTAGCTATGCCTGTTGTGTTATTTCAACTATGGTCCTTTGCAGCGCCGGGTTTGTATAAAAAAGAGAAAAAATTTGCAATGCCTTTGTTGGTTTCAAGCGTGGGTTTATTTTATCTAGGTGCTGCGTTTGCCTATGTTGTTGTTTTCCCCTTAATGTTTGGTTTTTTTACTTCTGCTGCCCCAGCAGGTGTCTCTGTAATGACAGATATATCAAGCTATTTGGATTTTGTTTTGGTTTTGTTTTTTGCGTTTGGGATGGCTTTTGAGGTGCCTATTGCAACCGTTATACTTGTTTGGTCGGGACTAACTTCGATAGAGACATTGGAAAAAAACAGGGCTTATGTTTTTTTGGGCGCCTTTATTGTGGGCATGCTTATTACACCCCCTGACGTAATTTCACAAACCTTGTTGGCTGTTCCTGTTTACTTGCTTTATGAGTGTGGCATTCTATTGTCCAAGGTTATAAAAAACAAAGACAACGAGGAGACTTAGTAAAAATGAATACTGAAAACACAACCGCCAATGAAGGTTTCTTTGGACACCCTATTGGCCTTAGAACTCTTTTTTTAACCGAGATGTGGGAACGCATGTCTTATTACGGAATGAGGGCTCTTTTGGTTTTATATATGACTGGAGCTCTTACAGGGTTTAACCCGGGTCTTGGTTGGAGCAGTATTGAAGCTCAAGCTATTTATGGGATTTATGTGGGTATGGTTTATTTCATGGTTATTCCTGGTGGGTGGCTAGCAGATAATATTTTAGGGCATCAAAAAGCGGTTTTATATGGCGCTATAATTATAGCCTTGGGTCATTTCACACTTGCTCTACCGCTGGAACAAACGTTCTTTTTAGGGCTTATTTTTGTCGTTCTAGGAACCGGACTATTAAAGGGCAACATTTCTAGTATTGTGGGAAAGCTTTATAAAGATGAAGATGACAGGCGCGAATCTGGTTACACAATTTTTTATATGGCTATAAACATAGGTTCCACGCTTGGTTTTTTGGTTTGCTCGTATCTTGGAGAAAAAATAGGTTGGCATTGGGGCTTCGGTGCTGCTGGTTTTGGAATGGCTTTCGGGGTCATACAGTTTATTCGGTCAAGGAATTTATTAGGTTCTGCGGGTGCTGAGCCAAACGCTCTTGATGAAGTAAAGCGCTCTAAACTGGTTTTTCGTACAAAAATAAGTTTGGTGTTAATGGTGCTTGTGATTTTGGGAGGCTTGTTTGGCATCTACACAGTTGATGCTAGAGCTTTTGCTGAAGGCTTTTATTATTTTCTCTGTTTTGTGGCAGGAACTTATTTTCTTTATTTATATTTTTTTGCTGGCCTTAATGGCTCAGAAAAAAAGAACCTTGTTCTGCTGTCGCTCCTTTTTATCGGTGCCGCAGCTTTTTGGTCTGGCTTTGACCAGTCTGCAAGTTCTCTGAGTATTTTTGCAAGAGACTACACTGACCTATCAGTGAGCGGGTATATTATTCCTATAGGGTGGTTGCAGTTTGCAAACCCAATTTTTGTGGTGATCTTTGCTCCTATTTTTGCTGGAACATGGATGCATCTTGCAAGAAAAAATCTAAACCCCTCGCTACCAATAAAGTTTGCGCTGGGATTGGTTCTTATGGCAATTAGTTTTATGGTTATGCTATACGCTGTGGATCTCGCAATTGTTTCTTCACCGGTTGGCATGAGGTGGTTGATCATCACTTACTTGCTCCAGACCTGGGGTGAGCTCACCTTGTCGCCAGTTGGCTTAGCCGCTTTTTCAAAATACTCACCAAAAAAATACATTGGTCAAATGTTCGGGCTTTGGTTTACTGCATCGGCAATTGGCGGGGTTTTAGCCGGGTTGTTAGGTGGTGATGCTCTCGGCTCTGGGCTAGACAGCATCTCTCCTGTGTTTGGTTTTATGGTTAAGTATTATCTGTTAATTGCGGTGGGTTTAATTGTTTTATCTTTTGTTATAAAGACTGCAAAAAATACTCAGAATTAAGCGCTTTTTGTTAAATAACAACAATATCTTAATTATTCTTGTATTTTTAATTGGATTTTCTTAACTGCTCGGTTACATTATTAGTCGTTATTAACTTATGTTATTTCTATAAAGGGGAGAATGCATGAAACACATTAATCGTTTCATTGTGGGAATTAGTCTCACAATATTTATTGCCGCTCCAAACCTCTTTTCTCAAGTGCTTGAGGAAATTGTGGTTACAGCGCGTAAAAAAGAAGAAAATTTACAAGATGTTGCTATATCAGTTACAGCCATTCAAGGGGAAACACTTGAACGTTTGGGCATCACAGACCTTAGCGACGTCACCAAACTGGACCCGTCATTAACCTATGACAAAGGGTTTGCACCGGATGATGTTAGGATCGCAATACGAGGTATTATCAATATGCGCGGACGCCCCGTTGTTGCCAATATTTTTGATGGTGTTGATATCTCAAGTGAGACGATGGGTACCGCTGGGTCCTCCTCTTTAATATCGCCCAGAATGATGGACATTGAAAGAGTTGAGATTGTTAAGGGGCCACAGGTGGCTCTTTATGGAAGAACAGCTTTTGCTGGCGCAATTCAATATGTAACCAAAGACCCTTCAGACACATTTGAAAATACTGCTAGTGTTGATTTCGCACAAGACGGCTTTCATGAAATGAGGCTGAGCTCTTCTGGTCCAATATCAGACACTATGGGCTTTCGATTTAACGCTCTAGCATGGGATTTTGATGGTTTTCATAAGAACTCTCACACCGGGGCTAACGTGGGTGGCGGTGAAGGTGTTGGTGCTTCACTTACTTTCCTTATAGAGCCTAACGACAGACTAAGAATTAAAACTCGTCTCGACTATGTGAGTGACGAGTATGATGCCCCTGCCCAAGCAAAGGTCCTTGGAAATGTTATACGGCCAGTGCCGGAAGCTGCAAGCAAATGTAACGGTGGTTTTGTTCGTGACGCCAGTTGTGATAATGATGCAATGTGGTTTGAGCATGTAATGGCCTTTACTCCAGCACAAGCTGGTTTAATTCCTTTTGCCTCTCCTTGGTATCCACTGAAGCCAGCCTACCCAGGCGGGCCCATGATTCCAAACGCCACACTAGTAGGCTACGCAAGCACAGGAACCAATGTTGACAGAAACACGGGAATCAATTACATGGGACATTTTGATGACATGGAGCATCGGGATTATGATGGCTATTTCCCAGACGGAGATGACCTAACCATTGCTTTTGATCGCAACCAAGCGCACGGTGGTTACAATGCTGGTAGAGATATGTTTGGCTCAACAAAAGAAGGGTCAAGAGCTCAAATTAATGTTGGCTACTCAGGCGACAGTGTCGAGTTCAATTCTTGGACCCATATAGCCAACATGGATGTGTCACAACAATACGATATTGATAAAGAAGTTTTGCCTTGGCACATGGTTGAATTTAATGTTTGGGGGCCAACTAAACTGTTTAGTCAGGAGTTTAGACTGTCAACTAAAAATGACGGTCCTTTTAATATGTCGGCGGGTGCTCTGTATTGGCATGAAAAGATGACGCAAAACTCAAACAATACCACAGCCATGGCCCACGGTTCACGCTGTTTTATTCGGCTTACAAGAGATTACTTTGGTAATGTCGTAAAAGTTGAAGATCTTGGTTTAGCTTATTTCCAAGGCCCTTGCGGTTATACCGACACTGAAATTGCTCCGCATGCTGCGGCAGTAGGTGCGGCAAGACCGGTCACCGCTTTGGAAAGAGACACAAATCATGCGTCCTTATACGCAATGTTTGATTACGACTTCTCCGAAAAAATGTCTATGTCTCTAGAGATGCGTTGGACTGATGAACGAGAAAGAATGACCGGCCCTGTATACAACGGTAACTTTGGTGTTGATAGCTGTCCTGACAACCCATATGCAGATTGTATTGATGCGCCGTCTGGTGGTCCTGGTTCTGTCATCGTTTGTGGTAGCGGTGGACGCTGTGATTTTATAGGTAACGGTTTTGCTCAGATTCCCGCTACTGTACCAAATGGTTGGAGGGGTTATGCTCCAGTTCCAATGAAGGAAGGAACGTTTAGAACGGGTGGGGATTATATATCACCAAAGCTAACACTTAGCTATCAACTTAATGACGATGTTTTACTTTTCGGATCTTTTGCTGAGGCCAGGAAGCCGGGTGGTTTTTCAACTCTGGGTATTGGCGCTTTCAGTTTAGACCCTAACGCTGATGGAAACCCAGAAGAAAATCAGTTTGATGAAGAGATTATGGATGTTTTTGAGCTTGGTTTTAAGTCTGTTTTACGAAACGGTTCTTTAAGGCTTAACGGAGCCCTCTTCTACGAAGACTACACAGACCGACAGGTTAGTGTCCAAAGAGTTATTGGCGACCAGCTTGGAAACGTTATAAGAAACGCGGCCGGTGGTGAGGTTTTTGGAGCAGAGATTGACGTGGCTCTTGTTATCAACGACCAAGTTACTTTGACGGGTGGTTACTCTTATCTAGACTCTAAATACACTGACTTTAAGCTCACTTCTACTGGTGCTGGTGAAATATCTCGTGCCGGTAACTGTAGCTTAACCACAGTAGGCGGTGAAACAACTTGTGTTATTGATAGAACTGGTAATGTCTTTGAAAGGGCGCCAAAACACGCGGCCAATATTAACCTAAACTATAGCGATGAATTAGTGGATACCGGCGCTATGTTTTTTGCCGAGCTTAATGCCAGATACCAAGATGATCGTGCGGTTGATTTTGATAACAACGCCTGGTTTAAAGAATACTGGAGGCTTGACTTTAGAGCGGGTATCTCAAAAGGCAGCTGGGAAGGCACTCTTTATGTTAAAAACTTACTTGATGATGACACTGTAATTTCAGGCGGTAACGGTCCTGATATTGGTAACTCAGACTTTAGATTTGGTATGGTGTTTACTGATTGCGCCTTGTTCCCTGGTGGAGAAAATGTCCCTGGTGGTGGTGGTGTGAGTGGTGGTTGTTTTGTCCCTGGGCAAAACCCTAACGGGAAAGCGTTTGCGCCTAGCGTCCATGCGGCACCAAGTATCGGTAACGCTTGGTACGCAAGCATTCCTGATCCTAGGCAGGTTGGAATAAGGGTCAAGTACAGCTTTTAACAAAAAGCCCTAATAAAAAAATAAGCCTCCTTCGTGGGGGTTTATTTTTTTCTAAAAGCCAGTTCTTTGTTGGTTATTCCTTGTTTGGCTAGCCAGTCTTTTACTGCCTGTCCTGTCCCGCTTGGCCAAGGTCTGATGTCTTTGGTTTTGATGGTTTTGTAGTCCACTAACTCTGTTCGGTCTAATGTTATCTCGCCCTCTTCAACCAGAACGTCGTAAGCAATAATCACTTGGTTCATTTGTAGAAAGCTATAAACACCAATCAACGACTTAACCTCGCTGTTTAATCCTATCTCCTCTTTTACCTCCCTTAAAACACCTTCTTCAGCGGTCTCGCCAGCCTCGTGAAACCCTGTAACAAGACTATACCAATGCTTAGGCCAGCCTATGGCTTGGACTAATATTACTTCGTCATTACGATGGGCAATAGCGGCAAGCACTGGTGTTGGGTTGTTCCAGTGAACATATTCACAGTCTGTTTGTATACAGCTTTTTCGTGTTATGCCGCTCTCTATTGTTTGTGTTAGTGGTGAAGAACAAATTGGGCAAAACTTATAGTCAAAAGAATTCATACGCCATACTCTAAACCGTTACAAAATTTATTGACAGGTATTTGTGGCCACTAGAGATCGCCTCAAAAACAGTGGATAATGGGTTGATTAAAACTTGGAGTAAATTATGTCTGTTTATTTAGTTTCAGTTTGTGAGATAACAAACATGAGCAATGATTTAAAAGAATACGCACAAGAGTCTGCTGAGCTTATACAAAAATTTGGTGGGTCTTACGTTACAAGAGGGCCGGCAACCGAGATATATGAGGGTGGGCTGTTAGCCAACAAAAGTGTTATTATCACCAAGTTTCCTGACATTGGTTCCGTGCATGCTTTTTGGGAAAGTGATGAGTATAGCGCTATAAAGCCAAAAAGAGAGGGCACAGGGGTTTATGATATTGGGGTTTACCAAGGGGCCGAGTAATTATTATGGGTTATGACGAAAACAATGTGTTTGCAAAAATTCTTTTGGATGAGATGCCGTCCCATAGAGTTTATGAGGATGACAAAACCCTTGCTTTTATGGACATAATGCCGGTAGCTAAAGGTCACACATTAGTAATCCCAAAAACAGAAGCAACCAATATTTTTGAAATGGATGATGAATATTTAGCGGCGGTTTCAAAAACCACAAAAAAAGTTGCTGAGGCAATCAAAAAATCGCTTGCTCCTTCGGGTGTTATTATTACCCAGCTTAATGGCAGCAAAGCCGGTCAAACTGTCTTCCATTACCATATGCACGTTATTCCCGTTTATGATGAGGCCCCATTTCAACCGCATCCATCAAGTGTTGAGAAGCCAAAAACCCTGGACCTTGTGGCAAAAACAATAAAAGAAGGTTTAGCTACAAATGGGTGAATTATTGGTTTTTATAAACAGTAATGTCTGGTTGGTCGGCGGTACTGTGGGCGTTTTTTTGCTGGCCGTTTTTAACGAGCTAAAAATTAAAGAAGGGGATGTGTGCGGGCTCACGCCCATAGAGGCGGTGAAAATGATAAACCAAAACGCTGTAGTTTATGACCTTAGAAAGCCTGACTCCTATAATCAAAAACATATTCTTGGTGCAACAAATATCGAGCCAGAAAACCTTATGGCTGACAAGCATAACAAGAAAGGCCTGTTGCTCTTGGTTTGTGACAGTGGTGGTGTTAGTAAAAAAACAAGTCTGTCATTACGCAAAAAAAACCTAGACAATATCTTTTATATAAAAGGCGGGCAAGCTGCGTGGGAACTTGTGTCCCTGCCTGTTAGCTCAAACAACGGATAACCAAGGAGACGATATGGCGGAAGAACAAGGTAAAAAAGAAGAGTCAACAGAAAAGGTTGTTGCCCTACAAACCATGTATATAAAAGACATCTCATTTGAGGCGCCAAACAGTCCTGATGTTTTTTTAGAGACTGATATTTCACCAGAAACAAAAATAAACCTTTCAAACACTCATAATAAAATAGGAGACGACTCCTATGATGTTCAACTGAAAGTTAAGGTTGAGTCAACCTACGGTGAAAAAACAATGTTTGTTGCTGAGGTTGAGCAGGCTGGTGTGTTTTTAATTAAGGGCTATAGTGAAGAAGAGATTAAAGGACTCATTGCTGTTTTTTGCCCCAATACCTTGTTTCCTTTTATAAGGGAGCTGGTTGCCTCTTTAGTAACCAAGGGTGGTTTTCCTGCCCTCCTTCTCCAGCCTATAAACTTTGACGCCATTTACTCTCAAGCGATAGAGGAAGCGACAGAACAAAAGCCCAACTAATATGTCAGGCGATTCGTTTTTAGTTTTTGGGGCTGGTGCTTGGGGCACAGCTATTGCAATACAGTTGTCTCGATCAAACCAAAAAGTCATCTTGAGCTCCTTTGATAAAAACAACTTATTAGACATAGAGCATCACCGTGAAAACAAAAAGTATCTGCCTGGTTTTCTTTTGCCCAAAGAAATAGTTGTGAGGCCACATGAAAAGAGTTTGGTTGGGCAGGTTGGGTTTGTTGTTATTTGTGTTAAGAGCCCTTATTTTCTAGATGCCGTTTCTTTGTTTCAAGAAACAATAGGGAACAAGAGTTTATTGTGGGCCACTAAAGGTTTTGATCAAGAAACCGGTGGTCTTTTTTCTGCGGTTGTTGAAAGCGTTCTTGGTAAACAAGCGCCTTATGCTGTAATCTCTGGACCAACTTTTGCTGAAGAGCTTGCTGAAGGTAAGCCTGCTGCCATTACTTTAGCGGCGAACAACATGGATGACCCTGGTGCTTTGGCTAAAAAGATGTCAAACAAAAGTCTGCGTGTTTATTTATCAGATGACCCAGCAGGGGTGCAGTTGGGTGGCGGCCTAAAAAATATAGTCGCTATTGCTGCTGGAGTTTCTGATGCTTTACAAATGGGCGCAAACGCAAGAGCCGCGCTAGTAACCAGAGGGCTTAGTGAAATTAAGTTGCTTGGCAAGAGGCTTGGCGGCAATGAAAAAACATTTATGGGCTTGTCTGGTATGGGTGATTTGATGCTTAGTTGCACTGACGATCAGTCAAGAAACAGGCTTTTCGGCCTTTCAATTGGGAAGGGCTTATCATTTAAGGAAGCCGCAGCCCTACAAAACGGACTCCCAGAAGGGGCTCATGCCATCAAAACCCTTGTTGAAAAAAATATTGTTACAGACAAAGAGCCTATTATGTTTGCTGTTTACCAACTCCTATATGGCGGCCTTGATGTCAGCAAAGTAGCGGAAGAGCTAATGCTAAGACCCATAAAGGGAGAGCTTTAAACCATTCCAGGGTATTTAAGTTGTCGCAACGCCTCGAATAAAACTATTGCAACTGCATTTGAAAGATTAATACTTCTTGAGCCTCGTGCCATTGGTATTCTAATAATATCTAGGCAGTCTTCTGAGGACAGCGCTTCTTGGGGAAGCCCTTTTGTTTCATTTCCAAATAACAAGATGTCGTTCTTGTTAAAGCTTGTTTTATATAGTGGTGTGCCGCCTTTTGTTGAGATCGCGTAATATTTTTTATTTGGAAAATGCTCCTTTAGGCCGTCTAGGTTCTTGTGGTCTAACACCTGAGCAAACTCTTTGTAGTCAAGCGATGCTCGTCTTAAGCTTTTTTTTGTCATTTCAAAACCTAGTGGGTGTATTAAGTGGAGGCCCACGCCCGTGTTGGCACAAAGTCTTATAATGTTTCCTGTGTTTGGTGGAATTTCCGGCTGGTATAGTACAATATTCAACATTACCTCAGTATGGTTAGTAAAAACATAATTTCAACAGAATTTATAGGTCTTAATATGGCCTCTCCTGTTGTACTGCTGTCTGGATGTGTGGGTTTTGGGGACGAGTACACGAGGCTTGAAGGCTTTTCAAACAAGTCTGTGGGTGGCGCGGTCTTAAAGGGAACAACTTTAAAACCAAGACTTGGAAACAACCCTCATCGAGTTATAGAGACCCCTTCTGGAATGCTTAACTCTATAGGCTTGCAAAACCCAGGGGCTCATGAGGTTGTTAATAACATACTCCCAAGTCTTGAGCCGCTAGAAACAAACTATATTGCAAACGTTTCTGGTTCAACCATTGATGAGTATGTTGAGGTATGCAGGATTTTTGACCAATCCTCGGTCGCAGCAGTTGAGCTTAATATTTCATGTCCAAATGTTAAAGAAGGTGGGATGGAGTTTGGCAACGATCCTGAAATGTCGGCTCGGGTCGTGGCCGCTTGCAAAAAAGTAACCTCAAAACCAATCATTACCAAGCTCTCTCCAAATCAGGCGGACATCCAATATAATGCACGGCTATGTATTGAAGCAGGGAGTGATTCGCTGGCTGTGATTAACACAATCACTGGAATGGCTATAGATATTGAGTCTAGGTCTGCTGTTTTAGGCAATAGTGCAGGTGGGTTGTCTGGGCCAGCAATAAAACCGATTGCCTTAAAAAAGGTTTTTGATGTGTACCAAGTTACAAAAAAACACGGAATCCCTATATTGGGTCAGGGTGGCATTTCTTCGGCTGAAGACGCTATTGAGTTTTTGTTGGCAGGCGCAACAACGGTTGGTGTGGGCACTGCTTTGTTTTTTGACCCTTTGATTTGCGACAAAATTAACAAGGGGCTTTCTAGCTATCTAGAAGAAAATGGCTATACCTCTATTGATAGCTTGGTAGGCGACATTGACAAATAAATGATAAGGGCCCTTTCGGGCCCTTTTCTTTTTTTATCTTGTTAGCGTTCCTACAATATGCTCAATGATCTTGTATGGGTCTGCGTTAGAAGCTGGCCTTCTGTCCTCAAGGTAACCGTTCCAATTGTTTTCAACAGTGTATATTGGAATCCTAATACTTGCCCCCCTGTCACTAACACCATATGAAAAGGTGTCTATGCTTTGGGTCTCATGAAGTCCCGTTAACCTCATATCATTGTCTGAGCCATAAGCTGCGATACCGGCCTGATGTTCTGCTCCAAGTTTTTCACACATTCCCTTCATCAGTTCCTCAGATCCTGCTGTTCTCATTTGTTCGTTCGAGAAGTTTGTGTGCATACCTGAACCATTCCAATCACCTTGTTGTGGCTTTGGGTGGATGTTTACAGATACTCCGTACTCTTCAGCTACCAGGTGCAGCAAATAACGACTGATCCATAAATCATCTCCTGCCTTAAGGCCTTTGCCCAAACACTGATATTCCCACTGCCCTAAAGCAACCTCTGCGTTGGTGCCAGTTATGTTGATGCCCGCCTCAAGGCAAGCGTCCATATGGGCTTCAGAAATCTCTCTTCCCACCACATTGGCAGCGCCTACTCCGCAGTAGTAGTCCCCTTGGGGTCTTGGTGTGCCATCTTCCCAGCCTAAAATAGACCCGTCCTCAGGGTTGGTAAAAAAGAACTCTTGCTCAAACCCAAACCACCACTCATCTGACACCAAGCCTTCACTGGCGCTCCTTGAGTTAGATGGGTGTGGCGACCTATCAGGAGAAAGCACCTCACACATTACCAGAGAGTTTGATGACCGTGGGCCCACATACTCAGAAACTGGTTTTATGATGCAGTCAGAGCTTCCGCCTTCAGCTTGTTGTGTTGATGAGCCGTCAAAAGACCAGTCCGGTGGGGGCCCTTCTGCTACTTTAACTTTGCTTCTTAGTGAGGGCTCTGGTTGAAAACCATCAAGCCAAATATATTCTAGTTTTTTCATTTTGCTCCTTTTCTGTTTTACACGTTTTAGTTACTTTTTAGGCTAGGCAATAGAAGGAGTAATTATGAGATAAACGACTCCGTTTCTTCAGCTTCCGCTTACTTGCGTCTCTTAATCGGTTAAAAACCAAATGTTGTTTTGCGCGTTGTAGGAATTACACCAAGCAATACCTATAATACTGTGGAAGGGTTGTTGAATCAATCAGAGATTGTCCCAAATTGATGTGTTAAAAACAAAAGCAGGATATAATTCAAAAATCATAAATCACAAAGGCAGATTACATTGACTGCAAACAACATGGAAGAGCTCGTTTCCCTTTGTAAAAGAAGGGGTTTTGTCTTTCAGTCCAATGAGCTTTATGGTGGAATGCAGGGTCTTTATGATTATGGTCCTCTGGGTGTTGAGCTTAAAAACAACCTAAAAGCTGCCTGGTGGTCATCAATGGTCCACGAAAGAGATGACGTTGAGGGTTTAGATGCTGCCATTCTAAGCAAGCCTTCTGTTTTAAAGTTTTCTGGTCATGAAGACACCTTTACTGACCCATTAACAGATTGTCGGTCTTGTAAATCAAGGTGGCGTGCTGACAGCATTTCTGACAACAAGTGTCCTTCTTGTGGGTCAGAAGATCTGACAGAACCAAGGCCGTTTAACCTGATGTTTAAGACAAACGTTGGTCCTGTTGATGACGGTCAGTCTTTTGCTTACTTAAGGCCTGAAACAGCCCAACAAATTTTTATTAATTTTAAGAATGTTTTAGATTCAACATCAAAATCTATTCCTTTTGGTATAGCGCAAATAGGAAAAGCATTTAGAAACGAGGTTAACCCAAGAAACTTTATTTTTAGGCTTAGAGAGTTTGAGCAAATGGAATTAGAGTTTTTTGTTCAAAAAGGTACTGATGAAGGGTGGCATGAGTATTGGGTTGAGAAGAGGTTGGCCTGGTGGACTAAACAAGGTGTGGCCAGTAAAAACATAAGCCTTTATGAGGTACCAGAAAAAGAATTGTCGCATTACTCAAAAAAGACCGTGGACCTCATGTATGAGTTTCCACACGGGCTTGAGGAGCTTGAGGGGATCGCAAACAGAACTGATTTTGATCTTGGTTCACACACAAAAAACCAAAAAGATTTCAACATAAGCGCCCCTGTCATAGACAACCATGAGTCGACATCTAAACTAGGTTTTCTTGATGCCAAAACAAACAAACGCTTTATTCCATATGTTATAGAGCCATCAGCAGGTCTGGACCGTGGTTTTCTTGCTTTGTTGAACGAGGCCTACAAAAGAGAGTCTTTGGACAACAACAAAGAGCGGGTTGTTCTTTCGTTAGCGCCGCATCTTGCGCCCATAAAGGCGGCTGTTATACCACTAAAGAAAAACAACGAAGATCTTGTTGGGGTTGCTCAAAAGCTTAAGGCAAAACTACAAGGCCTCGGTCAAGGGCGAGTGCTTCTTGAGAATTCTGGAAACATAGGAAAAAACTACCGGCGACATGATGAGATAGGAACTCCTGTTTGTATCACTGTTGATTTTGACACCCTTGAAAAAGGGACGGTAACGCTTAGAGACAGGGACTCTATGGAACAGCGTGTTGTCAGCCTTGAAGAGGTTGTGGGCGTGTTTACAAAAACAATAAAACAACCCTAACCAAACAGCTTTTTTATGTTGAGCCTAAAAATATTTTTTTGTTCTCTTGTTTATACTCTTTTGTTGTTTGCTAGCTTTGTACTAATAGCGCCTTTTGCTTTGCTGCCAAGCCCGCTTATGAATGAAGACAGACGCTGGCGTGTTGCCCGGCTTTGGGCGGACGTTAATATATATTTGTTGGAGCATATTTGCGGTCTTAAATATGAATTACTCGGAAC
>Ga0066836_10000983_pt1 | contig 14650 bp, 14 predicted proteins | sample ETNtaG_18_FD_71568 | JGI IMG/M metagenome (GOLD analysis project Ga0066836, IMG submission 71568) | Marine microbial and viral communities from oxygen minimum zone, Eastern Pacific Ocean - ETNP201302SV91 | ecosystem: Environmental > Aquatic > Marine > Oceanic | place: Pacific Ocean: Eastern...
GCAATTATTATTGAAGCTTTAACTGATAATAAAAATAGAACAGTTTCAAATATTAGAACTATATTTCAAAAATTTGGAGGAAACCTAGGAGGAGAAGGTACTGCTTCACATCAATTTAATCAAAAGGGAGTCATTAGAATTGCTAAAAATAAAATTTCAGATAACGAAATATTAGATTTAGCAATAAATGCCGGGGCTGAAGATTGTTCTTCAGACCCTTTAAGTCATGAAATAATTACAAAAAAAGAAGATTTTTATAAAGTTAAAACAGAAATAGAAAAAAAAATCTATGAATTTATTTCAGCAGGAATTGAATGGTTGCCTATAAATAGAATTTCTTTAGATCAAGAAAAAACAAAATCTGTGGTTAATTTTTTAGAAAGATTGGAAGATGATGAAGATGTTCAACACGTTTATGCAAATTTAGAAATAGATAGCTATTTATCAGAAAAAAATTTAGCGACATGATAATTATTGGAATAGATCCTGGAGTTAGTGGAGCAATTAGTATCTTAGAGAATAAAAAAGTAATCGAAATTTTTGATATGCCTACCATGATAGATGGAAAAAAAAACAAAAAACAGGTAAATGGCTCTCAGGTAACAAATATAATTAAAGAAAAATTAAACGATAATAGTGGAAAAGAAATAATTGTTGTTGTTGAACATGTTAACGCCATGCCAGGCCAAGGCGTTACTAGCATGTTTAATTTTGGACAATCTTTTGGTGTTATCAAAGGAATTTGTTCCGCACTAAGTTTACCCATATATTTTGTTCGACCAATGAAGTGGAAAAAACATTTTAATTTGATTAAAACAAATAAAGATGCCAGCAGAACAAAAGTAATCGAAGTTTATCCCGAAATATCAAGCAAACTTTCTAGAAAAAAAGACTCTAACAAAGCTGATGCAATTTTAATTGCTAGATATTTCAATGATACGCAACTTTAATCCTTATAAAAAGTCAGTTTTGGTGCCAAATTCATGACACATTTAGATGCACATTAGGCTTAATGGAACAGGAAGTTGCTACACAAGTTGTTGGATTAGGAGGATCAACAGATTTTTCTTTATTTCAACTTTTTATACGAGCAGACTTTGTTGTTAAAAGCGTTATCATTATTTTGATAGCAGCTTCAATATTTTCCTGGGCTTTAATTTTCGATAAATATAAATTATTTAAAAGAATAGAAAAAAGCACTTCAACTTTTGAGGATAAATTTTGGAAATCAAGATCAGCAGAAAGTTTTTATAACAGCCATACAAATAGAGATAAAGATCCGATCGCCAATATATTTCAGTCAGCAATGGCTGAATTAATTAAAACCAAATCAAAATCATCTTCAGTTCAATCAATTAGAGTAACAAGAGTTATTGAAATTTCGGCTGATAAAGAAATTAAATTAATTGAAAAACATTTTACTTTTTTAGCCACCGTTGGTTCGACCGCGCCTTTTATTGGTTTATTCGGAACAGTTTGGGGCATAATGAATTCTTTTCAATCTATTGCAATATCTAGAAACACAAGCTTAGCTATAGTGGCTCCAGGAATAGCAGAAGCGCTTTTTGCTACTGCTTTAGGATTGCTTGCAGCAATACCTGCTGTTATTGCCTATAATAAATTTAATAGTGATGCAAAAAAATACATGGCACGTATAGAAAATTTTTCTAAAAGATTTATTTCAATTATTTAAAATTTTATTATGAGCTTTCAACTAAATCGTTCATCCAAAGAGCCAATGAGCGAAATAAATGTAACACCTTTTGTTGACGTTATGTTGGTTTTGTTAATAATTTTTATGGTTACTGCGCCACTATTAACAGTAGGAGTACAAGTAGATTTACCAGAATCTGCCGCCGATTCCCTTCCAGATGATCAAGAACCTTTGACACTGACAATTAATTCTAAAGGGGAAGTTTTTATTCAAGAACATCAGGTTGTTTTTGAAAAAATAATCCCAAAAATTTTAGCTATTTCAAATAACAGGACCGACACAAGAATATATGTAAGAGGTGATAAAACTATTAATTATGGAAGAGTTCTTGAGGTTATGGGCATGCTTTCAGGAGCAGGTTTTTCTAAAGTAGCTTTAATATCTGAACCATATAAAAATTGACATGACCAGAAGTATCCTTTTGTCTTTGATATTTCACTCAGCAATGATTGTAATTACAGCAATGACCTTACCATTTATGAAAAGATCACCAATAGATTTACCTCCAATACTAACTGTCGATTTAATACAAATTACTGACAAGACAAGCATACCTTTTGCTGCAAAGGCTGCCAAAACGTTAGAAAAATTAAAAAAAAAAGAAGAGGAAAGATTAGTATCTGAGCAGGCACCTCCCTCAGAAAAGAAAAAAGAAAAACCTGATAGAATTCCTTTACCTGAAGATTTAAATAAAGAAAAAAAACAAATTATAAAAAAAAAACAAAACCCAGAAGAAATTGAAGAACAAATAAGGCAAGCTTCTGAATTTGAAAAAAAGGAACTTTTTGACCCCAATCAAATTGCAGCCTTAATAGATAAATCGAAGGAAGAAACTGCGGAAACTCTTAAAAAAAGTGAAAAGCTTACACAAAGCAGTGTAAAAACTTCATTTGCTTCGGGTTTAACTCTAAGTCAAGAAGACGCGCTCAAAGCCCAAATTTTTGGTTGTTGGAGTCTTCCTTTAGGTCTACCTTATCATAAAAATTTGTTAGTAAGAATTAAACTGAAATTAAAACCAGATGGTACAGTCTTGAGATCAGAAATATTAGATCATGCACGTATGAATCAACCAGGGCAAGGTTTTTATAAAGTTTTGGCCGAAAGCGCATTAAGAGCAATACGAATCTGCCAACCGTTAAGAGTGCCACCTACTGGTTATGAAAAATGGAAAGATTTACAACTAAACTTTGACGCAAACGAAATGTTAAAAGGATAAAATGAAAAAAATAATATTAGTAATTTTTTGCTTATTTATATTTAAGGCTTCAGCAATAGCATTGGTTGAAGTGGATATAACAAGAGGTAATCTTGATCCTTTACCTATAGCTGTTTCACCTCTTCATGTTGAATCTGGCTCAAAAGATATAAAACAAAATGGAAAAATTATAAAAAATGTTGGAGAAGAAATTTCTAAAGTTATAGAAATAAATTTTAAAAGATCGGGTTTATTCAATCCCTTAAAAAAGGAATCTTTTGTTCAAAATCCAGATATAGCTCATGTCAAGCCAAGATTTGAAGACTGGAGATTAATAAAAGCACAAGCTTTAGTAACGGGAAAAGTAAATGTTTCTGAAGAAAAATTAAGAGTCGAATTTAGATTGTGGGATACGGTTGCAGCAAAAGAAATGATCGCATTAGCTTTTTCTACAACACCAAGTAATTGGAGAAGAGTAGCTCATATAATTGCAGATAAAGTTTATCAAAGATTAACAGGGGAAGAAGGTTATTTTGATACAAGAATTATTTATGTGTCTGAAACAGGTCCAAAAACTCAAAGATACAAAAAACTTGCAATCATGGATCAAGATGGAGCAAATGTTAAATATTTAACTTTGGGCAATGAATTAGTTTTAACACCAAGATTTAGTCCCAAAAACCAGCTGGTAACTTATTTGTCTTATTTTAGAAATTTACCCAGAGTTTACTTGCTTGATATTGAAACAGGAGTTCAAGAGGTAGTAGGAGACTTTCCAGGAATGACTTTTGCTCCAAGATTTTCACCTGACGGTGAAAAAATTATAATGAGTTTTGCAAAAGATGGTAACTCTGATATTTATACAATGAATTTAAAAACGAGAGTCGTTGAAAAAATTACTGACCATACATCAATAGACACTTCTCCATCTTATTCACCTGATGGAAAATATATTGCTTTTAATTCCGACAGAAGTGGCCTGCAACAAATATACGTTATGAAAAGTGATGGATCTAAAGTTAAAAGAATAACTTTTGGAAAAGGTTTGTACGGAACACCAGTATGGTCCCCCAGAGGTGATTTAATTGCATTTACAAAAGTTCATAAAGGTAAATTTTATATAGGTGTTATGAGAACTGATGGGTCAGGAGAAAGATTGTTAACAGAAAATTATTACCAAGAGGCTCCTTCATGGTCGCCAAATGGAAGAGTGTTAATATTTTATAGAGAAACAAAGTCTGATTCTGAGGGAAAAGGCTTTTCAGCGAAACTCTGGTCTATTGATTTAACAGGCTACAACGAAAGGTTAATAGAGACAGAAACTGATGGGTCAGACCCATCTTGGTCTTCATTACTCTCAAAGTAAGGCTTTTTTAAGGATATTTTGCTTGCAACTTTAAATTTAATTTGAAATATTATGCTTAAATTTACAATTAATAATGTTATTAGGGAGCAACTAAAGATGATATCTGGAACGAATTTAAAAAAGTTTTTATTGATTGTGCTTCTTGGAGTAGCACTTAGCGCATGTGCAACTACAAAAAAACAATCAGGCAAGATGCAAGGAGATGTTTATACAGGAAATGATACTGTAGAATATTTAGCAACAGGAGTTAAAGACAGAGTATTCTTTGCCACAAATAAATCGACATTAACTACTGCATCAAGAGATACTTTACGTAAACAAGCAGCTTGGATGAGAAAGAAAAGTAAACTTAAGTTTACTATCGAAGGACATGCTGACGAAAGAGGAACAAGAGAATATAACTTGGCGCTTGGCGAAAGAAGAGCTAACGCAGTAAAAGACTACTTGATGACTTACGGTATTAATGGAAATAGATTATCAGTTATAAGCTATGGTAAGGAAAGACCAGTTAATTCTGGTTCAAATCCATTAGCTTGGTCTCAAAACAGAAGATCAGTAACTATTAAAGCTAATTAATATTAAAAGAATTTTAAAAAAAAAGACCTACAGTTTAGTATTTTGTAGGTCTTTTTTTTGCCTTATTTTTCCTTAAATATAAAAAAAATCATGAATAGATTTTTTAATTTGTTAATCAAGGTACTGCTAATTTCAACTCTAGCTATTTTTTATTCCTATAAGATTTATGCTGAGGAAACAGAATCAATTTTAAAAAAACTACAAATTTTACAAGATGATATTAAAACTTTAGAAAAAGCCGTTTACAGCAAAGATGTGAAAACTACGGCCACTAGCAGTGAGGGACTTTCTACACAAAGCAGCGATGTTTTAACTAAACATTTGCTTAAATTATCCGAACTTGAGGAACAATTTAAAATTTTAACAAATAATTTTGAGGAAATTAATTTCAAACTAGATAAATTATCAAATAGAATTACAAAAGTTCAAACAGATAATCAAATGAGGTTTCAAGATTTAGAAAGTACAAGCACAGACAAGTCATCAAAAAAGAAATTACCAGGAAGCGGAGAATCAAAAGATTTAGGTAAAGTTTTAGAAATTGAATCTTCGGATTCTGATGTAGCTTCAGCCGAGCAAATTCAAAAAACACAATCTGTAGAAGCTGTAGGAACTGTTATTACTGAAACTGCTGCAAGAAGTGAAAAAATTTTACCAGATGCAACTCCTAAAAAACAATATGAATTTGCTTTAAGTTTTATTAAAATTGGAGATTATGAAACTGCTGAGTTAGCATTAAGAGAATTTGTTGATAATAATTCTAAACATGAATTAGCAGGAAATGCACAGTATTGGTATGGAGAAACTTTTCGAGTAAGACAGCTCTACCAAGATGCTGCCACAGCATATTTGGACGGCTATCAAAAATATCCAAAGAGCAGAAAGGCTCCAGTAAATTTACTTAAACTAGGTGTCATGCTAGTCCAGATTGGAGAAAAAGAACAAGGGTGTTCAATGATTTTAGGATTGAAAGATCAATATCCACAAGCTAATCAATCCATTATCCAAAAAGCAGAATATGAAAAGAAAAAATTTAACTGCGAGAAAAAAAGCTAATAAAATCAGCTTACTGTTAGAAAATAAAAAAATTAGCGATATTTATTTAAAATTTAAATCTATTCTTTTTAAAAATATAAAAAATAGAAATTTCGCCTTAGCCGTTTCTGGCGGAGCCGACAGTTTATGTCTAGCCTATTTTAGCAAAGTATATTCAATTGAATACTATAACAAAATTCATGTTTTAATAGTTAACCATAATCTTAGAAAAGAATCTTCTGCAGAAGCTTTAAAAGTAAAAAAAATTTTAAAAAACAAAAAAATTAAAAGTAATATTCTTACTTGGAAAGGGAACGCTCCAAAGAGCAATATTCAAAAAAAGGCTCGAGATATGAGGTATTTCTTATTATCTAATTATTGTTTGAAGAATAAAATAAAATATCTAGTAACAGCGCATCACAAAGATGATCAAATTGAAAATTTCTTTATAAGATTATTAAGAGGAAGTGGTATTACTGGACTGTCTTCTATGCCAACAAATACCAAATATAACAAGCACTTAAAAATTGTAAGACCCTTTTTAAATTTAAATAAAATAGATTTAAAATATGCAACATTAAATTATTTTAAAACCTATATAAAAGATCCATCAAATAATGATGAAAAGTTTTTACGTACAAGAATTAGAAAATATAGAAAAAGCATGGAAAGAGAAGGCCTAGATACAAAAAAAATTATAAATACTATGCAAAATTTATTATCTGCTAACCAAGCGTTAAATTTTTATAAAAATAAAGCAATATACAAACACGCTTCTTTTATATCAAAAAACAAATGTTTAATTAACATGATGATATTTTCTGAAGAATCTGAAGAAATAATTTTTAAATTTTTTTCTGATGTTTTATCTCTTATTTCGGGAAGTTACTATCCACCAAGATCAAAAAAGATTGCAAATTTAATCTATCGATTGAAAAAAAATAAATTTAACAAATGTACTCTAGGAGGATGTGTGGTGGAGATAAAAGATAATTTTATTTTAATTTCAAAAGAACTAAAAATAAGAAAAATGTTATATCACCAACCCGGAAAGTAAGTTTTTGTTATAATTGTTGATAAAATGCCACTTGTTTAGGTAAAAATAATGCTTATCTTTAATATTATATGAATTTAAAGAATTTAATGATGTGGGGCGTAATAGTTCTTCTAGTAATGGGGCTATTTCAATTATTTCAAAATCCCAAAAAATCTATAGTTTTGGAAAAAACCCCCTTTTCTGAATTTTTAAAAAATGTTGAAGATGGAAGAGTTGTTCAAGTAGAAATCAAAGGAAATAATATTGAGGGAATTTTATCAGATGGAACAGCTTTCAGCACATATTCTCCTAACGACCCAAACTTAGTAGACAAACTAACTTCAAAAGGAGTAAGTATAACTGCTACTCCAATCGAAGATAAAATGCCATCTCTCTTAGGTATACTTCTCTCCTGGTTTCCTATGCTTTTACTTATCGGTGTATGGATATTTTTCATGCGTCAAATGCAAGGAGGAAGAGGCGGAGCAATGGGTTTTGGAAAATCAAAAGCAAAACTATTATCGGAAGCTAGAGGAAAAATAACATTTAATGATGTAGCTGGAATTGACGAAGCAAAAGAAGAAGTTGAAGAAATAATAGAATTTTTAAGAGATCCGAGAAAATTTAGAAGACTTGGAGGAAAAATTCCAAAAGGTGCGCTTTTAATTGGGCCTCCAGGAACTGGTAAAACTTTACTAGCTAGAGCTATAGCAGGAGAAGCAAATGTTCCTTTTTTTACAATCTCAGGATCTGATTTTGTTGAAATGTTCGTTGGTGTTGGAGCATCAAGAGTAAGAGATATGATGGAGCAAGGAAAAAAAAATGCACCTTGTATAATATTTATTGATGAAATTGATGCAGTGGGTAGAAGCAGAGGGGCTGGACTTGGTGGAGGTAATGATGAAAGAGAACAAACTTTAAACCAACTTTTAGTTGAGATGGATGGTTTTGACACGAATGAAGGTGTGATAATTATAGCTGCAACTAACAGACCTGATGTTTTGGATCCAGCTTTGTTAAGGCCCGGAAGGTTTGATAGACAGGTAGTTGTTCCGAATCCGGATATTGTTGGAAGGGAAGCTATATTAAAAGTACACATTAAGAAAATTAATATAGGGCCAGATGTAAAATTACGAACTATAGCTAGAGGAACTCCAGGATTTTCTGGAGCGGATCTAGCTAATTTGTGTAATGAATCAGCTTTATTGGCTGCAAGAAAAAACAAAAGAATTGTAACAATGGTAGATATCGAAGAAGCCAAAGATAAAGTAATGATGGGCGCAGAAAGAAGATCTATGGTTATGACTGAAGATGATAAAAAATTGACAGCATACCATGAAGGTGGTCACGCAATAGTAGCCTTAAATGAAAAAGCTTCTGATCCTATACACAAAGCTACAATCATACCTAGAGGAAGAGCCTTAGGAGTAGTTTGGACCTTACCAGAAAGAGATAAATATTCTCATACCAGAGAATACATGGAGGCAAACATATCAAAAGCCATGGGAGGAAGGGTAGCTGAAGAAATGATTTTTGGTCATGAAAAGGTAACATCAGGAGCATCTTCTGATATTCAAATGGCTACAAAACTAGCAAAAGATATGGTTACAAAATTTGGAATGAGCGATGAATTGGGCCCCTTATCTTATGGAGACAACGAAGATGAAGTTTTTCTAGGAAGACAAATAGCTAGACAAACACATATGTCAGAAGAAACAGCTAAAAAAGTTGATATAGAGGTAAAAAAAATTGTAGATTCCGGACATCAAAAAGCAAAAAAAATTCTTACTGAAAAAATTGATGATTTACATAAATTAGCTAAAGCTTTACTTGTTTATGAAACATTAAGCGGAGAAGAAATAAAAGATTTAATATTTAAGAACATTCAGCCAAAAAGAGTAAAGAATGATGATGATTATAATAAGGAAGAATCGTCAGCTTTGGGATCTTTAGGCTTGAAACCAAAACCAGCAATTTAAAATTTAATGCGAAAGTATTACACAAGAGCGTGTAATTTCTACTACGGAAATTACGCAAAAAAACTTATTAAAAGAAAAAAAGCACTCCAATTAGCTGGAAATCCAAATATAGCCTTTGATAAATTAGAAGTACTTTATAGAAAAAAAAAGAGAATTGTTCAGAGTAATATTTATTCAATTTCTGAAGTAAAAAATTTAAGAAATGAATTAAAATTTTCAATTAAATCTGACTTAAAAAAAATAACTGCTAAAAGAAAAAAAATTTGTGGAATTAAATTTGATTATCCTAAAATCATGGGGGTTCTTAATGTGACTCCTGACAGTTTTTCTGATGGGGGTTTATTTTTTAATGAGTCTAAGGCTTACCATCAAACAAATCTAATGATCAAAAGTGGAGCTTCAATCATTGATATTGGTGGAGAATCAACTAGGCCTGGATCAAAAATAGTAAAAGAAAAAGATGAGTGGATTAGAATAAAAAATACGTTAATTAAAATAAAAAAAAATTTTCCAAATATACCTTTGTCTTTAGATACAAGAAAATCCCATGTAATGAAAAAAGGTATAGAGTGTGGAGCAAATATAATCAACGATGTTTCTGGTTTAAATTTTGACAAAGAATCATTTAACACAATTAATTCAAAAAAAATTCCATTTATTCTTCACCACATGAAAGGCACGCCTGATACTATGCAAATAAATCCAAAATACGATGATGTTCTATTGGATATATTTGATTTTTTTGAAAAAAAAATTAATTTTTGTTTAAAAAATAAATTTAAAAAAGAATTTATTTTGTTAGATCCAGGTATAGGCTTTGGAAAAAACTTAGATCACAATTTAAGATTATTGTCTAAAATTTCAACATTTCATAGTTTGGGCTGTCCATTAATAATTGGAACATCAAGAAAAAGATTTATTGAACATATAGTAACAAAATTTGATACTCCAGATAGAACAGGAGGCACGTTGGCGTCTGTGTTGTATGGACTTTCTCAAGGAGTTCAGTTATTCAGAGTTCACAATGTTAAAGAAATTAATCAAGGAATATTAGTTTTTAATAAAATTTTAAATACAAATTAAATAATGGGTAAAAAATATTTTGGTACAGATGGTATTCGAGGTTCTGTTAACCAAGGAAATATTACTGGCGAAAAATTTTTTAAGTTTGGGCTTGCGGCAGCCACATATTTTAAAAACCAAAAAAAAACAAAGCAAATCGCAGTGATAGCTAAAGATACAAGATTATCTGGCTATACTTTGGAGCCAGCTTTGGTTTCTGGCCTAGCTTCAGGCGGGATGCATATTTTTACTTTAGGACCTTTACCTACCAATGGACTTGCGATGTTAACAAAATTAATGAAAGCAAATATGGGAATTATGATTACAGCATCTCACAATCCATACTACGATAATGGTCTTAAATTATTTGGTCCAGACGGGATGAAGTTATCAGACAAAATAGAAAAAAAAATTGAAAAATTAATAGATGCAAAATATACAAAACAACTTGCTAATCCTAAACTGTTAGGAAGAGTCAAAAGGCTTGAAGATGGTAACGACAAATATATTAAAATATTAAAAAGGAATTTTCCAAAAAAATTTAACTTAAAAGGCACAAAAATAGTTTTAGATTGTGGAAATGGAGCAGGTTATATAGCGGCTCCAAAATTGCTTAAGAGTTTAGGCGCTAAGCTGTTTTTAATTGGAATAAAACCTAATGGTTTTAATATTAATGAAAATTGTGGGTCTACTCATCCAAACAAAATTAAATCTGCTGTAAAAAAACATAAGGCACACGTTGGTATTTCTTTTGATGGAGACGCTGACAGAATTATTATGTGTGATGAAAATGGCAAAATTATAGATGGAGATCAAATTATTGCTATGCTTGCCTACAGATGGAAATCAAAAAAAATCTTAAAAGGTGGAGTAATAGGAACTTTAATGTCTAACTATGGACTGGAAAATTTTTTAAAGAAAGAAAAAATTAAATTTTTCAGATCTAAAGTTGGTGACAGGTATGTTAAAGAAAAAATGAAAAAATTAAATTTTAATTTAGGGGGAGAACAATCCGGGCATATAATACTTGGAAAATTTGCGACCACTGGAGACGGATTAATGGTCGCTTTAGAAGTTTTGTTCTCACTAAGAAAAGGAAAAAAAGCCAGTCACTTGTTTAATCTTTTTAGACCTCTGCCTCAACTATTAGAAAACGTAATTGTTAAAGATAAAAATGTAATTAATAGCTCAAAATGTAAAAAGGCTATTAAAAAAGCTAATAAATTTATGAATAGAAATGGAAGATTGTTGATAAGAAAATCAGGTACAGAACCTAAAATAAGAATTATGGGTGAATCTTATGATAAAAATTTAATTGTAAGATGTATAAAAATAATTAAACAATCAATAAAAAAGTGAAACCAAAATCAAAAGTATTAATAATTGCAGGCTCAGATTCTTCAGGTGGAGCAGGAATTCAAGCGGATATCAAAACAGTAACAGCGCTTGGTAGTTACGCTACTACAGCAGTTACTGCCGTAACATGCCAAAATACGAGAGGCGTTAAAGGAATAATTCCAATTCCGGAAAAAATTCTTAAAAAACAAATAACAATGATTTTAAGCGATCTTGGTGCAGACTCTGTAAAAATCGGTATGTTACATAATACTAGTGTAATCAAATGCGTTTATCGAATTTTAAAGAAGTATAAAATAAAAAAAATTGTTCTTGACCCAGTAATGGTTTCCAAGGGTGGGTCTAGATTAGTTAACTACAATTCAATTAAATATTTAAAAAAATTACTTTTACCATTATGCAATATTGTTACACCCAATATACCGGAAGCTGAAGTATTAACAGGATATTCTATTTCAAATAAAGCAGATATGATAAAAGCTGCAAAAAAAATCATCAGCATGGGAGCAAAAAATGTGTTATTAAAAGGCGGCCATCTAAAAAATAAAATGATTTTTGATATTTTGGTTTCTAAAAAAGAAATAAAAATTTTCCCAAAAAGAAAAATTAAAACTAGACATACTCACGGCACTGGTTGCACTTTGTCATCAGCGTTGGCAACATGTTTGTCTCAAAGAAAGAATATATATAATTCATGTAAAATTTCCTTAATGTATGTGGATCGTGCTATTATAACTGCCCCAGGCTACGGAAAAGGATTTGGTCCATTAAATCATTTAGTTTCATTTAAATTGAGTAATTCTAATGCCTAATGTAACTGTAGTAGGCACACAATGGGGCGATGAAGGAAAAGGTAAGATCGTTGACTGGCTTTCAGAAAAAGCTGATGTAATAGTAAGGTTTCAAGGAGGTCATAACGCAGGTCATACTCTTGTCGTAGATCAAGTTACATATAAATTGAAATTATTACCTTCAGGAATAGTTAGAAAAAATAAAATTTCAATTATTGGCAATGGTGTAGTTATAGATCCTTGGGCACTTTTAGACGAAATTAAAAAAATAGAAAAATTAGGAATAAAAATTACCAAAAAAAATTTATATATAGCTGAAAATGCAACAATAATTTTACCATTGCATGGAGAGTTAGATGGAATTAGAGAAGACTCAAAAAACACTGATAAAATAGGAACTACAAGAAGAGGCATTGGACCCGCTTACGAAGATAAAGTTGGAAGAAGAGGAATTCGTGTCATGGATCTAGCAAATAAAAAAAATCTATCAAAAAAAATTGATATGGTTTTATTTCATCACAATTCTATAAGAAAAGGTTTAAAAAAAAAATTAATAAATAAAAAAAAATTATTAAATGATTTAGTAAAAATTTCTTCTAAAATATTAAAATATTCTCAACCAGTTTGGAAAAAAATTAACGAATTTAAAAAGAAAAAGAAAACAATTGTTTTTGAAGGAGCACAAGGAATGCTTCTCGATATAGATCATGGAACATATCCATTTGTAACATCTTCAAATACTGTTGCTGGAGCGGCTTCAGCCGGATCTGGATGCGGTCCCGATACAATTAATTATATTCTTGGTATAGTTAAGGCCTACACAACAAGGGTAGGAGAAGGTCCCTTTCCAACAGAATTAAAAAATGAAATAGGAAATAAAATTGGTAGAAAAGGTAACGAGTTTGGAACTGTTACTAATAGGAAAAGAAGATGTGGTTGGTTTGATGCAGTTTTAGTTAAACAAACTTGCACAATATCGGGAACAAACGGAATTGCTTTAACCAAAATTGATGTTTTGGATGAATTTAAAGATTTGTATATTTGTGTAGGCTATAAACTTAATGGAAAAAAAATTGATTACTTTCCTAGTTCTTTACAAGACCAAATGAAAGTAAAGCCTATATACAAGAAATTTTCAGGTTGGTTGAAAAAAACAGAAGGTATAAAAAAATGGGAAAATCTTCCAAATAATGCGAAAAAATATATAAAATTTATTAAAGATTACTGTGGTGTTAAAATTTCAAGCATTTCAACCAGCCCCAAAAGAGAAGATACTATACTTTTAGAAAATCCTTTTAAAAAATAAGTTAGTTTTTTGAAAGTAAATTTTTAGACTTAGTTGAATCAATCATTGCTTTTTGAAGTTTTTTAAAAGCCTTTGTTTCGATTTGTCTTATTCGTTCTCTGCTAATTTTATATTTTTTGCTCAGATCTTCTAAAGTTGTAACTTCTTCTGAAAGTCTTCGAGCCGTTAATATTTCTTTTTCTCTTTGGTTTAATACACTTATTGAATCATTCATTAATTTTTTTCTTTTACTAAGTTCCTGTTGGTCAGAAAAATTTAATTCTTGACCAACTTTGTCATCTACTATCCAGTCCTGCCATTCAGAACCATCTTCTTCTTTTATTGGAACATTTAGTGACTTTTCTTTTCCAAGAAGTCTTCTGTTCATTGAAACTACTTCTTCTTTTTTTACATTTAATCTTTTTGATATTTCCTCAACATGTTCAATATTGAGATCGCCTGAATTATTTGGAGCAATTTGATTTTTTATTTTTTTTAAATTAAAAAAAAGTTTTTTTTGTGCAGAAGTTGTTCCCATTTTTACTAGGCTCCAAGATCTTAAAATATATTCTTGTATAGAAGCTTTTATCCACCACATAGCATATGTTGCTAATCTAAATCCTTTTTCAGGTTCAAATTTTTTAACTGCTTGCATCAAGCCAATATTACCTTCGGATACCATTTCGTTTACTGGTAAACCATATCCTCTATACCCCATTGCAATTTTTGCAACTAATCTTAAATGACTCGTGATTAATTTTTGTGCAGATTTTAGATCATTTCTATCTTTCCAGCTTTTGGCTAGCATGTATTCTTCTTCTGCACTTAACATCGGAAATTTTTTAATTTGAGTTAAATAGCTAGATAAGCTTCCCTCAACATCTATTGAAGGCAAATTAGTAGTTATTGTTTTTGTACTCATAAATTCAAACTCTATGTATTATTAAATTATGGCAAATACAAGATAGCTAAATACTAGCCTTTGTAAGGTTTTTAATCAATGCATCAAAATCTTCAGGTCTTCTTGCTTCAAAAAATACTTCTTTTTTTGTTCTTGGATGTAAAAAACCTAAACTTTTGGCATGTAAAGCTTGCCTATTAAAATTGTTAATTTGATTTTCTATTTTAGGATTTATTTTTTTAAACTTTTTTTTGGTTTTTCCATAAGATTTGTCACCTACAATTGGATTTCCTTTATAATTCATATGAACTCTAATTTGATGCGTTCTGCCAGTTTCTAATTTACATTCTATTA
>Ga0066836_10000989_pt1 | contig 14619 bp, 15 predicted proteins | sample ETNtaG_18_FD_71568 | JGI IMG/M metagenome (GOLD analysis project Ga0066836, IMG submission 71568) | Marine microbial and viral communities from oxygen minimum zone, Eastern Pacific Ocean - ETNP201302SV91 | ecosystem: Environmental > Aquatic > Marine > Oceanic | place: Pacific Ocean: Eastern...
CAAACGGCTTAGGAACTGGTGATTGTTTATCACTAATTGAGGAGAGAGCATGGTCTTCTCCAATTTTTGTAGAATTTAAACCTAATTCGCTTTAACGAAATTATCTAAGACAGCATTAACTAACTTATAACCTTCAACGGATCCGTATTTTTTTGAGACTCTTATGGCTTCATTTATTATTATCGCTTTATCAAGGTCCTTATTCATTAGCTCATAAAGGGCAATTCTTAAAGAGTTCTTTTCTATTATATCTAGGCGTTCTAGGGGTCTATCCATATTTTTTTGGATAGCTTCGTCTATGTTATTTTTATCTTCTATAACTCCTTTAAGGATTTCTTGATAAAAAGAGTTTTTTTTATCTGAATGAAGATTGATATCAATTTCAGAAAGATCGTGACCACCAACCTCTATTTCATAAAGGGTTTGGAGAGCTTTATCTCTTGATCTTGTAGGAGATTTTACATTCATAGTGAGGACAATTTTTCAAGCAATTCCATTGCGCTTTGGGCTACTTCTCCTCCTTTATTTCCCCTCTCAGGATCGGCTCTTTCTATTGCCTGTTCTTCTGTTTCAGTTGTCAGGACTCCAAATAATACTGGTTTCTTAGCATCTAAGGATACCCTGGTTAAACCATTTGCACAGCTGCTTGAAACAAACTCAAAGTGTGGAGTTTCTCCTTTAATAACTGCCCCTAAAGCAATCACGGCATCTACATTTTTTTCGAGCATCTTTTGGGCTGCAATAGGAAGCTCATAGGACCCCGGAACCTCTATTTTTTTGATGTTTTTAGGATCAACTCCTTGGGAGGTTAATTCGTGTACTGCATTTTCAAGCATTACATCTACAACAAATTTATTCCATTGAGTTGAAATAATGCCGTATCTAGCTTCTTTAGAAACTTTTGAAGCTTTAAAATCATTTTTTCCCTTTTGGTTCATTTCTAATTTATAAATTCAGTTATTTCTAGATCAAAACCTGATAACGGATACTTCACTTCAGTTCCAACAACTTTCATTCTTTTTACTCCCAAGTCTCTAAGTATTTGAGAACCAATTCCTATGATTCTCTTGTCTACAACTTCAGATTTGGTGCGTTTACTTTCTCCTTTGAGGAACTTTATATTATTTAATAATTGTTGATCTGTTTCTTTTTGGGAGAGCAAAAGTATTATACCTTCGCCTCCCTCATCTATCCTTTTAAGGGATTGAGTGAAAGAAACTCTACTTCCAAAACCATTTATACCCATTACATCCTGTAGTGTATTTATAGTTTGAACTCTTACTGTTACATCTTTCTTAGAAGAGATTTCTCCTTTGACTAGTGCCAGATGTAATTGATTAAAAATTGTATCTTTATAAGCGTATAAGAGGAAATCTCCATGCTCATTTTTAACAACCGTAGATTCAACTTTCTCAACACTTTTTTCGTTAATACTCCTGTAATGAATTAAATCAGCTATTGTTCCTATTTTCAGGCTGTGTTTAGCAGCAAATTTTTCTAAGTCTTTCCTTCTTGCCATGCTGCCATCTTCATTCATTATCTCAACGATAACGGCAGCTTCTTGAAAGCCTGCCAATTTAGCGAGATCTAAACCCGCTTCAGTATGACCAGCCCTTGTTAGTACACCACCATCTGAAGCTCTAAGAGGAAAAACATGGCCGGGTTGGACTATATCTTTTGGAGATGCATTTTCCTTAACTGCAGTTAAGATAGTTTTGGCTCTATCGGAGGCAGAAATACCAGTAGTAACTCCTTCTGCAGCTTCTATTGAAACTGTAAATGCCGTGCCATGAAGATCTCCATTATCTTTTACCATGGGCTCTAGATTGAGTTGTTCGCACTTTTGATGATTTAAAGCAAGGCAAATTAATCCCCTTGCATGGGTTGCCATGAAGTTTATAGCTTCAGGCGTTACTTTTTCTGCAGCAAGTATTAAATCTCCTTCATTTTCACGATCTTCATCGTCCATAAGCACTATCATCTTTCCATCAGAAATGTCATCTATTAGCTCTTGGATGCTGTTTATTTCCATGATTTATTTATAGATAGGAGTAGCAGTTACTTTAAAGTCCTTCCCTATTTCCTCTATGTTATTGATTTGAAGTTGAATTGTACCTATGTTTGAAAAAGAACAATCAAAATCAGAAAAATTTATTTTGTCTTTACCTAAAATTTTTGGCGCTATATAAAAAATAAATTCATCAATTAACTTAGAATTGATAAAGCTAGAATTAATTTCTTTACCGGCTTCTACCATTAAATTATTACAGTTTTCTTTATTTAAAAAACTTAAAACATTTTTTATGGGAACTCTTTTTGAATTTCCCGGAATCTCAACAATACTTACAGAAGGACTCAGATTTTTTATTTTTTTTCCTTGCTTGCAAAAGACAGTAGTTTGACCGCCATCTTTTAATAAAACTTCATTTCCGCTTAATCTTAAATTACTATCCAGAACGTACCTTCTTGGGTCTAAATTTACTTTTAGATCTTGTAACTCTTTAACTCTTACATTTAACTGAGGGTTATCAGCAATTACCGTTCCGATACCAGTTAAGATAGCATCTGATTGTGCTCTTAGATAATGCACGTCTTTTCGTGATTCTTTTGAAGTTATCCATTTATCTTTACCTTTTATTGTTCCTATACCGCCATCAACTGAACAAGCAATTTTACATATTATGAACGGGCGAGAACGATTTATCCTAGAGAAAAAACCTCTATTTTGTTCACTGCTTTCTTTTTCGCATATTCCCGTTTCTACTTTTATTCCAGCCTTTATCAGTTTTTTTAACCCAGATTGCGATGGGTCCTTAGATGCAATAAATACTTTACTAATTCCAGCCCTAACAATTTCCTTAGTGCAAGGAGGGGTTTTTCCTTCTTTACTGCATGGTTCAAGGGTTACATAAAGCGAACTACCCTTTAATTGTGAGCAGGACTTCTCTTTAAATTTTGATTTAACATTCTTTATAGCATCAATTTCAGCATGATCTTTACCTGGCTGATGAGTAAAGCCTTCTCCAATTATCTTTTTATTTTTTACTATTACTGCTCCAACCATAGGGTTAGGAGAACAAATATATTTAGCATTCTCAGCAACTATTAAAGCACGTTGCATGTACTTTTGATGGATATCACTCACTAATCTTTAGCTAGTTTTTCTACTTCTTCACTGAACTCAGTAATATCTTCAAATCTTCTGTAAACAGATGCAAATCTAATAAATGCAACTTCATCAATTTGTCTTAGGTGTTTCATTATGACTTCGCCTATCAATCTAGATCTAACTTCTCTCTCACCAGAAGACCGTATGTCCTTTTTTATATCTTCTATTAAAGTTTCTACTTCTTCTTCACCAACTGGTCTTTTTTCTAGAGCTCTAAACAAGCCTTCCTTTAATTTCTCTTCATTGAATGGCTCTCTCATGTTGTCTCTAGATTTTATTACTTTAGGCATTAATAACTCTGCAGACTCAAAAGTTGTAAATCTCTCTCCGCAAGAAGGGCACTCCCTTCTCCTTCTAGTTTGAGAGCCTTCAGCAATTAATCGAGAGTCTATTACTCTCGTATCGTTGTTATTACAAAAAGGGCAATGCATCTTTAATCTTTAAATGAATATACAGGAAAATTCTCACAGATAATTTTAACTTCTGATTTAACTTTATTAACGACTCTTTCATTTTGCAAATCTTCGAGTATGTCTGAAATCCAGTTAGCAACTAATTCTGCCTCTTCTTCTTTAAAACCCCTAGTAGTAATAGCTGGTGTGCCTATCCTTAAACCACTAGTAACAAAAGGAGATTGAGGGTCATTGGGCACAGCATTCTTATTGACAGTTATATTAGATCTTCCTATTGCTGCATCAGCGTCTTTTCCAGTAATTCCTTTATTAATTAAATCTACAAGAAACATATGGTTTTCTGTGCCTCTAGAAACTATATCAACTCCTCTTTTCATAAACGTTTCACACATCATTTTCGCATTATTTTTAACTTGAATTTGATAATCTTTGAAATCCGGCTCTAAGGCCTCTTTGAAGCACATAGCTTTAGCAGCAATGACGTGCATCAAAGGTCCCCCTTGAGAACCAGGGAAAACAGCAGAGTTTAATTTTTTTGAGATATCTTCATTTTCCCTTGCGAGTATCAATCCGCCTCTAGGGCCTCTAAGTGTTTTATGGGTAGTGGTAGTAACAACATCTGCGTGAGGTACAGGGTTGGGATAGCAGTCAGTAGCAACTAGTCCTGCTACATGAGCCATATCTACTAAGAGATATGAACCAACATCATCTGCTATTTCTCTAAATCTTTTCCAATCAACAATCCCAGAATAAGCAGAGAATCCAGCTACGATTAATTTTGGTTTATGTTCTTTTGCTAAGGAGCTAACTTGGTCATAATCTACCTCTCCAGTCTCTGAATCAAGACCATATTGATACGCTTCAAAGTTTTTACCAGAAAAATTTGCTTTGGCTCCATGAGTGAGATGACCTCCATGATCTAAACTCATTCCTAGGATTACATCACCTGGGTTACAAAGAGCTAAGAAGACTGCTGCGTTTGCACTAGATCCTGAGTGGGGTTGAACATTAACGTAATCAGCTTTAAATAATTCCTTTGCTCTTTCTATAGCAAGCTCTTCTGCTATATCAACATATTCACAACCCCCGTAGTATCTCTTTCGAGGGTAACCCTCTGCATATTTATTAGTTAAAACTGAACCCTGAGCTTCCAGGACTCTTGGAGAAGTATAATTTTCAGAAGCAATTAGCTCTATGTGGTCTTCTTGTCTCTTCGACTCTTGCTCAATACTCTTCCACAATTCTGGGTCATAATCCTTTATTGATTTACTATCCGATATCATAATTATTAAGGGTTTAAGACCCAAATTATAACAACCTAATGTGATAACTCAGTCTTAAATTCAAGGTTTTTTTATTTTAATTGGAAGTTTTTTGCCTTTATTTACTTCTGAACAAATATTACAAGAACTGCCATTACATCCTCTGGCAGTACAAAATTCTCTTCCATACATTATTATTTGAATATGTAATCTATTCCACTCAGCAACTGGAAAAAGCCTTTTTAAATCCTTTTCAGTTTGTTTAACATTTTTACCACTAGTTAGTCTCCACCTTTGTGCCAACCTATGTACATGTGTATCAACAGGAAAAGCATCGTGACCAAAGCCTTGACTCATTACAACTGAAGCAGTTTTATGCCCCACTCCAGGAAGAGCTTCTAAAGCTTCGAAAGAGTTTGGTACTTTTCCTCTAAATTCATTAATGAGAATTTTAGAAAGTTCAAACAAGGCCTTAGATTTTTGGGGAGATAATCCACAGGGCCTAATGATCTTTTTTATTTCCTTGATTCCTAGTTGAACCATTTTTTTTGGATTATTGGCCTTTTTAAATAACAGAGAGGTAACCTGGTTTACCCTTATATCAGTACATTGAGCAGAAAGGATCACTGCAATCAAAAGAGTAAAAATAGAATTGTGGTTTAATGGAATAGGAGGATTAGGATATAGTTTATTTAAGGACTTTGATATGAACCTTACTCTTTCTGACCTATTCATTTATAGAACTGTTAATAATAATTAGTTATTCTACAAGATAGAGAAATAAATAAATGATTGACTTTAGATAACAAAATTGAGGTGATAAGCACAACTATGCCCCAATACCTATTCCAAAGAGTTGTTATTTTATTGGCAATAATAATTTTTGCCTTTTATATACTTTATGATCTTAACCTTTTAAATCTTATTTTTGAGTCGGATAGAAGCAAAATATCTATTCTAATTATAGGAATTTATTTAACTGCAACTCTTCATTGGATCTACATAGCAAAAAAACTAGACTCTGAGTTGAAAGGTGAAGGCAAGGTCTCTCTTTTCCTGCAAAAAGCAGAATCTAACTCTTCTTTAGAAAACCAAAGTCTTTTAAGAATTCTAGAAGACGAGCTATCAAATAGACATGCACTTGGTCATATGGCTTCAGATGTTCTTTTAAAACTTGGTTTAACTGGCACAGTTGTCGGGTTTATTCTCATGCTTTTACCAATTGGAGAAATGAAAGATTTTGATCCTGAGAAGATTCAACCTTTACTTTCATCTATGAGTGGAGGAATGGCGGTTGCTTTATATACAACTCTTTCAGGCTTAATAACCAGCACAATTCTAAAGTTCCAATACTTCTTGCTGGATTCTTGTGTTAGTAAATTAGTTAATAATCTAACTTCTCAAGATCAGGAATAAGGGATTTATATGAAACACAGAATCCTCAATAAAGGAGAAGGACAGGATGCATTCACTGATTTGCTTTTTAATTCTCTTCTAGGATTTGCATTTATGTTTGCTGTAGCATTTATGTTGATTTCTGATCCTGCTGAAGGTGGAAAAATTGATTCCAAAGCAGAGATCTTGATTACAGTTAGATGGCCTGATCAACATCCAGACGATGTTGATGCTATAGTTGAAAGTCCAAAAGGCGGCCTGGTCTGGTATCACAATAGAGACACTGGACTGATGCACCTAGATAGAGATGATAGAGGCTTGTTTGCAGATAAGATGAATGTTGACGGAGCTATGATCTCTAATCCCATCAACCAAGAAACAGTTACAATCAGAGCCCTCTTGTCAGGTGAGTATGTTGTTAATCTGCTTCATTACCAAGCCAACTATGATGAGCCTTTAAAAGTAGATGTTAAGGTTGAAAAGTTAAACCCAGAGGTAGAGCTAATATATTACGGAAGTCATGAATTGAGGGGAGTTGGAGATGAAAAAACAGCTGTAAGGTTTTCAGTAGATTCAAAAAAAAGTATTTCTAATGTAAATCAGATTCCTAAGAGATTACTGACTAAGGCTTTGGGTAGAAATTCCCTAATAGAAAATAAAAGTGATTGAAGAAAGAATTTTATTAATATTATCTTATGTAGCTGTAACGGCATTGCTCCTTGTCTTTTGTCTTTATTCTAATTTCTCTAATAAATTAAAGACAATCGCCGTTCTAATAATGTCTACTTTCTACCTTACCACTTGGCTAGGTTATAAAGATGTAATGGGGTGGCCTTCCATAGAAGAGATTCCTGATGAGTTTAGACTCTTATGGGTAACTATAGATGAACCTGATAAATTTAATAAAAAAGAAGGAAATATTTATTTCTGGCTAAAGTATATCGATGAAGCGGGGATGCCTTATGGAAAGCCAAAAGCTTACACCTTGTTATGGAGTAAAGAGAATCATAAATTAGCTCAGGAGGCTTTGTTGCAACTTCAAGATGGAACTCAACTAAATGGCAAGAAGACTTACGGAGTTTTAGATGCTAATAGTCTCGATGAAAGTGCTAATCCATATGAAGACTCAGGTTCTGGCAATTCAGAGGAAGGAAATCCTTCTTTTGAATTTAAGGAAGTAGCTCCCCCAAGCCTACCTCCCAAAGCTAAAATTTGAAAATTGGTAACTTATTCTTCTTCGTCTCCGAACCAGGTAAATTGTGGTGCCTCCATATTGCCTAAGGCAACTTCTCTATCTTCATGAGCTCTAGCTTTTACATAATGATGGATGTTATTAACTTCTTCTTCAGATAATACATCTGCAAAACCAGCCATACCATTACTGCCTAAAATACCTTCAAGAACTATCTTGTTAAATAGATCATGTGTTCCAGGGGTCATTTTTCTTAAATCTGGTAAGCCACCTGCAGATTTGACTACGAAGCCATGACAAACAGCGCAAAACTGATTGTAATTACTCTCCCCATTTCGAATTTGAGCTACACTTACTTCGGCTAAGTCCTGTTCTGGAATGGTTGTATCTCTTACATCAGGTATAGGTAGTTTCTCTTCACCACCAAGCTTAAAAACTAATAACCTTCCAAAATTATTGTAGGTCAGAGAAGCCTGTATTTCTATCGGAGGTAGAGGTTCTCCTCCAAATAAATCTCCTCCTCCAGAGCCTGTTAAGATTGAAACATACTGTTCCCCGTCTATTTCAAAAGAAATAGGGGGCGCAAGCATCGAAGTATAAGTATTAAATTCCCATAAGCGCTCGCCTGTCTCTTTATCATAAGCAGAGAACATACCTAGAGCATCTCCCTGAAAAACAAGGCCTCCAGCAGTTCCAAGAACTCCACCATTCCAGTAATGAGGAATAGGTACAGACCATTTAGTTTCTCCAGTTAAAGGATTAAAAGCCTTAAGAAAACCTCCTGGTTCAGGCATTGATTCTAGATTTGCAAGTACATTTTGGGCCAAAGAGCTCATTTCAATGCCCATATTCCATCTACCAGGATTCCTTTTATATATACCTGTTTTCTTATAATTTTCATCAATTGCATAAAAGAAAGCATTTTCTTGAGTAGGTATGTAAACAAGACCAGAATCTAGGTCCACTGACATTGCTTGCCAATTATGAGCTCCTAAAGGTCCTGGAAGAACAAATGATCCATTACCAGAATAATTGACTTCGGGATTTTCAACAGGTCTTCCTGTTTCTAGGTCTACATGCGTCGCCCAAGTAACCGCAGCAAAAGGATGTGCTCTAAGTAGTTTTGCTTTTCCAGTTTCATGACTAACTTTTCGGTCTATTACGTAGAAAAAACCATTTTTTGGTGCTTGTAGTAATACTTTTTTCTTTTCACCGTCTATTTCCATATCTGCCAGAGCAATATCTTGAACAGCCGTGTAATCCCAATTATCTTCAGGAGTTGTTTGGTAGTGCCATTTGTACTTTCCAGTATCGGCATCAACAGCAACTATGGAAGCAAGAAATAAGTTATCTCCTCCGCCAGGTGATCTAATTTCTCTTGTCCAGGGAGAACCATTACCTACACCTAAATAAACGGTGTTAAAATCTGGATCATAGACAATTGAGTTCCAGACTGTTCCTCCTCCGCCAAATTCCCACCAATTACTTCCCTTCCAAGTTTTAGCGGCCATTTCCATGGCTGGATCTTCAAACCCTAATGACGGATCTCCGGGTACAGTAAAAAATCTCCAAACCTGATTACCAGTATTAGTCTCGTAAGCTGTGACATACCCCCGCACTCCATATTCTGCTCCTCCATTACCTATATAAACTTTACCTTTAGCGACTCTTGGTGCTCCAGTAATTGTATAAGCTCTTGTCCTATCAATTACGGTGTCTACTTCCCATATCTTTACACCTGTTTCAGCTTCAAGAGCAAATAATCTGCCATCTAAACTAGCAAAGAAAACTTTTCCTTCATAAACCGCAACCCCTCTATTAACTATGTCACAACAAGCTTTTCTTGCCCACTCACCCGGAACCTTAGGATCAAACTTCCATATCGTCTTTCCTGTTTTAGCTTCTATTGCGTAAACTCTGCTCCAAGTGCTTGTAAAAAACATAATTCCATCGACTACTATTGGTGTTGCTTCTAGAGCTCTATTAGTTCCCATATCTTTGTACCATGTAAGTCCAAGCTTACTAATGCTATCTTTATTTATTTTCTTTAAGGGTGAAAACCTTTGTTCTTCATAAGTTCTTCCATGAGACAACCAATTACCAGGCTCATTTTCTGCTGCAATGATCCTCTGATCATCTATAAGTCCTATAGTAGGGGAAGCGCTTAAAGAAGACTGAATCTCTTGCTCAGGAGCACTTTCTTTAGAGGGTTCTTCATTGTTTAAAAAAGTATAATAAAGTACAACTATTGCTATAGCACCCACAGTAAATATTGGGAAAGATTTATTCATTTTTTAACCCCTATGTATTTGTAAATATACTTTGATGTTTGTTAGTATCTAATGAATATTTATAAAAAACAAGAAACTAAAATTCTTTAAACACATGTTGGGAAAAAATATTAGAAAAGTACTAATTTTACTTAAAGTAACTCTGCAAAAGGATACTCAAGGTACTAGAGAAATGCTAAAGACCTACTATTTATATAAACAAGGAAAGATTAGTGAAGAAGATCTTAGGGTAGCTAATGAAGAGCTCAAAAATATTTTCAGAAACATTGGGTTTGGTTTTCTTACTCTCCTTCCTTTTTCCTTAATAACAGTTCCTTTTGTAGTCAAATTAGCTAATAAGTATAAGATCGATATTGTTCCGGACTGGTTTAAAGACTCTTTGAAAGAAAATACAAAATAAGCCATTTTATTTTCTTGCCAATTACCTGACTCTAACCTAACATCACCCGCCCTAAAGAAATAAATTAAATTATTAAGGAGTAATTATGGCTGAAGCAGTAATAGTAGATAGTGTCAGAACTGGACTGGCAAAGTCTTTTAGAGGCGGTTTTAACCAAACAAGAGCAGATAACATGACAGCTCATATTGTTGATGCACTAATGGATAGAAATCCTGAGGTAGATCCTTCGCAAGTAGAGGATATGATTCTAGGTTGCGGAGCCCCTGAAGGTGCTCAAGGTCACAATATTGCAAGAAATGTTGCTGTATTGTCTAAATTACCTATAGAAGTGGGTGGAACTACAGTAAATAGATACTGTTCATCAGGTCTTCAGACAATCGCAATGGCAGCTACTCAAGTACAGAGTGGTTTTGCAGACTGTATTATTGCAGGTGGTGTAGAGTCAATTAGTACAACCCAGGGCAAAGGTAATATGCATATGTACGTAAATGAAAAACTAGCCGAAGAAGCTCCAGGTATATATCACGCCATGGGAACCACAGCAGAAACTGTAGCAAAAAGATATGGAGTAACCAGAGAGTCACAAGATGAATATGCATTATCTAGTCAAGAAAGGTGTGCAAAAGCTCAAGACCAAGGTTTATTTGATGATGAGATAGTTACTATGGAGACTAAAATGCTTTTAGTTAACAAAGAAACAGGTGCTGAAAAGGAAGTTGATTCTGTAGTAGATAAAGATAACTGTAACAGACCGGAAACTACCCTAGAGGGTCTTTCTAGTCTTAACCCTGTTTTTGACCCCGAGGAAGGATCGGTAACTGCAGGTAATTCTTCTCAATTATCAGACGGTGCTTCAGTAACTATGGTTATGAGTGAAGATAAGGCAAATGAAATCGGTGTTAAGCCATTAGCCTATTTTCGAGGTTTCACTGTAGTGGGATGTCAACCAGACGAAATGGGAATAGGGCCTGTTTACTCAATACCTAAATTATTAAAGTCTGCTAATTTAACTGTAGATGACATAGATCTTTGGGAACTTAACGAAGCTTTTGCTTCTCAAGTAGTATACATAAGGGACCAGCTAAAATTACCTACTGAAAAGTTAAATGTAAATGGCGGTTCTATAGCAATAGGACACCCCTTTGGTATGACAGGATCTAGACAAGTAGGACATTTGACTAGAGAACTTAGAAGAAGAGGTGGAAAATACGGAATAGTTACCATGTGCGTTGGTGGAGGAATGGGAGCTACAGGTTTGTTTGAATCTATTCCTGAGTAGGTAAATTTGGTTAAGGGTGTTGAAACTTTAAACGAGCACCAATTAATAAAGGAATACTTTTCTGATATAGGTTCTGGTTTCTTAGATGAACATGACATCAGCATTTCTGTTGGAGATGATGCAGCAGTTTTTGTTTCTCCAAGTGGAAAAGATACGGTAATCTCAGTAGATACCTCAATTGAGGGTGTGCATTTTTTAGAATATATGCATGCTTCAGATATAGCTTACAGAACAGTATCTATAGCTTTGAGTGATCTAGCAGCATGTGGAGCTTTACCCGCTTGGTTTACTTTAGCTCTTTCATTGAATAAATTTGATGCAAAGTGGTTATCAGATTTTAAAATTGGCTTAAAGGATATTTCAAATGAGCTAAAAATACCTTTAATTGGGGGTGATACAACCAAGGGAAATATTTCTATTACAGTTCAGGTTGGTGGTTACGTCGATAAAGGCAAAGCTTTAACTAGAAGCGGGGCTAAAGTAGGAGATTCCATATATGTTACAGGATGTATCGGAGAAGCTTCTTCAGAATTAGATCGTTTAAAAGAAGAAGTATCTGTAAAACAAACACATGCAATTTCATCCAATAGTAATAGGTACACTAGACCTAAAATTAGATTTGGGGTAGGTTCAAAATTAGTAGGAATAGCTTCTTCAGCTATTGATATATCTGATGGTTTATTTCAGGACCTAAACCATATATGCAAATCAAGTAAAGTTAGAGCTAAGATCTTTATAGAGAAAATCCCCACTTTCTTGGATGCAGGTTTATCCTTAAAAGATTTTAATAGAGGTGATGACTACGAGATTATTTTTACTTCAAGTCATTTAAATAAAGACAAGATAATTAAAATCTCTCAAGATGAAGATATTAAGATCTCTGAAATAGGGGTTATTGAAAAGGGTAAGGAAGTTGAAATAATATCCTCTGAAGGTAACTCCCTGGAGGTTTCTCCTGGTTATCAGCACTTTTGAGGAAAGACTTGATTTATAAACAAGTAAATTTAAGAAATCCTCTAACTTGGTTTGCAGTGGGTTTCGGTACAGGTTTTTCACCAGTTATTCCTGGTACTTTAGGAAGTTTATTGGCTTTGGTGCTTTTTTATTTTCTCATAGTTCCTTTTCTTAAACCCTTCGCATATTCGTTTGTAATTCTTTTTTATATTTTACTGGTTTTTATTAGCTTCTTTTTTGGGTCATTTATATACGCTAAAACTATGGGAGAAAAAAAGGACGCAGAAATATTTGTTTGGGATGAATTTGTTGGAATGTGGATAGCTTTATTTCCTTTAGTTGTATGGGATCTTTTTTGGCCATGGTGTTTCATTCTTTCTTTTGTTTTATTTCGTATTTTTGATATTTTGAAACCTGGACCTATAAGCTATATTGATAAGTTAGGTAATCCCTTTGGAGTAATGATGGATGACGTTATAGCAGGTTTCTTCTCTGCCTTTATTCTTACTCTATTATTTCTAGTCTTTTTTTAATCTTTTCAGATATTTCTTCCTTACCTAAACCTGAACTTACTTTCTGATGGTCCGGACTACCATGTTCAACAAACTCATCAGAAATACCAAAATTAAGAAGAGAAACTTCCAGGTTGTTTTCTGCTAGAAATTCAGCTACTGCTGAACCTGCCCCTCCTTTTATAGTATTTTCTTCTAGGGTAACTAGTAGTTGATGCTTTTTAGCAAGCTCTTTAATTTTTTTATTATCTAAGGGTTTTACAAAATTCATATCAATCAAGGATGCATTGAATTCGTTCGCTAGATCTTTTGCTAGGCTTATTGTGCTTCCAAAATTCATAATTACAATCCTTGAGTCAGAAACATCTTTTATTGTGAAGCTTTTTCCTAATTCTATTTTGGAATTATCTTTCTGTACTTTACTGCCTAAGCCTGCTCCTCTAGGGTACCTTATGGATACTGGTCCATGGTAATCAAAGCCAGTATTTAACATCTTCCATGTGGTATTTTCATCTGAAGGAGTCATAACCACCATATTTGGAATGCAGCGCAGGTAAGATATATCAAAAGATCCTTGATGAGTAGGGCCATCTGCCCCTACCAACCCAGCTCTATCAATAGCGAACATTACATTAAGTTTTTGTAAGGCAACATCATGTATAAGTTGGTCATAAGCTCTTTGTAAAAAAGTACTATAAATAGCGACTATTGGCTTAAGTCCTTCACAGGCCATACCTGCTGCTAAAGAAACTGAGTGTTGTTCAGCTATAGCTACGTCATAATATCTATCTGGATACTTTTTTGAAAACTCCACCAATCCTGATCCTTCTCTCATAGCTGGAGTTATGGCCGTCAAAAGATCATCTTTTTCTGCTTTGTAGCATAACCACTCACCGAAGATCTGAGAATAAGTTGCCTGTTTCTTTTCTAGTTCTTTTTGATTTTTTAGAGGTTTTATTTTATTAATGGCATGATAACCAATAGGGTCTAATTCAGCAGGTAAAAAGCCTTTACCTTTTTGTGTGATGATATGAAGAAGTCTAGGTCCCTTTAAACTTTTAAGATCATTCAATATTTTTACCATTCCTATAGGGTCATGACCATTTACTGGTCCAATATAAGAAAGTCCAAGTTCTTCAAATAAAGTACCTGGAGTAAGAAGACCTTTAGCTTGAATTTCAGCTTTTCTAGCTATTCTGCTTGCAGCTGGAATAAACCTAAGGACTGTCTTCCCCCCCTCTCTTATTTGGTTATAAAGGGGGCTGGCCCAAATTTTTGCTAAATAGTTTTTAAGACCACCAACATTTTCAGAGATAGACATCTGATTGTCATTTAGTACAACAAGAATGTTTTCATCTATAGAGCCAGCATGAGATAGTGCTTCATAAGCCATCCCTGCAGTCATGGCGCCATCACCTATTACAGCTATTATTTCCTTCTCTTCTCCCTTTAACCTTGCTCCACAAGCCATCCCTAGTGCTGCACTAATTGAAGTGCTTGAATGGCCCACACCAAAAGAGTCATATTTGCTCTCTGATCTTGAAGGGAAGGGTGCTAAACCATTGGTCTGTCTAATAGTGTCCATAGCTTCCTTTCTTCCAGTAATTAGCTTATGCGGATATGATTGATGTCCAACATCCCAGACTATTTTGTCTTTAGGTGTATTAAAAACATAGTGAAGGGCTGAAGTTAGCTCCACAACTCCAAGACCAGCTCCAAAATGACCTCCTGTTTGGCCGACACTATAGAGAA